>OKVW01000386.1_pt1 | contig 26957 bp, 12 predicted proteins | sample 1606991 | NCBI WGS metagenome assembly OKVW01 (sample SAMN03281021, study PRJEB24777) | human gut metagenome | isolation source: fecal sample PR177 from 1 month old male Malay infant, vaginal delivered... | reverse complement strand
GCCATATAAAATCACCTTTCTTTTGCATATAATGCGGCTTGAACACCTACATTATACTTAAGCAAGGTGATTTTTTTTGTATAACTTTCGTTTCCGCACCCGCATAGCGGGTGGTTTAATGATTCGCGACTACGTCGCGAACCAGTCTAAAGACAATAAAGAAAACGCCTACGTTTCCGTAGGCGTTATAGATTCAATTAGTTTTCTTTCACAGAGAACCATGCACGATGGAATACAGCTGCAATCGCACCACCTACTAAAGGAGCCACGATGAAGAGCCATACTTGAGCCAATGCTTCACCACCTGTGAATACAGCTGGAGCTAATGCACGAGCTGGGTTTACAGATGTACCAGTCAATGGAATACCGATCAAGTGAACCATTGTCAATGTAGCACCAATTACAAGACCTGCAAGAGCAGATGTTTTTTCACTAGCTGTTACGCCAAGGATTACAAGTACGAATACAAATGTAAGGAATGTTTCCACTACAAAGGCACCGCCCATGGAAAGACCAACTGCACTTAATGTACCGTAGCCATCAGCACCAAAACCAGAAAGTGTTTCAGAGCCATTTACGACTACACTCAATAAACCTGTACCAGCGAAAGCACCGATAACTTGAGCTACAACATAACCGGCAAAATCCTTAGCAGACATACGACCAGAAAGCCATACACCAATGGATACTGCAGGGTTTACGTGGCACCCAGATACGTGACCGATTGCGTATGCGCCGGCAACGATTGTCAAACCGAATGCTAATGCAATGGCAACAACGCCCAAGTAACCCAAACCAAGACCACCAGTAAAGCCACCTGTTACAACAGCAGTACCAGTACCAAAGAATACCAAAATCATTGTGCCAATAAATTCAGCAATATACTTGTTCATGTTCTTCCTCCTTACAATACCTTCATGAACCAAAAGGCATGTCTTCCCTCTCTATGGGGTTTCATGTTACTCTCATCATTATAAACATTTTCTAAATTATGTCAACGACTTTTTTCGATATAATTTCACAAAATGTATTTTCCTGAATTTTAATATCTGTATCTGTTAATAAGACAATATTTACCTAGTATTTTTATATATCATGATTTTCATCACACAATAAATTCTATAGAATATGATATACTGATACTACATACTTTGTAGAAATTACTATTAAATGTAGAAATTACTATTATATATAGAGTTATATCGAGCTATATAGGAGGAACCATGAGCAAAACAGCTTATATTGTACGTCATATTAACTTTGAAAATGCCGGTATTTTAGAGTCAGTCCTTACTAATCGAGGGTTTGAACTTACATACATCGAGGCTCCCCTTGCCAATTTTGAACACTATGATGCAACAGCGGCTGATTTAGTCATCGTCTGCGGTGCCCCTATTGGCGCGTACGATGAAGAACTCTATCCGTTCTTAACAGATGAAATCAAATTCATTACAGATCGTATTAATAGTAAAAAGCCATTGCTGGGCATCTGTTTAGGCGCTCAACTCATCTCCCGTATCATGGGTGGTCACGTAGGACCTATGAAGCATGGTAAGAAAGAAATTGGCTTTGGCCCGCTAGCGTATACGCCTGAAGGCGCCTCCTCCCCACTAGCAATGCTAGGCAATGTACCAGTTCTTCACTGGCATGGTGATGAATTTGAAATTCCTAAAGGTGCAGTGAGACTTGCTAAAACAGAGTTATGCCCAAATCAAGCATTCTCCGTAGATACTCATATTCTAGGTCTTCAATTCCATATGGAGGCTGATCCTGCTGTAATTGAAAGTTGGCTTGTAGGCCATTGTGCAGAGCTTTCTAATGCAGGTATCGATATTCCTAAACTTAGAGAAGATGCAAAACGCCTACGCCAAGAGTTACCTGCTGCAGGAAAAGCCGCATGTATCGCCTGGCTTGAACAAAATCATTTATAAAACAAAAACCGCCTTAGTTGAACTAAGGCGGTTTTTGTTTGTTTCTTATATATATCCCTTACATATATACATGAAATCATAGATTTCTGGTCCGATAACACATTCCCCAATGTGTCATTTTTTCCACATTTCGTATTGTACATCAAACAAATTGAATATGCAAGAATTTTTTCATAAACCTTTCATAAATTATTTTAATTTTTCAATATAGAAAGTGATGAGCAGTAGAGAAATGCAGAGATTATCTACACCAAAGCTCTATATCGAATATTATAAAATTTAGGTTTTATATGAAAAAATACTATTTCAATGATAGTCAAAATTAATAATTCTGCAATCGTCATGTAAGATTAAACTATCTTATGCTGCCATGCACCACGAATAAATCGAATATAGGAGCAACATAAGCGTAAGGACTGGTCAAAGCACAAGGATAACCATGCGCCTAAAAGCCCTAAACCTAATGTAATACACAATAGGTATGTAATGATAGGCCGAATAATAGCTACACTAACAAGGGAATATTTCATAATGTAATATGTATCCCCTGCCCCTTTTAGCACTCCAGAGTAAACTTGCTGTAATGCTTGAGGGAATGCGGCAATAGCCATAATACCCATTAAAGCACCTGCTAAGGTAACGACTTCACTTTCACGAGTATACAACTGTACTAATAAATCGCCAGGGCCAATAAATATGAGAGCACTTACAAGGCCTACTACTAGACCAATGCGAGCACCAATTTTACCATAGGCCTCCGCAATATCTGGCCGTTTATGACCAAGATTCTGCCCCGTATGAGATGCACCGGCAAAGCCGAGGCCCATTGCAAAGTAATAGAATATATCCATCAAATTCATACATACATAATGTGCTGCTAAAGGTACGGCACCTAAGGAAGCAACGATCATGGTGTACGTATACATACCAAAACGTTCAAAGAACTGTTCCCCTAGTGAACTACCACCAACGTGGAACATGGTATGTAGCACCGTTCGTTCAAACTTCCATTTTGAAGGATGCCTCAAGGTTAATCCTGTGGTCGTATGTTGTGAAATCGTGCGTAGTAATAATAGTGCAATGACGGCACTACTGATCATTGTAGAAACGCCAGCGCCCATAACACCGAGCTCAGGGAAAAAACCAATACCATAAATCAAGAAGAAGTTCATTATAGTATTCAGTATATTCCCTACTACATTGGACTTAAAAATAACCTTTGTATTGCCATACCCAATAAGGGCAGCCCCTACAATTTGACTAAAGGATTGGAATATAAGACTAATAACAATAAAACGTCCATACCATACAGCCGTCTCAATATAGCCATCTTCAGCACCGGTAAAGCGTAAGATATGTTCTAAATTAAAGAGACATATCGCTAATAGAGGTACATAAATCAAGAAATTCAATAGAATGGACTGTTTAAGTACAGCATTCATGCCATCTACTTCGCCTTCACCGTGGCGGCGAGCTATAATAGCCGTTACCGCAATCGATAAAGCACGACAGAATATGAGCATCACCATCTCTGGCTGTCCCATAATCCCTACCGAAGCAAGAGCAGATGCCCCAAGAGCACCAACCATTGCTAAGTCGATGGCTGTCATAAATTGTAACATTAAGCCTTGTAATGTAGCTGGCCAAGCTATTTTCAAGTAATTACCGTATAGCTGCTTTGTAGTCCCCACAGGGCCTAATCGTTCTGCAGCAGGCAACATAGAATCTATGGAAAGCCATCGTTGTATGCGGTCTAACATAGTATCTCCTATTCATGCAAGATCGTACAAGGTAGAGCTAACATCTAACTCCTAATATCTTCTGTATTATATCACAAGAATATATGAAAAGTCATTCATATATTATGATTATATTTAATAATCTATATCAAAATTGCAAAAAAGAACCTCTTATAGTATCCGAATATACCCTACCAGGTATACCAGTATATAAGAGGTTCTTTTATTTTAGTGTAGACTTTATATCAGCTCAAGTTTTTGATACAAACTATCAATTATTAGCCTTTAGATGCTAACAATTGGCTAACTGCTGCACGCAAGTCCTCTAAACCTTGTTTAGTTTCAGCTAACTCTTGACGTTGACGTTCATTTTCTGCTTCCAACGTATTGAGACGAGCTGCTTGATCTGCGATAACAGTCTTTTGTTCGCTATTTTCTTTCTTGAGACTAGATACTTCATCTTGCATTACATACACAGAGCTAATAGGGCCTGCTTTGTAACGGTCAGGAATATTTTTCTTTTCTGGGCTAGAGCCAAATTTGTGAGTTACCCCAGCATTTACCATATTACGGTTTGCACCGAGAGATACACCAACATTGAACATTGTATCTTCGTTTGTATAATGTGCAATACCTAAGGCCGCTGCTGTTTCACCACGATAATTGCCTACGCCAGCCATCACTTGAGTTGGTTCTAATGGATCGTATTGGATTGGTTTCAACGCTGCCATTGCTGCTGCATGAGCACCTACGCGTTGTACCTCGCCCGCTACTTGACCAATAGCATCGCCAATTCTTGCATTAGATGCTTTCAACTGACTCACATTTACTGCATCAGTATCATCTGTACCAGGTGCAATGCCTTTAAGTTGATTATTACCATTATTGAGACCATCCTTAGTTAAGGAAATAGTACCTGCATTAGGATTATTAGGGTTTGTACTACCTGGTGTAATTGTTATGCCATTACCATCTGTTACAGTCGTGTTACCTGCTGCATCTTTAAATGTAGCAGACTTCATATCCTTGAGTTCTGGATTTACTGCATAACTAATCGTTTTACCAACTTGGCTAACCATCATATTATTGCCCGCTTTGAAAGTAACTGTTTCATCAGTTTTTACTTTTTCAGCAGTTGCTGTTGGTGTGCTATTAACACCAGAGCCTTCTGTACCAACAGTTGCATTCCAACCTGCATTTTCAACGGCAGATTTTACTTGATCTTCAGTAGCTGCACGGCCAGATGTAATGTTATTTGGATTCCAAGTTTTATTAGTCAAACCTGTAACAACACCATCTTTGCCATTTACAGCAACAGGATTATTACCACCGGTAGTAATGATGCCATCTTTACCATCGATACCTACAGTACCAATTGTAGCCTTGCCATCCTTACCATCAAGAGCAATCTTATCGCCAGCTTTTACAGAACCATTCTTGCCATCGATAGCAACTGCATTAGCACCATCACCAGCTTTAATCGTACCAGTTGTACCATCTACAGTTACAGCCTTAGTTGGATCTGTGCCCAATGTAACTGTATCATTTAATTTGTTGTCATAAATGATATGTCCATCAGCGGCAGTAGTCTTAGTCAATACAATATTGCCTGTAGTACTACCAGCACTTTCACCACCATTAGCAGTCAATTCTGTTTTAGACGCCTTAGACTTAGCCTCTAATTGACGTACATTAACAGCATCTGTATCATCTGTACCATCTGCAATCTTAGAAATTTTATTGCCCCCATTATCGAGGCCATCTTTAGTTAAGGATACAGGATCCTTACCAGTTGCAGTAATTGTTACACCATCTTTAGTAAGAGCTGTTTTATTACCATTACCATCATCGATAACTGTGCTATCCGCTGTGGAAGTATTTGTTTTTGTACCATCAGTAATCTTAGTACCATCAGCTGTTGTTGCTGTAGACTTAGCACCATCTGTTACTGTATTGCCAGCTGCCGTAGATGTATTTGTTTGCGTACCAGCAGTTTGTGTAATGGAATCACCATTGATAACAGTTGTGTTATTACCAGTGCCATTGAAGCTTGCAGAGTTCATATTCACAAGGTCTTTATTCAAGGAATATGTGAAATCACGCTCATTTTGGTTGATTGTGATGTTTTCACCTGCAATCATCGTAACCTTTGCGTCTTTACCTACTTTGGCGTCTGTCTTAGTACCAGTTTGTTTACCAGATGTAGCAGCATCTTTATCTGCTGTAATTTGCCATGTTTGGTTAGCCGCAGCATCAGCTACTGCTTTTAATTGATCCTCTGTAGCAGCACGGCCAGAAACAGCATTGCCATCCCAAGTCGTATTAGCGAGACCTGTTACATGGTTATTTGTACCATCTACAGTGACACCACCAATATTCGCTGCTTTACCTGTAATTGTACCAGTAGAACCATCTAACGTTACCGCCTTATTACCACCAGTTGTAATTGTGTTATTGACACCATCAATAGCTGCACTACCAATAGTAGCCTTACCAGCTGTGCCATCAATAACAATGGCATTAGCGCCGGAACCAAATGTCAATGTATCATTAAGTTTTACATTGTAAATTGTATGACCATCTGCAGCCGTTGTAGATGTTAATTTTACATTACCAGTTGTTGCGTTAGCCGCTTCATCATCATTAGCAGTAATTTCTGTTTTAGATGCTTTTTTAGCTGCATTAATAGCATCGGCTACATTCTTAGCTGTTGCTACACCATCTGTAGCAGGAGCTGTAACAGTGCCATCTGTGCCAGCTGTAATAGCCGCTGTTTTTACGTCATATTTAACAACGCCTGCATCATCAATAGTAGCAGTTGTTAATGTGCCATCTTTAAAGTTCAAGCCATCTGCCAAGGATACTTGTTTAGCAGTACCATCATTTGCTTTGTAAGACAATTTAGTCTTAGTAGCAACCTTAGTACCATCAATCGTTACCTTGTAATCCTTAGTTGTGCCATCTGCACTTGGTGTACCTGTAACAGTCAACGGATTATCCGCATCAGTTGTATCAGTACTTACTGTAACTGCACTGACAGCAGATTTCTTAACCTCTGCTTCGGATACTTTTACTGTTAAGTTCTTACCATCTGCATCAGTTGTTACATATTTACCGTCGCCTTTAATACCCAATGTATCATCTTTAAGATTTACAACACCAGCAGAGGTATTCGTATCGCCAGCAAATTTCAAGTTAATTGCATCAGTGCTTGCTTTAGCTGCCTTGTTAATAGCATCTGCTACATTTTTAGCTGTTGCTAAGCCATCATCGCCGGTGACAGATGCTGCACCTGTAGTGGCATTGCTATCGATAGTTGCACGTTTTGTAGACACCTCTACAGTATCGCCATTCATCTTCGTAGAAATGAAATCACCAGTCGCACCTTTTACATTAAATGCTACATCCCCATCTTTTAAGGATTGGCTAGATGGTGTACCACTATCTGCACCAAGGGAAACCTTACGGCTCACAGCTGCTGCAGAATCGTTGATCTTAGTCTTAGTATCATCATTAATATCAAATGTTACCTTACCATCATTATCCACAGTAGCTTTTGTCATTGTGCCATCTACAAAGTCTAAGCCTTTAGACAATTTAACGGACTTAGCATCTGCATCAGCTGCGCTATTAGCACGGTATGTCAACGTTTGGCTTGCTACAGTATCTTTTAACTGTTTTACATTTACTGCATCAGTATCATCTGTACCTTCTGCAACCTCTTTAATTTTGTTGCCACCAGCATTGATTTCATCAAGGGTAAATTGAACTTCTTTACCTGCTGCAGATTGGAATGCCATGCCTTGAGCACTACCTTGAGCAAAATTCCCATCTTCATCATTAAACATGAGATTTTTAGAATCAAGAGAGCTGCTATTAGGTCCGGCTTGTAAAGATAAAGTACCAACGTCTAAATAAGTATTTGCTGTATTCGGTTGATTTACATCAATACCATTATTGATTCTAATACCATCACGGTCAATTTGTGTATAATTACCTACAGCTGGATCACCAAACTTACCGCTAGCATTAATTGCATCAAACTTGATTGTCTCACCCACACCATTTTCAAGAGAAATAGAGTTTAATTTCTTAAGATCTTTATTTAATGTAGTAGCAATATTTTTGCCAGTTTGTGTAACTGTAATATTGTTATCACCAGTAAAGTCTACAGTATCTCCGCCGGCTACAGTAGTCGGTGTATCACCATTAGCAGATAGTTTCCATGCTGCACCGTCTTTAGCTTGACTAGCCGCTTTATTAATTGCGTCGGCTACATTCTTAGCAGTTGCTAAACCATCATCACCGGTAACAGAAGCAGTACCTGCAGCATCACTGTTGATAGTGGAACGTTTTGTAGAAACTTCTACAGTGTCGCCATTCATCTTCGTAGAAATGAAATCACCAGTCGCAGCTTTTACATTAAATGCTACATCACCATCTTTTAAGGATTGGCTAGATGCAGTACCACTATCTGCACCAAGGGAGATAGTACGATTCACTGCGGCAGAAGAATTATCTACTTTAGTTTTAGTATCTGTATCTAAACCAACAGTAATAGTTTGACCATTTACAGTCGCCGTTACACCGTTAGCACCAGCTACATTAAGTTTTTGGTTTTTAAGATCAATAGTCCCATTATTAGTACCATCTGTAATATTTAGGTTTTGGGACAAGTTAGCAACGGCTTGCTTAACATCTCCAATATTGGCTGCATTAGTATCAGTTGTACCACCACTTGCAACATTAGTGATTGTTTTATTGCCTCCGTTGATACCATCAGTTTTATCAATGGAGATACCACCTACAGTTACTTTATCTGTTGTAATACCAGTACCTGTAATTGCAGTAGTACCATTTGTTAGGCCAGATGTATTGATTACTGTGTTACCAGCAGTAATAGAATCTACTGTAAGGTCTTTCTTCGTAGCTACAGTAATTTTCTTTTTATCTGTACCATCTTGAGTAATCAAGATATTGTCACCATTGATAAGATCTACTGTGTCCCCACCTTGTACAGATGTTTTATCTGTTGTGCTGGAATTTGTTGTAAGATTCCATGCTGCACCAGCTTTAGCCGCATCAGCTGCCTTATTAATAGCATCAGCTACATTTTTAGATGTTGCTAAGCCATCATCGCCGGCTACAGATGCTGCACCTGTATTAGCATCGCTAGTAATAGCTGCACGCTTAGTGGAAATTTCAACAGTATTGCCATTCATCTTCGTAGATACTAAGTCACCTGTAGCACCTTTCACGTTGAATGCTACGTCGTTATCTTTCAAAGATTGGCTAGATACTGTACCGCTATCTGCACCTAGAGAGATGTTATGAGCTACAGCTGTAGAAGCATTATCTACTTTAGTTTTTGTAGCTGCATCAAGACCTACTGTAACAGTTTGGCCATTTACGGTTGTAGTTACACCATTCGCACCGGAAACAGTAAGTTTTTGATTCTTAAGATTTACAGTACCATCTGTAGCACCATCAGAAACAGTAAGATTTTGAGATAAGCCATCTACAGCTTTATTGATAGAATCCGCTACATTTTTAGCAGTCGCTAACCCATCTGTAGGGCTATTTACTTTAGCTTTACCATCAGCATCATTAGTAATAGTTTCTGTGGCAGTAGAAATTGTTACAGTACCATTTGTACCTACCGTAGCTTTTGTAAAAGTACCATCTGTAAAGTTTAAACCATTTGCCAAGGACACTTTGTTTGCATTAGCACCATTAGCTTTGTATGTTAATTGTGTTTGATTAGCTAATTTTGTTGTATCAATACCAATTGCATAGTCCTTAGTATTTGTACCTGCTGTTGGTGTAATTGTAATAGGATTATCTGTTGTATTAGCCTTGCTAACAGTTACTGCGCCTACAGCTAAATCTTTTACTTTAGCAGAATCAACAGCTACTTGTACACCTGTAGCAGAAGCCTTAGTAGTAACTAAATCGCCATCACCAGCCACTTTAAAGGTTGCATCACCGTCTTTAAGATACTTAAGACCTGTAGATCCTGTATCACCTGTTAAACCAATACCTTTAGTCGTAGCATTTACCGTATTATTGTCTAAACCAACAACAAGACTACCATTATTTGTACCAACTAAATCAGTTCTAATACCATTAGCACCGATTACTTTAAGTGGACTTTCACTAAGCTTAACAGTACCCGTTTTAGAATTTGTATCTAGTTTTAATGTAACAGCATCTACAGCATTCTTTACATCTGTAATGTTCGCTGCATTAGTACCTATATTACCACCGCTAGAAACGTTGGTAATTTGCTGTCCCCCTGCACTAATAGCATCGGTACCAAACTTAACAGTTTTCGTAGCAGTTTTTGCAGTTAAACCATCACGAGTTATGGTCACATTATTACTACCAGTAGTCGGACCAATTTGAAGCGTTGTATTACTCAATACATTATCGCCGGCTTTAAATGAATCGCCAGTAAAGTTTCTACCTTTTACAGAACCATTTGTACCATCTAGAGTAATTTGATTGCCACCAGAAGAAACCGTAACGGAATTATTTGCTTTCACAGTATCTACAGTAATCGCCTTATTCAAAGAAGTAGTAATTTTTTTGCCACTACGAGTTACTGTAATATTATTGTCCCCACCAAAGATTACAGTATCTGATTTATTGATTACTTCAGGAGCACTAGAATCCCTGTCTGCCGCTAATTTCCAATGATATGCATTGGCAGAAATAGCTTTATTGATAGCATCTGCTACATTTCTAGAATCAGCCATGCCTGCAGCATTTGCAGAAGCTTGACCATTTGTGACATCAATATTTTGTGTTTTACCAGAAATTGTAAGGTTCTGACCGTTGGCAGATGTTGTAATATATGTATTATCGCCCTTAAGGCCTAATGTGCTCTTTGCAATATTCACATTGCCAGTATTTACATTACCAGAGAATGCAAGGTTAACACTCTTTAATTGGGCTACGTTAACTGCATCTGTATCTCTTGTACCTGCTGCAAGGCCTGTAAGTTGACGTGTTACAGTACTACCATTACCAATAGAAACGGCACCTGTTGTACTAGTAAGTACATTGCCATTCAAACCAGAATAAACATCTGTACGGTTTGTATTAGGATTATAACCCTTATTAGCAGTACCGCCTGCTACATCAGCAACGGAATCACGCCCTAAGGCAACACCACCATCAACGGTAACGCTAGAATCAGGACCAATAGCAACAGATTTAACTGCACTTGCATTAGCTCTAGTACCAATAGCAATAGAATGTTGAGATGTGGAATTAACGCGACTACCTATGGCAATTGATTCTAAACCATTAGCTGTCGTAGCAGAGCCGATTGCAAGAGCTCTATTGCCTGTAGCTTTCGTTGGCGTAGATCCATATGAACCAATGGCAATAGTTCCATCATCATTGGCTGTAGCACTAGCACCTAACGCCACAGAGTTAGCACCTTTAGCAGTTACATTCATACCAGTAGCAACACTGTTAAAGGCAATCGACTGAGCAGCTTGACCAACTGCGACACCGCCTAAATCAGACTTAGTTCCATTAGTACCAACAGCAACACCATTTGCACCTTTTGAAGTGGTAAAAGCACCGATAGCTATACCACTCTCGCCTGTGACAGAACTTTTTCTACCGATGGCAATACTGTTATCTGCACTTGAAGAGCTCTCGCCCCCAATAGCGACACCATACTGATTAGTCGCATTGGCTAACATACCGATACCAACACCTGCAGTTCCACCAGCCTTTGCCCTAGATCCCAATGCAGTAGAGGATCCACCAGATGCAACAGTACCATGGCCAAATGCAGTGGCATCATTATTAGATGCAGTGGCATCAGCACCTAAAGCACTAGCATAGTTCCCTGTTGCCTTAGTACCATAACCAACTGCCACAGCAGCATCCTCGGACGCAACGGATTTAGCACCTAACGCTGTAGTACTTCCCGATGTAGCTTGAGCTAATAACCCCAATGCAACTGTAGATTGACCTGTTGCATTAGCACCTGCACCAACTGCTGTAGCAGGTAGTGCAGGATCTGCTTCTGTTGCTGTTGCTACACTATAATAACCGATTGCAATGGATTGGTTGCTACCAGAACTAGCAAAATTACCAATAGCTAGACCATTAGTTTTACCACTAGTTACGCTACCATTTGCAATAGCTGCAGATGGTTGATCGCCCACTGCCGCTGCAACATCAATTACACTTGCAGTCTGCATCGCCAAGGCAGCCAAAATACTAGCTACTACGATTTTCTTTTTCCCTGTTTTATTTTTTGCCATTTCAGATACTACAACGTAGCACTGTTTAGACTTAGACCAAATGACTTTAAATATCTTATTCATACATTTTCCTTCTTTAAATTACTAACCCTCAACTATATGAATCATATGTTCCACACTTCTCTCAGTCTGGAAATAATGAAAGCTACACAGACTTTCATTTATAAAATCTATCTTTAATTTTACCATAATTCATCTAATTTTCTCAATTTAAAAGTGTAATTTTTGGATATTTACTATTATCTCAATTATGCATAGAGTATGCTTAAACACGCAGTATCATCATAATTCATTTATAATTCACCTTAATAAATTGCATATTATATGAATTTTTATGCTCCTAATTGAGAACGAAAAGAATATTAGATTTCATTACAAAATTAATCACCGTCTAAAAATATTCATAAATTATTCATTATATACAGTTTTATCGATATTTTTATTAATTATTAAATTAGAACTTTCAGACTATTTTATTTTTCAGATATAGCTTTAATAAACTATTTTTGTTTTCATACTAAAAAGAGCCTCCTCTTTCGAGGAAGGCTCTTTCTAGTTTTACATATCCATTCACGGGATATACATAGTTCTAACTATATGTACAATATGATTATGCTTTATTTGCCAACAATTGGTTAACTGCTGCTTTCAACGCATCAATTTCAGATTGTTGTTGTTCAAGCTTGGATTTGTACTCTTCATTTTGGGAACGCAAGTGACTTACTTCATCTTGCATTACGTAGATAGAGCTGATAGGACCCGCTTTATAACGTTCTGGAATCGCATCTTTTCTATCACGGCTACCACCAAATTTATGAGTTACACCAGCATTAATCATGTTATGGCTAGAACCAAGTGTAACACCAATATTGAACATAGTATCTTCAGTTTTGTAATGGGCAAGACCGATTGCACCAGCTGTTTCACCACGGTAGTTACCAATACCAGCCATGATTTGTGTTGGTTCCAATGGATCGTATTGGATTGGTTTCAACGCTGCCATAGCTGCCGCATGAGCACCAACACGTTGTGTTTCAACGCCTACATTGTTAATAGCTTGTTGTAAACCAGCTTTAGTTTCTTTCAATTGGCTTACGTTTACTGCATCTGTATCAGCTGTACCAGGTGCAACACCATGAATTTGGTTGCCACCATTGTTCAAGCCATCTACAGTAAGGGATACAGGGCTAGCTGCAGAGTTTGCAGGATTGATAGTCATGCCTGCACCATTAACTGTTGTAGCGTTACCAGCTGCATCTTTTACAGTTGTACCAGCAGGAGTAATCTTAGTGGATGGACCATTTTCATCACCTACAGTTACACTGTTAAGACCTTTCACGTCTTTAGCTAGGCTATATGTGAAAGTAGTACCGTCTTGTTTAACCTCAAGATTATCACCGGCTTGGAATTTAACAGTATCGCCGCCTTGTACTTTTTCAACAGTACCGCCAGCTGCAGTTACATTCCATGCAGATAGATCTTTAACTTGTTGTTTACCAGCAGGTGTTAAGTTGCTCAAGTCTTGGTTTGCTGCATTATCGATTTTAGCTTTTGTTGCATCATCGATTTTAACAGTTACATCTTCACCATTAGCTACCGTTGTTAAGCCGTTTTCGCCTTTGATGTTAAATTTCACATCGCCTGTGCTCAAGGATTTTTCATCAGTAGAACCAGTGTTACCACCTAAGGAAATCTTACGACCGATTGCTTCTGTATTTTTATCGATTTGAGCTTTGTTTGCTGCAATATCACCAGCATTTTTAGTGATGTTAGCTTTGTTTGCTTCTACTTGGTCATCAACGGCTTTCAATTGATCTTCAGTTGCTGCACGACCACTTACAGGTTGTGTTTGACCTGGTACCCAAGTTTTATTAGTCAAGCCTGTTACTTCTGGAGTTTCTACACCATCAGTTGCTTTTACTTTTGGAGCTGTAATTGTATCATTTGCAGTTACAGTATCGAAAGTAACATCTTTCTTAGTAGCAATTGTGAAGTCTTTACCATTTTGAGTAATGGAGATGTTATCACCATCGATAAATTTAACGGTATTACCACCTTCAACTTTTTCAGCAGTACCATTGTTAGCCACTACATTCCATGCGGATAAATCTTTAACTTGTTGTTTACCAGCATCTGTTAAGTTGCTCAAATCAGTATTTGCTGCATTGTTGATTTTGTTTGCAGTATCATCATCTAACTTAACAGTTACATCATCACCATTAGCTTCAGTAACGATACCGTTTTGCCCTTTAATATTGAATTTCACATCGCCTGTGCTCAAGGATTTTTCATCAGTAGAACCAGTGTTACCACCTAAGGAGATTTTACGAGCGATTGCTGTTGTATTTTTATCAATTTGTTCTTTATTTGCTGCAATATTATCTTTGTTAGCTTTAATAGCATCAGCATTCTTAGTGATGTTAGCTTTATTTGCTGTTACTTGATCATCAACGGCTTTCAATTGATCTTCAGTGGCTGCACGACCAGATACAGGTGTTGTTTGACCTGGTACCCAAGTAGTATTTGTTAAACCACTCACTTCTGGAGCTGTAATTTTTTGGTTTGCTGTAACGTTATCGAAGGTTACATCTTTCTTTGTGGCAACAGTGAAGTCTTTACCATTTTGTGTAATGGAAACATTATCACCATCGATGAATTTAACTGTATCGCCACCTTGAACCTTTTCAGCAGTACCATTGTTAGCTACTACATTCCAAGCTGCTAAATCTTTAACTTGTTGTTTACCAGCTGGAGTTAAATTGCTCAAATCTTTGTTTGCTGCATTATCGATTTTATCTTTTGTAGCATCGTCCAATTTAACAGTTACATCTACTCCATTAGCTGCAGTAGTAATGCCATTTTCACCTTTAATATTGAACTTCACATCACCTGTGCTCAAAGATTTTTCATCTGTATCACCATCATCACTGCCTAAGGAGATTTTACGAGCAATAGCTGTTGTATTTTGGTCGATTTTATCTTTGTTTGCAGCAATTTCTCTTGCATTGTTTGCAATATCGCCAGCATTTTTATTGATAGCAGTTTTGTTATCAGCAATATCACCAGCATTTTTAGCAATATTTGTTTTGTTTGTTGCAATATCACCAGCATTTTGAGTGATATTGTCTTTATTAGCTTTAACTTGATCATCTACAGCTTTCAATTGGTCTTCAGTTGCTGCACGACCAGATGTAATGTTATTTGGATCCCAAGTTTTATTAGTTAAACCAGTTACTTGAGGCGTTTCCACACCAGTTGTAGCTTTAACTTTTGGAGCTGTAATAGTGTCGTTAGCCGTTACCGTATTGAATGTTACATCTGGCTTAGTAGCGAATGTGAAATCTTTACCAGATTGAGTAATGAGAATGTTATCACCATTAATGTATTTAACAGTGTCGCCACCTAACACTTTTTCTGCAGTACCATTATTAGCAACTACATTCCAAGCCGCTAAATCTTTAACTTGCTTTTTACCATCTGGAGTCAAATTGCTCAAATCTTTGTCAGCAGCGTTATCGATTTTATTTTTAGTATCTGTATCAAGTTTAACTGTTACATCATTACCGGAAGCGGTTGTAGTAATACCATCTTCACCTTTAATAGTGAAGTCTACATCATCAGCGCTTAAGGATTTCTTAGTTGTAGTACCAGTATTACCATTTAAGAAAATTTTACGAGCAATAGCTGTTGTATTTTTATCGATTGCTGTTTTATTATCAGCAATATTTTGTTTATTAGTAGCTACTTGATTATCAACTGCTTTCAATTGATCTTCTGTTGCTGCACGACCAGATACTGGTTGTGTTTGACCTGGAGTCCAAGTTGTATTAGTCAAGCCTGTTACTTGCGGTGTTTCTACACCAGTTGTAGCTTTCACTTTAGGAGCTGTGATAGCTTGGTTTGCAGTTACATTATCGAATGTTACATCTTTCTTAGTGGAGATTGTGAAATCTTTACCGGATTGAGTAATTTCAACATTATCACCATCGATAAACTTAACTGTGTCGCCACCTTTAACATTTTCAGCAGTACCACTGTTAGCCACAACTTTCCAAGCCGCTAAATCTTTTACTTTTTGCTCACCAGCTGGGTTCAAGTTGCTCAAGTTTTTATCAGCAGCATTATCGATTGTGTCTTTAGTAGTATCATCAAGTTTAACAGTTACATCATCGCCAGAAGCAACCGTAGTTAAACCATTAGCACCTTTCACATTGAATTTTACATCGCCTGTGCTCAAGGATTTCTCTGCAGTAGAACCACTATTACCACCTAAGGAAATTTTACGAGCAATTGCAGTTTTGTTAGCTTCTGCTTTAGCGTCTGTTTTCTTCAATTGAGATACATTGACAGCATCTTTATCTGCTACACCATCAGCTACGTTAGTAACTTTCATATCGCCTGCATTGATGCCTTTGTCGCCATCAATTTTTACAGTTGGATTACCTGCAGCATTGTTGAAAGATGCACTGTTCAAGCCAGTAAGCTCTTTCTTCAAGGACACAGTGATATTTTTATCATTTCTAGCAACTGTAATATTATCATCGCCAGAGAAATCTACTTTATTACCTTTTTCAACGGTTGCTGTTGTCGCTTCACCATTAGCAGATAAGTTCCAACTGGAAGAACTATTAGCAACTGCTTGATTAATTGCATCAGCTACGTTTTGAGCATCTGCCATGCCTGCAGTTGCAGAAGCAACACCATTAGTTACAGTAATATCTTGTTTTTTACCAGCAATAGTAATTTTCTTACCATTAGCTGTAGTTGTAATATATGTATCGTCACCATTTACAGCTAATTTACTGTTAGCAAGGTTTACGTCACCAGAACCAGTGTCACCTGTGAAAGCAAGGTTTACACTCTTCAATTGTGCTACGTTGACTGCATCTGTATCAGCCGTACCAGCAGCTACATAGTTAATTTGACGAGTTTGACCTGTTGTACCAACAGCAACGCCACCCAATGTAGATGTTAACGTTGCACCAGTTAAGTTAGCATATGTATCAGTACGACCAGTATTAGCATTATAACCTGCTACACCAGCTGCAGTACTAGCAACAGACTTAGAACCTATTGCAACACCATCAGCAGTTGTAGCACTAGCACCATCACCAATAGCAATCGATTTAGCTGCACTTGCGTTAGATCTAGTACCGATAGCAATACCATCATTCTCTGATACTGAGCTTTTTCTACCAATAGCAATACTGTTATCTGCAGTGGAAGAGCTTTCTCCGCCAATAGCAATACTATAATCTTTAGTTGCATTGGCTAACATACCGATACCAACACCTGCAGTTCCAGCGGCCTTTGCTCTGGATCCCAATGCAGTAGAGGATGCACCAGATGCAGCAGTACCATGACCAATTGCGGTAGACTCAATATTGGAAGCTATCGCATCAGCCCCAAAAGCACTGGCATTGCCATCTGTTGCCTTAGCACCATGACCAACTGCCACAGTATCATCCTCGGACGCAATGGAGTTAGCACCTAACGCTGTAGCATTTGCCGATGTAGCTTGTGCTGATAACCCCAATGCAACTGTAGATCGACCTGTTGTACTTGCACCATCACCAATAGCTACAGAGCTTGTTGCAGCCGTATCTGTAGATGCATTAGGACCAATAGCAATGGAGTTATTTGCTTTTGCCCCTGTATTATCCTCATTTGGCGTATCAGTAGATTTAATAGATACATATTTATAAGCAATTTGATCTACAATCGCTGCTAACTGAGAACCGTTGATAGCATCTGTAGAAGTAGCACTTACTTCACCAGGAGCGACGTTTTTTAACTGACGTTCATAGCCTTCAGCACCGAAGGATACAACATCACCTTCTAACGTTTTGTCACCACCAGCCCATGTTGCTGTAATACCATTTGACAATGTATAGCTAGATTGTTTAGTACCTGCCTTATCTGTAGTAGAACCGCCACCTAAAGCGACAGAGTTATCACGATTTGCTTTAGCGCCTGTACCAATAGCGATGGCATTTGTTACAGAATCATTATCAGCACCACTTGTATTAACACCTGTCAAAGCACCAGCGATACGGTTTTTAGAGTCAGCGCCAGTACCAATAGCAATACCAGCATTACCAGATTGCCCTTTAGTACCCACTGTGATACCGATATGGTCTGCTGTAGCATTATTATAATCACGCCACTTAATTTCATATCCTGTTAAATCTTTAACAGCAGCAGAAACGGTCCCAACTTTAGCTTTCCCTGTATTAATATCGGTATAAACTGCTCTAGTATTCGTCATTCTATCAGCATCGTCACCGCCAATAACAATTGAGGAGTGACCAATGGCTTTAGTATTACCACCAATAGCAATACTTTGGTCACCTATAACGGTAGCCCCTTGCCCCGGTAATACACCACCACCAATGGCAATCCCTTGTGAATAATTAGTACCAACTTCGTTTACTGTCGCTCTAGTACCAATAGCAATCGCAGTACCACCATTTGCAATTGAATCTTTACCTACAGCAACACTTGGTGCATTACCATATAGAGCTTTTGAATAAGAATTTTGACCAATAGCAATCCCACCACCAGCATTCTCTACTTTTGCAGCAGTACCAATTGCAACAGCATCACTATTAGAAACTTTTACATTTGTACCTAAACCAACTGCATTTGCACCTGTAACAGTAGCACCGGTACCAAAGGCAACAGCAGTTGCACTAGCTCCGGTAGGTACATCATTTACAGCCAATGCCACATTAGCATTAGTCATAGCCAATGCAGCAAAGATACCAGCTACAACGATTTTCTTTTTACCACTATTATTCTTAGCGAATTCAGATACTACTACGTAGCAATTTTTGGATTTGTTCCAAACTACTTTAAAGATTTTGTTCATTGTTTTCTCCTTTAAACTACTATAAAGCTCTCAAACTTCTATATAACAAATAATCTCAATTTCAAGTTTTTCGATATAGTTAGTATACCAAATTTTTCGATATGCTTGCAACCCCTTTTCACTAATATTTCATTTTTGGAATAGCTATTGCAAATACAGCAATAACGAGAGTTCTTTAACCCCCTTATAAAACAAAACCTAATAATTGGGGTGATTTTATACCATAATTTAGAAGAGAAGATGAAATTAAACTCACATTTTAACTTTTCCCATATAAATATAATTGATAAATTATAAAAATAATGGTCAAGATGCCTTATATATCTGCACTCTAATAAGCCCACCTATTTCACAGCACTATATTTCATTAAATTTTTATAAATTAGTATTTCACTCAAATTGAGATAAATTGGCAGCCCAAAACAAAAATAACGTCTAAAGAATAATCTCTTTAGACGTTATTTTTTATATGACATTATTTAATTTAAATACATAAGCACTTTGTTCATATGCTAATTTGATACGCTTATGTAATCGTTCCATATACGCTCGGTATATATCTTGTGCTTCATCAATAGACACGATATTAAAGTTAATTCCATCCCCTACCGGCAATTGGCTAAGCCGAGGTAGGTCTGCAGTAATGATAGTGCCTATTTTTGTATAGCCCCCTGTTGTTTGGCGATCTGCCATAAGGACAATGGGATGTCCATTCGATGGCACTTGGATAGAGCCAAATACGGCACCATCAGAAATAATATCTGCACTGTCTACGTGTTCAATTTCAGGACCATCTAAGCGGAAGCCCATACGGTCACATTCTACAGTCAGTGTATAGATATTATCACTAAAGGTCTTGATTCCCTTCTCGGTGAAATGTTTTGCCTGATCACCTAATACAACACGTAATGGTTCATGACATTCACGGCCCCCACGGTTATATAAGGCGGTATTGAATAGAGTATGCCCTTCGCCACGGTAATCGCAGACATGCACGTCATCTCTGGTGAACGGTTTGATGCCAAGTTCATCGCCCTTTTGTAATGGTCGCCCCTCAAGGCCCCCAATTTTAGCCTTTGTATGGGTCGATACACTGCCGTTGATGCTTGGCACGTCGATACCTCCAGAGAAAGAAATGTACATGCGCACGCCACATTGGCTAAAACCGCCGGAAATGACATCTCCGTCATGACATACAAATGGAATATATCTCGGTACTCGCACACTATTGATGGTTGGTTCCATATCGGCTCCTGTGAAAGCAACGATACATGAGCCTTTCACGGTGAGTGTAGGCGGCAGCAATGTGCACTCTAAGGCACCTGCCATTTCTACATTACCTACCAGCGCTTGCCCCAAGAGATAGCTTTCACTATCCATAGGACCGGCTACAGGCATACCATATTGTTGGAACCCAACGCGACCTTTATCTTGAATGGTAGTGTACATACCAGGTGCATTTACGTAGATAGATGATTTATTAAACTCATTAATAGCCACGCAACTCACCTACCTCTACTTCATACATGGATGGCGCATAGTCCGCCCCCAATGCTTTAATACGATTATATTCCACTTCAGCTATCGGCACATAGCGCACATAGTCGCCAGCACTCAATAGCGCCGCTTGTTTCTTGGACATGTCATACATGGTTACCGATGTACGGCCAATGATTTGCCAGCCCCCTGGAGAGTCGGATGGATACGTGCCAGTTTGTTCCCCTGCAATGCCTACAGAACCTGCAGGTATCAATGTTCTTGGTGAGGATAAACGAGGTGTTGCAATACGTGGATCCATGCCGCCCAAATAGGTAAAACCAGGAATGAAGCCAAGCATATATACCAAGTAATCAGTACCACTATGAATGGCTACAACCTCATCTTCAGTTAGATTATTATGAGAGGCTACAAAACCAAGGTCTGGACCAAACTCACCACCGTACACGGTAGGAATTTCCACGACGGTAACAAGTTCATTAGCATTATCTGTTACAGTCTGCTCCAATGTAGGCTCAATGATGTTACACAATTCTGCATAGGAGTATATCATAGCATCATATTGCAAAAGCAATGCACAATAGGTAGGTACTAATTCAATAATGCCCTCTAGATTCAGCTCTTGAATTCGCTCTATCGTTTGACGAATATGTCGATTAATCTTTGGATCGATGACTTGACCAAAATCAATAGAGATAGCGCAATCCCCTACAGGTGAAATTATAGGTTTCATAGGTATCTCCTTCCTAAAACCAGAAAGAACCATTACCTTCAAACGAAAATAATGGTACTTTCATAATTATCAAATTAACCAAGTAATTTAGCAATGCCTTGTAAGGATGTAACGCCGATGTAAGCTGTTACAAGTACTACAATCCATCCTGTATAGTATAACAGTTTATTATGTTTGTAGTCGCCTACGATTTCAGATTTATGAGTAGCAAAGAGCATTACTGCCAATGTAATCGGCAAGATCAACCCGTTTACAGAACCCGCTAAAATCAATAAGGATGCTGGTTTACCAATGAAGATCAAAATACATGTAGAAACGAAGATAAAGGCCATAATAGTCAATTTTTCATTGCGTTCTACCACTTTGAACAATGTTTTTAAGAAGGACACGGATGTGTACGCTGCACCCACTACAGATGTTAAGGCTGCACAGAAGAATACGATACCGAATAATTTATGACCAATTTCACCAGCCCCTAAAAGGAATGCAGAGCCAGCTGGATCTTTAGGATCTAACGCAAAGCCCATGGATACAACACCAAGAACGGCTAGGAATAACAAGATACGAACCACTGCATCTACGGACATACCCATGAAGGCTGCACGACGTACATCTTTCAAATGTTCTTGACCAGTAATACCTGCATCAATGAGGCGGTGACCGCCAGAGAATGTAATGTAACCACCTACGGTACCACCGATAAGGGTAATAGTTGCAAGCCATGGATAATGCGTCGGTGCCACCGCATGAGTAGCTGCTTCAGCCACTGGCGGATTTGTAGAGAATGCTACATAGCCAATCAATACTAGCATAACAGTACCAAGAATTTTCGCTGTGTTGTCTAGTACACCACCCATTTTTGGAGAGGCGAACAATAGAATACCAAGGATACCACTGATAGCCGCTGCAGTCGTTGTATCAATACCAAATACAATATTTAGGCCCATAGATGCGCCCCCAATGTTACCGATATTGAAAGCAAGGCCTCCAAGAGAAATCAAGAATGCTACGAAATAGCCAAGTCCTGGCAATACTTTATTAGCAATATCTTGACCACGCATTTTAGATATGCCAATGATTGTCCACACATTAAGCTGTGCAATAATTGAAAAAATAACAGACACAATGATGGCAAACGCAAAGTCTGCTTTTAAATCATTCGTAAATGCCGCCGTTTGTAACATAAAGCCCGGCCCAATAGAGGACGTGGCCATCAAGAAAGCTGCCCCCAAGAGGACAGATAAACTTGCTTTACCTGAAATTGGTTTCATAAAAACCTCCACACAATAATTTATTAACTATCTATTATGTACTTACTATTTACTACATATTCACTATTTATTACGTATTTGTTATGTATTGCTTAATTTTAAATCGCCGTTTTACTATTTACGATTTTGAAAATTAGCCACTGTAACGCCCGCTTTCGTAAGGCCTTCACGGATGTAATTTGTGAAAGCTATCGCTTCTGGGTTATCGCCGTGTACGCATACGGAATCAGCTACAATATCAATAGTATTACCTGTATTAGTGACAACCTTACCTTCTGTAACCATCATAAGAACTCGTTCAAGAGCCTCTTGAGGGTCTTTTATAAAAGCGCCAGGTTCTGTACGAGGTACCAATGTACCTTCATCAGTATAACCACGATCAGCAAATACCTCCTGAATTACAGGAATCCCTCGACGCTCTGCTTCTTTTGCAATATAGCTACCGCTCAACACCATGGCTGCAATATTAGGATTTACCGCTTGTAAGCCATCTAATACAGCATCTGCCAATGCAGGAGTTACACATGCGGTATTATAAAAAGCACCGTGTAATTTCATATGTTGTAATGTAACGCCATAACTATCACAGAAGGCTTGTAGTGCACCAACTTGATATATCATATACGCTTTAGCCTCTGCAGGGTTCACTGCCATTGCTCGACGACCAAAGCCCATTAAATCAGGATACCCAGGATGAGCCCCTACGGCTACGCCCTTTTCCTTGCACATGCGAACTGTAGCATCCATAATGAGAGGATCCCCAGCATGCCATCCACAGGCAACATTAGCACTTGTGACGTGATTTAACACTTCACTATCCATGCCTAATGTGTAGTTGCCAAAACTTTCACCTAAATCACTATTTAGATCTACATAATGTGACATCAATAATCTCCTCCCTTTCTTCATCTCTTTTTTAAATTCTATAGAATATTGAATTTATAGATATGATTATACTAAATAAATCGATATATTAGCAATGATTTTTATCATATATACAAAATTTCTTTATTAATACACATATTAAAATGCATAGTAAGACACAAAAAAGCACCCCACATTATGTGGGGTGCTCTCAGTATCAATAGGTCTATCATTAGTTTGTATATGGAGAGAGTTGTAAGGGATTCATTAGTTAGTGTCGATAGCCTATCGATTATTTATTATCCTTGGATGCAACATCATCAGCTTGTTTGCTATCGTCTGCAGATTTTTTATCACTGGATGTATCATCAGATTTTTTATCAGTATCTTTATCAGCGTCTTTATCACTGATAACAATGTGACCATCTACAACATCAGCCAACAAGTGTTTTGCATCGATGTGATCCAAGTAGAAGTCAGTTACATTATCGCGGATTTCAGATTCGATAACACGACGTAATGGACGAGCGCCCATAGTTTTATCGTAACCTTGTTCCATCAATAATTCTTTAGCTGCTTCAGTTACATCAAGAGTAATTTCTTTTTTAGCTAAAGTTTTATTAACTTGATCAAGCATCAAGTCTACGATTTTCTTCAAGTCATCTTTGCTTAATTGGTTGAACTCAATTACTGCATTGAAACGGTTCAAGAATTCTGGACGGAAGAATGGAGCGATACGTTCCATTACATCAACTTTGTTTTCATCGTCATTATTTTGACCATAACCAAAGCCTGCGTTAGATGTAGCAATGATAACTGTATTTTTGAAGTTTACTGTGTTACCTTGACCATCTGTTAAGCGACCATCATCCAATACTTGAAGAAGCAATGTAATAACTTGAGGGTCTGCTTTTTCGATTTCGTCGAACAATACGATGGAGTAAGGATTACGACGAACGCGTTCAGTCAATGTGTTGGAGTTATCTTCGTAACCAACATAACCAGCTGTAGCACCAATTAATTTAGAAACGGCTGTGCGATCACTGTATTCGGACATATCCAAGCGGATGATAGCATCTTTGTTACCAAACATATCAAGAGCTAATTGTTTAGCCAATTCTGTTTTACCAACACCAGTAGGACCTACGAATAAGAAGCTACCAATTGGACGGTTACCTTCGTCAAAGCCTGCACGGTTACGACGAATAGCTTTAGATACAGCTTCTACTGCTTTATCTTGGCCGATTACATGAGCTTCTAAACGAGATTTCATGTCTTTCAAGCGTTCGATATCGGATGCACCCATTTGAGATACAGGGATACCAGTCATTCTTTCAACCGCTTCAGCTACGTCGTTAACTTGAGCCACAACCTTTTGGTTATCAGTGTGCTTGTCGATTTCTTCTTGTAATTTTTGAATACGCATTTTTTCATTAATAGCGGATTCGTAATCTTCTTTTTGAGCAAACTCTTCTTGTTTTGCTTTAGCTTCAGCAATATCTGCTTCTAATGTTTTAATATCAGTTACAGGATGTTGGGAAGCCAAGTGAGCTGCTGTTACATCGATCAAGTCGATTGCTTTATCTGGCAAGCTACGTTGAGGAATGTATTGTACGGAATAATCTACAGCTGCTTTCAACACAGCATCTGGCAATTCAATGTTATGATGCGCTTCATACAATGGACGAATGCCTTGTAAAATTTTGAAAGTATCTTCTGGAGATGGTGCATTTACCTTTACTTCATTGAAACGACGAGCAAGTGCTGCGTTTTTCATGATTGTGTTACGGTATTCATCTTGTGTTGTAGCACCAATAACAGTCATTTCACCACGGGACAAAGCAGGTTTCAAGATATCTGCTAAGCCTTTAGAGCCTTGACCATCACCTGTGGAACCAGCACCCAAGATTTGGTGGATTTCGTCGAAGAACAAGATAATGTTACCAGCAGCCTTAACCTCTTTGATAAGGTTTTGGATATTTTCTTCGAAGGAACCACGGTATTGAGTACCAGCTTCCAAACCGGAAATATCGATGGAAATGATTTCTTTATTTTTAATAGCTGCTGGAACATCGCCATTGACGATAGCTTGTGCTAAGCCTTCTACTACAGCTGTTTTACCAACACCAGCATCACCTACGAGTACAGGATTGTTTTTAGTACGACGTGCTAAGATTTCTGCTGTTTCTTGGATTTCTTTATTACGACCAATTACAGGATCGAGTTTACCATCACGAGCTTGTTGCGTTAAGTTTGTACCTAACTTAGCAAGGATGCCATCTTGTTTCATTTTACCTTGTTGTGCAGCTTGAGCAGCTTGCATTTCTTCATTAGAAGGCAAACGACCAGTTTGACGATAGAAAGCAAACTCTTCTGGAGTTACTTCACGACCATTAATTTTATAACGACGATTTTCTGTGGAATAACCACCCATGTTACCCATCAATTGATTGAACAAATCATTCATGCTACCAAAGTCGCTACCAAAGTTATTGAAGTTGTTGTTCATATAAATTACCTCACTTTTTGACTACAAGTATATCAGTTTGACTTTTTAAGTCTTTTTAATTTCTTGCTTTATTTCTAGGTTTCTTCAACCTTATGACATTATAATAATCTCATTAAGTCAAAAAGTCAATAGGTCAAAGATAAAATTTTTGACTTTTTTTTGACTTTTATTTTGACTAATTAGATTTATATGACAAGAATATAGATAAATACTGGGTTTGTGAGAGATAATTAAATTTGAACTTTTAAAATATTTACTATAAATTAGATTGTTTATATTAATTTATTCCCTATATAATAGAAATAAAAGTCAAATATATCAAAGGAGATCAAACTATGGCACAAAATTCTTCACCACATACTGATTTCAGTACACTCCAAGACGCCCCTATCACGACAAGTGCGAACAACAAAGAACTAGCGAAGCATATTAAAGACATTTCCCAGCAAGTACTAAAACGAAATTATGAACTCTATAAAGCATTGGAGAACAAATGAATACAGCTAATATCCAATTCACCTTACAAGATATCTATGAACTCCACGCCCAACTAGAAAGTGCATTTGTCCTTTCACCAGGCGTACGCGATGAAAACCTATTAGCATCAGCCGTCTATACGCCCTTTCAAACCTTTATGGGGAATGATCTATACCCATCCATCTACGATAAAGCAGCACAATTATGTTACGGTATCGCCAATAATCATCCTTTCACGGACGGGAATAAACGAACTGCACTGCATAGCATGTATGTGTATCTAATTATCAATGGATTCGATATTACTGCTACACAACAAGACGTAGAAAACATAATCATCGATGTTGCCGCAGGTAATATGACAAATACAGAACTAGCACAATGGTTGCGAGAAAATACCGTAAATATAGATACGAATTTATAATTTGACAGAGATACATAGGGTTCTATAAATTAGAACAGGCCTGTTCTATTTCTATCAAGGCACATACATAGGGGCCTACAAATTAGTACACACCTGTTCTATTTCTAACAAGGCACATATATAGGGTCCTTCAAATTAGTACACGCCTGTTCTATTTCTAACAAGGCACATACATAGGGGCCTACAAATTAGTACAGGCCTGTTCTATTTCTATCAAGGCACATACATAGGGGCCTGCAAATTAGTACACGCCTGTTCTATTCTTAACAAGGCACATATATCTGTCTCTTATACACATCTGACGCTGCCGACGAGCGATCTAGTGTAGATCTCGGTGGTCGCCGTATCATTAA
>OKVW01000383.1_pt1 | contig 27189 bp, 27 predicted proteins | sample 1606991 | NCBI WGS metagenome assembly OKVW01 (sample SAMN03281021, study PRJEB24777) | human gut metagenome | isolation source: fecal sample PR177 from 1 month old male Malay infant, vaginal delivered... | reverse complement strand
AGGCAGAAGATGACTAGCAGTCGCGTTGAGAATAGCAGTAGTCGCGCCGCGCGCAAGGTGAAGCTCGCCTTAATGGGCCCGGCTTTCGTCGCTGCCATTGGCTATATCGATCCGGGTAATTTCGCCACTAACATTCAGGCCGGCGCCAGCTTTGGCTACCAGCTGCTGTGGGTCGTGGTGTGGGCTAACCTGATGGCGATGCTGATCCAGGTGCTTTCTGCCAAACTGGGCATTGCCACCGGCAAAAACCTGGCCGAGCAGATCCGCGACCATTACCCGCGTCCTGTTGTCTGGTTTTACTGGGTACAGGCGGAAATTATCGCTATGGCCACCGATCTGGCTGAATTTATCGGCGCCGCAATTGGTTTTAAGCTGGTGCTCGGCGTGTCGCTTCTGCAGGGGGCGGTGCTGACCGGGGTGGCGACTTTTCTGATCCTGATGCTGCAGCGGCGCGGGCAAAAACCACTGGAGAAGGTGATCGGTGGATTGTTGCTGTTTGTCGCCGTGGCCTATGTCGTGGAGTTGATCTTTTCCCAGCCCGCGCTGGCTCCTCTGACGAAAGGGCTGGTGATCCCCACGCTGCCCAACGGGGAGGCGGTATTCTTAGCCGCCGGGGTACTGGGGGCGACAATCATGCCGCACGTCATTTACTTACACTCATCGCTGACTCAGCATCTGCATGGCGGAACGCGAAAAGAACGCTATAACGCGACCCGCTGGGATGTGGCGATCGCCATGACCATTGCCGGGTTCGTCAATCTGGCGATGATGGCGACCGCTGCGGCGGCATTCCACTTTAATGGCCATACCGGCGTCGCCGATCTCGATCAGGCCTACATGACGCTGGAGCCGCTGCTGAGCCACGCGGCGGCGACCATCTTTGGCCTCAGCCTGATTGCCGCCGGTTTATCGTCGACCGTGGTGGGCACTCTGGCAGGTCAGGTCGTTATGCAGGGGTTTATCCGCTTTCATATTCCGCTGTGGTTTCGCCGGGCGATCACCATGCTGCCGTCGTTTGTCGTCATTCTGCTGGGGCTGGATCCTACGCGCATCCTGGTAATGAGTCAGGTGTTGCTCAGCTTTGGCATTGCGCTTGCCCTGGTGCCGCTGCTGATATTTACCAGCAATGCGAAGCTGATGGGGGACCTGGTGAATACCCGTTGGGTGAGAGGCATCGGCTGGGCGATAGTCGCTATTGTGGTGAGCCTGAACGGCTGGTTAATAGTGGGGTCGCTGCTCGGGGTGGATTAATTGATTCCTGATGCTGAATAAAGTAAAGGGGAGCCGATGGGCTCCCCTTTTCGTTTGTTAGTGATGGCCATGTCCATGACCGTGACCGCGCCCACCCGGGCCGCGTCCCCAGCCGCCGCGGTGGTCATCGCGGTCGTTCCAGCCAGCACGATAGCCGCGCTCCCAGGCTTTATCTCTGCCTTTGTACCAGCCTTTGTGCCAGCCGTTGTCATGACGATGCCAACGGTTATCACGCCATTCATAGTGACGACGCCAGTAATCACGGTCGCGCCAGCCGCCACCGTCCCAGTAGTTACCGTAATTGTCACGATCGCCTATTTGTAATTTTACTGATGGCAGCAGGGTGATTTCACCAGCGTTAGCGACTAGTGGCGCTGCGGCCAGCAGTACTGCTGCCAGAATCAGTGACCTGAACATACTCTTCTCCTTCACGATCGGGGCCGTAAGCGGCCTGTTAACCTGATATTACGGGCCGGTAAAGACCCGTCGCATCGGACGAACTCCGAAAGCGCAGAAAAGAGCACTTTTTGCTAAAGTAACATTTGCTTTACAGCGCAAGGATGGCGTCGATGGCCGCGCACTCCTCGGTGGTGAAATGGCGATTCTGCAGCATGCCGACGGCATCATCCAGTTGCGCGGTTTTGCTGGCGCCGATCAGCACCGAGGTGACTTTCTCTTCGCGCAACACCCAGGCCAGCGCCATCTGCGACAGCTTCTGCCCACGCGCTTCCGCCTGCCTGTTAAGCTGACGAATTTTTTCTAATCGGGCAGGAGTCAGTTGTTCCGGCTGCAGAAAACGACTGCTGCTGGCGGCGCGCGAGTCGGCCGGAATGCCGTTGAGATAGCGGTCGGTAAGTTGCCCACCGGCCAGCGGTGAAAACGCTATGCTTCCAATCCCTTCCGTCTGCAGAAAATCCAGCAGTCCTTCTTCCACGCCGCGTTCGAACATCGAGTAGCGAGGCTGGTGGATGATGCAGGGGGTGCCGAGGTCGTTAAGGATCTTCACCGCCTCCCGCGCCTGGGCCAGAGGATAGTTGGAGATCCCGACATATAGCGCTTTACCCTGACGAACCAGATGATCGAGCGCACGCATCGTTTCCATCAGCGGCGTCTGTGGATCAGGCCGGTGATGGTAAAAAATATCGACGTATTCCAGCCCCATGCGTTTAAGGCTCTGGTTAAGACTGGCTACCAGATATTTTCGCGATCCCCAGTCGCCGTAAGGGCCGTCCCACATCGTGTAACCTGCTTTAGTGGAGATGATTAACTCATCGCGATAAGGCAGGAGCGACTCTTTCAGGATGCGGCCAAAGTTGCTTTCCGCCGAGCCCGGCGGCGGCCCATAGTTGTTGGCCAAATCGAAATGGGTTATACCGAGATCAAAAGCGTGCAGGAGCATCTGCCGGCTAGTTTCCACTCGCGTTTCATCGCCAAAGTTATGCCACAGGCCAAGGGAAATGGCCGGTAGCTGCAGACCGCTGCGGCCGCAGCGACGGTACTCCATCGTTTGATATCGCGTGGTGCTTGCCTGGTAAACCATTCTTCCTCCGCCGACAAAACAGGTTGTGTATACGTTTACACTAAACAATGTTCTGCGTGGAGTACACTGCTTTTTCTGCGTAATTATTGCTTTACACTGCCATTATCACCTCCCATCTGGACAGGCGGATCGCTTATTCAATACTCAAATTACACCTGCACCAAAATGAGGATAATGGATATGCAACCGACCTACACTATTGGGGATTATCTGCTGGATCGCCTTGTCGACTGCGGTATTGACCGCTTGTTCGGCGTGCCGGGAGATTACAACTTACAGTTTCTCGATCGCGTCATCGCGCACAGCGCCTTGGGGTGGGTCGGCTGCGCCAACGAGCTGAATGCGGCATATGCCGCTGACGGCTATGCGCGCATCAAAGGGGCCGGTGCGCTGCTGACCACTTACGGCGTCGGCGAATTGAGCGCGCTGAACGGCATTGCGGGTAGCTATGCGGAACATATTCCGGTATTGCATATTGTCGGTGCGCCCTCTACCGGCGCCCAGCAGCGCGGCGAACTGCTGCACCATACCCTCGGCGATGGCGATTTTCGCCATTTCGCCCGCATGAGCGAGCAGATCACCTGTAGCCAGGCGCTGCTGACCGCCGGCAACGCCTGCCATGAAATCGACCGTGTGCTGCGCGATATGTTGACGCATCATCGCCCCGGCTATTTGATGCTGCCAGCCGATGTCGCCAGAGCGGCAGCGATTGCCCCAGCCCAGCGCTTGCTGGTGGAGCCCGCTCCGGCGGATGAAAACCAGCTTGCCGGGTTCTGCGAACATGCCAGCCGCCTGCTGCGGGGCAGCCGACGCATTTCCCTGCTGGCGGACTTCCTGGCGCAACGTTATGGCCTGCAGAAGACGCTCCGGGAGTGGGTGGCGAAAACGCCTGTCGCCCATGCGACGATGCTCATGGGCAAGGGATTGTTCGATGAGCAGCAGAGCGGGTTTGTCGGCACCTACAGCGGGATTGCCAGCGCGCCGCAGACCCGGGAGGCGATTGAAAACGCCGACACCATCATCTGCATTGGCACGCGCTTCACCGACACCATCACCGCAGGATTTACCCAACATCTGGCGCGGGAAAAGACTATTGAGATCCAGCCCTTCGCCGTCAGGGTGGGCGATCACTGGTTCAGCGGGGTGCCGATGGATAAGGCTTTGGCCGCGCTGATGACGCTTTCCGCCCCGCTGGCGGCGGAGTGGGCTATGCCTCAGGTCGTGGCGCCGGAGGCTGAGGAGGGCGCTGAAGGCGAGTTGACCCAGAAAAATTTCTGGGCGACGGTGCAGGGCGCCCTGCGTCCGGGGGATATTATTCTCGCCGATCAGGGGACGGCCGCCTTTGGCATTGCGGCGCTGAAGCTGCCCTCTGAAGCATCGCTGATCGTCCAGCCGCTGTGGGGCTCGATTGGTTTTACTCTCCCGGCCGCCTATGGCGCACAAACCGCGGCGGCGGAGCGGCGGGTGGTGCTAATTGTCGGCGATGGCGCGGCCCAACTGACCATTCAGGAGATGGGCTCCATGCTGCGTGATAAGCAAAAGCCGCTTATTCTGCTGCTGAATAACGAAGGGTATACCGTGGAACGGGCGATTCATGGTCCAGAGCAGCGCTACAATGACATCGCTCTGTGGGACTGGCAGCGGCTGCCGGAAGCCTTCGCCCCTGACGTTGCTTCGAGCTGCCGGCGGGTCACTCAGACGTCTGAACTGCGGGAGGCGATGACGGAGAGCATCACCTCCGATACCCTCACCCTGGTAGAAGTGATGCTGCCGAAAATGGATATCCCCGATTTCCTGCGCGCGGTGACGCAGGCCCTTGAGGAGCGAAACAGCCGCGTTTAATCGGTATGCCGTTTGGCAATCATCAACGGTCTCCCGGCCAGCAGCAGCCAGGCCGGGAGCATCACCATACACAACAGCGGCAGCAAAGTCGTATCCGGGACCACCACGGCGGCCATAAACAGGCTCAACCAGCCGTCGCGAGTGACGACCAGCACCATGCCGAGGATCGCGCAGGAAACGGTGATTGCCGCCGGCACCGCGTCAACATGAGCATGCAGCATCAGCCCCAGCGCTACCCCGACGAACACCGCCGGGAAAATTCGCCCGCCGCGAAAGCCGCTGGCTGAGGCAAGAACCAGGGCCGCCAGTTTGACCAGCGCGATAAGCAGAAAATCCGCGGCGGTTAGCGTCTGGCTGAAGGCCAGCTGCTGCATCTCATCCAGCCCTTTAAATAGCGTTAAGGGCCCGCCTATCGTCCCCACGATCCCCAGCAGCAGCCCGCCGATGCCGAGGGTCAGGATTGGATTTTTCAACCGATGCATCAGGGCATGCAGTCGCGGCAGACACCAGACGGCCACCATGCCGACGGCGATAGCGATCAGGGCGACGATAATGCCGCTGAGAATATCAACGAAGCGCATCTGACCATAGTGCGGGATCGGCAGCGAAAAATGGGGATGGAAAAACAGACCCGTCGTCAACGCGCCGGCGGCGGCGGCGAGGAGGGGAGCAAAGAGGCGATCCCACAGTGGCGTATCGTTGCTGCTATTGAGGGTTTGCGAAAAAATCAGCGCGGCGGCAACCGGGGTACCGAAGAGGGCGCCGATGGTGCCTGAGGCCGCGAGGATGGTCCAGTCCAGCGAGCTGACGCGCGGAAACAGTCGGGAGCCGACGGCGACAGCCAGCGCGATATTCACCACCATAATCGGATGCTCCGGGCCGAGGCTGACGCCGCCGGCGAGGCCGAGGATCAGTGCGGCCAGGAGTCCGGGCAGCGCGCCGGTGGCAATGGGAGCGCCGATTAACGACTCGGTCGCTGGATCCGGCCCGGCGTGCCCGGGGCTGTAACGAATGACCAGACCCACCGCGATCCCTGTCGCCGTCAGCATGGCGATGATCCACAGCGGGCTGTCGGCGCTCACCCCCAACTGCGCGGGCAGATTGCTCCACAGCACGCGCTGCAGCAGCGCGGCAACCTTCATCGCCACGATCAGGATCAGGCTGCAGGCGATACCTATCAGGATGGCCGGCACCGACAGGATCAGCATTGTTCTGGCGCGAGGATGGAGCATGGAAATGTCCTTGTAAAAGTGCTGGAGCACTACTTTGCCTTCGTCAGCGGAGACCGTCGATGCAAATGGTGCTGAAACGATAAAGTTAAGGTGACATCTGATATCCGGCGCGTCCTTTACAGGCTACCTTGCATAGATTACAAACTAAATGTGACCTGTGTCGCTAAACAAGGGGCGTCTGCGCGTTGGACGTTGTTGTTAAGCCGCCATGAATTTACAGTGTGCCAAAAGATTTATTTTGACTTTAGCGGAGCCGTAACGGAATGACAAAATTTGCTTTAGTAGGAGATGTCGGGGGGACCAACGCCCGCCTGGCGCTATGTGATCTGGCGAGTGGAGAGATCTCTCGCGCAAAGACCTATTCCGGGCTCGATTACCCCAGTCTGGAGGCAGTGGTGCGCGTCTACCTCGAGGAGCACCAGGTAACGGTCAACGAAGGTTGTATCGCCATCGCATGCCCGATTACCGGCGACTGGGTGGCGATGACCAACCATACCTGGGCTTTCTCTATCGCCGAAATGAAGCGCAACCTCGGCTTTGCCCATCTGGAGATAATTAACGATTTTACCGCTGTTTCAATGGCCATTCCGATGCTGAAAGCTGAGCACCTTATTCAGTTTGGCGGCAGTGCGCCGGTAGCGGGCAAACCGATCGCCGTTTATGGCGCCGGGACCGGGCTCGGCGTGGCGCATCTGGTCCACGTTGATAAGCGTTGGGTCAGCCTGCCGGGCGAAGGCGGTCATGTTGATTTTGCCCCGAACAGCGAAGAAGAAGGGATCATTCTGGAAGAGCTACGCGCCGAGCTGGGGCATGTTTCCGCAGAACGCGTGCTCTCAGGTCCCGGGCTGGTCAATCTGTATCGCGCGATTGTCAAATCGGACGGCCGACTGCCGGAGAACCTGCAGCCGCGTGAGGTGACCGAGCGAGCGCTGGCGGACAGCTGCACTGACTGTCGTCGGGCGCTGTCGCTGTTCTGCGTCATTATGGGACGCTTCGGCGGTAACCTGGCGCTGACCCTCGGGACGTTTGGCGGGGTGTATATCGCCGGCGGCATCGTGCCGCGCTTCCTGGAGTTCTTTAAAGCCTCTGGTTTCCGCGGCGGTTTTGAAGACAAAGGCCGTTTTAAAGCTTATGTTCAGGATATCCCGGTTTACCTGATTGTGCATGATAACCCAGGCCTGCTGGGCTCCGGCGCGCATCTGCGTCAGACGCTGGGCCAGGTGCTTTAAGCGTTCTTCTCCCGGGCTACCGTCGTAGCCCGGATGGCGGTGCTTTCCGCTCTCTACAGATTCATCAGCTGGCGAAACTCTTTCACTTTACTGCGACTGACCGGAACCTGAAACTCCAGGTCACGCAGGCGCAGCACATAGGTGTTGTTGAACCACGGCTCAATTTCCCGAATTTTGCTGAGATTTACGCAATACGAGCGGTGGCAGCGGAAGAAATGCGCTGTGGGCAGTTTGCTGCAGAATTCAGTAATGTTCATCGGCATGACGAATGACTCCCGGCGGGTATAGACGAATGTCATCTTTTCATGCGCCTCGGCATAATAAATATCATGAATACTGGTGACGATGATCCGCTCATCTTTGATCAGATTGATGGTGTCGTTTTCCCGTGGCGCCGCGCTGGCTAATCCTGAAGCAGCGTTATTTTGCTGCTGCCAGGCGGTGGTCAGCTTTTGCAGCATATTGATGATGCGCGACTCCTGGTAAGGTTTCAGGATGTAGTCAAAGGCTTCCAGCTCAAAGGCTTCCACCGCATGTTCTTTCCACGCGGTGATAAAGACGATAAAAGGTTTATGGGCAAACTGGCTGATGTTTTGCGCCAGCAGAACCCCGTCGAGCGACGGAATATTGATATCGAGAAAGATGGCGTCGACCTTGTTGTGCTGGAGAAATTTCAGCACGTCCAGGCCGTCGTCAAAGCTGCCGACGATCTCCATCTGGCTATGGGTGTTAATAAGCCAGGAGAGCTCCTGCTGGGCCAGAAACTCATCCTCCACAATGATAACTTTCATCTTTTCTCCGCTCATGACAACAGCGACTCCGTCAGCGCCTGCGGCGTAGAGTTATTGGGGACATAAAAGGCGATTTCGGTTCCCGGCGTCAGATTGCGGATATGCAAACCCTCGCCGTAGAGAAGTTTCACCCGATGATGCACATTGAGCAGGCCGATTTTGTTACCCGGCATCTCATCGGCTTCCACGCGGGCGACCACGGCGGGATCGATACCGTTGCCCGTATCGCGAACGCTGATGCGTACCCGATTGCCGCACTCGTTAATGCCGATCGTCACCACGCCTTTGCCTTTACAGGGTTGAATACCGTGAACGATGGCATTTTCCACCAGCGGCTGGATAAGCAGGCTCGGGATCACGCAGCTGACGTCGTCGTCAATATCGTAGATGACCGTCAGCTTGTCGCCGAATCGCGCCTGTTCAATAGCGATATAATCTTTGATCTGATACAGCTCTCGTTTGATATCAATCTGCTCATCGTCTTTTAATTCGATGTTATAGCGCAGGTAGCGCGACAGATTAAAAATGAGCTGGCGCGCGGTGTCCGGATTAAGGCGAATCGAGGAGGAGATCGCGTTCAGCGCATTAAATAAAAAATGCGGGTTAATTTTGCTTTGCAGGGCGCGCAGCTCCGCTTTGTTGGCCATCTCCCGCAGCTGTTCGGCGCGGGAGACTTCCAGCTGGGTGGAGATTATTTGCGACAGGCCAATCGCCATCTCCTGCAGCGTCGAAGTGATGCGATGGGCGTGGCAGTAATAGATTTTTAGCGTGCCGGTCACCACCCCTTTTTCCCACAGCGGGATCACCATCAAGGAGTGGATCTCCGGGGTGCGGTGGGCTTCGTCATTGTTTTTTATGATGATTTTCCCATAACGAATCGCCTGCCGGGTGGTGGGGCTAATCATATCGTCGTGGCGTTGATAGTTGGCTTCACCGACGCCCACGTAGGCCAGCACGTGCTCGGTATTGGTGATCGCCACCGCGTCGGCGGTAATGTCGCGGCGGATAATCTCGCAAACCTGGCGCAGAGAATCGCTGTTAACGTGTCGAAACAGCGGCAGGGTTTTGTTGGCGATATCGAGCGCCAGTTTCGCCTGCCGCGCCGCGCTGGCCTCCTTTTCCCCTTCAACGCTCTGCACCAGCAGCACGATAAAGCCGATGCAGACGCTGCCGAGGATCATCGGGATACCAATTTTCGAAACAATATCTACGCCGAGACTCAGGGAAGGCGCCCAGACCACCACCAGGATCATGGTCAGAGTTTCACACATCATCCCCGCCAGAATGCCGATTTTCCACCGTTGTTCGCGGGCCACTTTACGATTAATCAACCCCGACAGCAGGCCGGCGACAATGCTGGTGATAAAGCAGGGCACTGCGGTCACGCCGTCGATATCAATCAAATAGCGGTGCACGCCGGCAATCGCCCCGACAATCGCGCCCACCCAGGGACCAAACAGGATCCCACCGGACATCACGGCGATAATGCGGACGTTCACCAGGGACCCCTCAACCGGGACGCCGGACCAGGTACTAAATAGCGCGAACAGCGAGAAAATGGCTGTCACCGCCAGCAGCTCTTTCGGAGTATGGGCCGACTTATGCAACAGTTCGCGGAACAGGCGCAGGCGAATAAGGAAAAAGAGGCAAATAAGCATCAGGGCCGCACGATCATAGACCGCCAGCATCATAGTAAAGATTTCGTGCATGGGTGCGCCGCGTCAGTGGCCAGAAAGGGACATGATAAAAAACCTGACGGCAGAAGACCAGCCGTGGAACCATAAAGCGGAAAAGTCGCACTTTTTAAAGGGGATTAATTAAAAAGCATCGCGATAGCGGCGGTCTTCGCCATTAACGATAATATTCTGTGTTAAGAAAGATATCAGTGTGTTACCACTTTTATACAACCCGGGATTATTCCGCCAATGAACTGCCGCATTTAGCGCAGTCGATACCCGTTTTATATGCCAGGGAATATTTTTTAACGGGCCTCTCGACAACATGAATTTTTTCAGGTTATTTTCTAAACGAGCCGCAACAGCGGCAGCGTCGCTCGGACGGTCCGGGCGCTAACGTTAATTAGAGGAACCTATGGCTGAATCCAGTCCTGAACGCCGTTTTACGCGTATCGATCGTCTCCCTCCGTACGTTTTTAACATTACTGCTGAACTGAAAATGGCTGCGCGTCGGCGCGGCGAAGATATTATCGATTTCAGTATGGGTAATCCCGATGGCGCGACGCCGCCGCATATCGTGGAAAAACTCTGCACCGTTGCTCAACGGCCTGACACCCATGGTTACTCTACCTCGCGGGGGATCCCGCGCCTGCGTCGCGCCATTTCACGCTGGTATGAAGAACGCTATAACGTCGATATCGATCCGGAATCGGAAGCGATCGTCACCATTGGTTCGAAAGAGGGGCTGGCGCACCTGATGCTGGCGACGCTGGATCATGGCGACACCGTACTGGTGCCGAACCCCAGCTATCCGATTCATATCTATGGCGCGGTAATCGCCGGGGCGCAGGTGCGCTCAGTGCCGCTGGTGGAAGGGGTGGATTTCTTTAACGAGCTGGAACGCGCCATCCGCGAGAGCTATCCGAAGCCGAAGATGATGATCCTTGGCTTTCCCTCAAATCCGACCGCGCAGTGCGTCGAACTGGATTTCTTTGAAAAGGTTGTCGCTCTGGCGAAGCAGTATGACATTCTGGTCGTCCACGATCTGGCCTATGCCGATATCGTGTATGACGGCTGGAAAGCGCCATCCATCATGCAGGTGCCCGGCGCGCGAGATGTCGCCGTCGAGTTCTTTACCCTGTCGAAAAGCTATAACATGGCCGGCTGGCGCATTGGCTTTATGGTGGGTAATAAGACTTTGGTGAATGCCCTCGCTCGTATCAAAAGCTATCATGACTACGGGACTTTTACTCCGCTGCAGGTGGCGGCGATAGCTGCGCTGGAGGGCGATCAGCAGTGCGTGCGCGATATTGCCGAACAGTATAAGCGCCGTCGCGATGTGCTGGTCAAAGGGCTTCATGAGGCCGGCTGGATGGTGGAGTGTCCGAAAGCGTCTATGTACGTGTGGGCGAAAATACCGGAACCTTACGCCGCCATGGGGTCGCTGGAGTTTGCGAAAAAGCTGCTTAATGAAGCGAAGGTTTGCGTCTCGCCGGGGATTGGCTTTGGCGACTATGGTGATACCCACGTCCGCTTCGCGCTGATCGAGAACCGGGACCGTACGCGCCAGGCGATCCGCGGTATCAAGGCGATGTTCCGCGCGGATGGTCTGCTGGCCTCCGCGAGCTAGCGCTGCGGGCAGCACGGCAAAATAAAAACGGGAGCATGAAGGCTCCCGTTTTTTTTGACACCGCTGCAGTCTAGATCATCAGGGCAAAAGTACCGGCCCAAACGATGACCATAAAAGAGAGGCCCATAAAGAAGTATTTCACGACTCATCACTCCACGCGCTTGTGCGACGTTCAAATGAATTAATTGTTCTGTTTTTCAAGGGCTGTCGCCAGTGTAACTTCACCCTGCAGCAGCCCGTAATTCTGTGCGTTTAGTGCTCCAGATGGCGCTAATGTACGCCTAAAAAATCAGGGAAACAAGAGGCATTTTTTTATTAATTTTTAGTTACTTACGAGTGTCGTGATTCGGCGACACATTAATTTCACAGGGTAATAAATTTAGCGCCAGCGACGCGAAGGAAACGGGTTTTAGCGATGGGGCGGGCGGAGAAGGCCAACGAGAGCGCGCGGCATTATCTTTGCCACGCGCCGCCGTCGGTTCAGGGCAGGTCTGAGGCGCGCTGTCGCCACTCGGCCGGGTAGTGTGCCGGGATAAAGCGCAGCGTCAGCGCCATGAGTAGCAGGACGCAGATCGCATGCCAGGACCAGTCAAGCGTGTAGTTCCCGCTCAGGCTACGCAGCAGGCCGGAAAGCCAGGGCGACAGACCGGCGATGATAAATCCGATCCCCTGCATAAAGGCTACCAGCCTGCCGGCCACCGCCGGTTGTCCGGCGTGATCCAGCGCCAGCACCAGGCACAGAGGAAACGCCCCGCCCAATCCCACGCCGCAGGCAATGGCCCAGAGCGCAGAGAAATGCTCTGGCAGCCAGATAAAGCCGCAGAAGCCAATCAGCTGTAGCGCCAGCGCTAGCAGAAGAAGCTGGCGCCGATCCTCCTGGCGAGCCAGCGCCGGGAGCAGCAGCGCGCCGGCGGTTTGCCCGACGGTCAGCAGCGCCAGCAGCGAACCGCTGTACTGGGCGCTGTCGCCTAGCTGGATGTAGTAAGGAGGCAGCCAGGCGATCAGGCTGGCGTAACCGGCATTGATCAGTCCGAAATAGAGTCCCAGCGTCCAGGCGCGGCGCTGGCCAATAATCGCGACCCGGGGGGAAGCGCTGGTCTGATGCGGTGCGCGAGGCAAATGCCGACAAATCGCCAGCCAGCTGAGCAGAGCCAGGAGCGCAGGGAGCGCCCACCAGGCTAGCGCATCATGCCAGGCCGCGCTATGTGACGCCAGCCATGGGGTGAACGCGGCGCCTAACCCGCCGCCGCCCATCAGCGCCGCTGACCATAGTCCCATCACCAGCGGCGTCCGTCGGGGAAAGAGGTGCTTAATTACCGCCGGGATGGCGGCCTGAATAATGCCGATGCCAATTCCTCCGGCCAGAGCGCTGGTGAGCAGTAAGCCACTATTCGGGGCGATTTCCCGCAGCAGGGCGCCTGCCGCGATAATCAGCAGGCTCAGCGCAATACTGCGCTTTTGACCGATATAGCGATCGACCCAGCCAGCGGCCAGCGCCAGCACCCCCATCGCGATCACCGGCAGCGCGGTCAGGAGTGCGGCCAGGGTATAGCTCATGCCGCTGGCTGCGCGGATGTCCGGCAGCAAAGGACCAATGGAGGTAAGCAGCGGCCGCATATTGATCCCAGTCAGTACCAGGACTGCCAGCGTCAGGTTCTGTCGCAGCGCTGGTGTCATGACTGCCGTTCCGCCCAGCGCTGATAAAGTTCAGTTCCCTCCGGCTGCGGGCGATGATGGATCGGCAGCGTTTGCTGGGCCAGCGGCTGCTGCAGCTGCTGATAAATCGCGGCGGTCGAGAGCTGAAAAGGCTCCCCGTCCTGATTGCTATTGGCGAAAAACACTTCCCGCACGCCGGTTAAATAGAGCGCGCTCAGGCACATAGGGCAAGGCTGTCCGCTGGCATAGATGACGCATTCGCGCAACGCCGCGCTTCCCAGTCTGGCGGCAAGATCGCGAACGGCGTTCAGTTCGGCATGCGCCGTTGGGTCACCGCTCAGATGAAAGGTATTGACGCTTTCAGCGACAATCTCATCATTTCGCACCAGCACGGCGCCGAAGGGGCGCCCACCGTCAGCAATGTTTTGTTTTGCCAGCACTAATGCGCGCTGAAGATAACGATCGTGAGCGGACATAGTCACTCCTGTATAAAACGATGTTAAAGGTGAAATATGTTGAGGGTCGTGCGAAGAGGGTACGTCTCTTGTTTCATAAGTTAAAAGACTTATTTATGATAATGCCTATTGGAATTTCTTATAGGTGGGCCGATGCTTCTGCGCCAACTTTCCTACTTTATCGCTGTGGCTGAACATTGTGGCTTTTCCCGCGCCGCCGCGGCGCTGCATGTCTCCCAGCCTGCGCTGTCACAGCAGATACGCCAGCTGGAAGCGATGCTGGAGGTTCAGCTTTTCGACCGCTCTGGCCGACGTATTCGCCTGACCGATGCTGGAGAGATCTGGCTGGAGTATGCCCGTCGCGCGTTACGCGAGCTTGAGGAAGGTCGGCGCGCCTTGCATGACGCAGAAGATCTCCAGCACGGTAAACTCCGCATTGCTATGACGCCAACTTTCACTACCTATATGCTGGGCCCGCTGATGGAGGCGTACTACCGACGCTATCCTGGAGTAAAAGTGCTTATCCAGGAGATGAACCAGGAGCGGATGGAGGCGATGCTGCTGGAGGATGAACTGGATGTGGGGATTGCCTTTGACGACAGCCGGTCACAGGAAATTGTGGTTCAGCCGCTACTGACGGAAACGCTTGCGCTGGTGGTGAGCCGTGCGCATCCGCTGGCAGGAGAGCGCGACTTGCAACTGCAGGCTCTCGACGCCCAGCCGCTAATTTTACTGAGCAGCGAGTTTGCTACCCGCGAGCAGATTGATCGTTATTGCCGCCTTCATCGGCTCGAACCAGACGTGCGGATGGAGGCCAACTCCATCGGGGCCGTTCTGTCGGTTATTCGAAGCACAACGTTAGCAACGCTGCTGCCGGCGGCGATCGCCGGACAGTTTGATGATGTGGTGGCGATTGAGCTAAGACCTGCGCTGCTGCAGCGCACGGCCTGTTTATTGCAGCGGCAGGGCGCCTGGCAGAGCGCCGCAGCGCGCGAATTCATCACCCTGGCCCGAGAGAACGCGATAACGATTGAGCAGGAAAACCGCCAGTCCCTTGCCTGAAGGACTACGTTACTCGCCGGCGAACTGCGACTCACGGCTGGCTTCGCTGCCGATATCGCCTTCATCGGGCTGGGCATTCTCTATAAGCATGCCTTCTTCCTTAAGCCTTTCCAGCACGTGATGAAAGAGCTGAGTCTTGTCTGGCTCAGCCATACTCTGCAACTTCTCATTAAATACAGTATGGGACTGAACAAGATAATGGATAAATTCCAGCAATACCTCACTTTGCGGCAGGACGGTTAATTCCTGCTGGATGTAACGGGTTTGGTCCAGTAGCGGATTTTTCGTCACGTCCATAGGCCGGGCGCTAATACTGTGGGCGTATATTTTCTCAATGGCCTGGCTGGTGATATAGATGCGGTTCAATGATATCGAGGGGCGTTCGTCTTCCTCTGGAATGAAATGACAATAAACAAATGGTTTATCCGGCAGCATCATGCTGAGGCGGTTTTCGAAAAGAATATCATCTGGCGCCTCCAGCAGCGCCATTAGGTTCCGACAGTGTGGATGCCAGAGCCCTGAAGCAAATACCTTTACGTTGAACTGGGTTACCGTATTTCCGCGCAGGGTTTCCATCGTCGGAATATCGCCTTCAAGTCGCAGAATGCTGCGGATATGGGAGTGTTGCGACCAGACTGTTTCTCCTGCCTCGACTGAGGTAAATGGATTAAACGCGCTGGTTACCTCTTTTTCCTGATGGGAGAGGACGGCGATTTTTAATATTCCCGGCGTTGGGTTAAGCTTAAGACATAGATTGATTGCGCCAATATCATGCCAGTGAAGAATGTCTTCCAGTTCGCAGTTTAATAATTTTTGCGCCCGCGCCAGAGAGCAATACTCCATTGGCGGTAAATTATTTAGCTTCCAGATATTCCGTTCTGTAATATTCATAAGAATTGTATGTCGATGAAAAAAATAAATCGCCATGGTGAGCAAAAGCATCAATGACAATGATTTATTTTTTCTGCTGACTTCCTTTACCTGATTAACAAAATCCATTCACATTGAGAATAATATATCGATAAATTGGCTGTTTTTATTGTTTTGCTGCCGCATATTTACTCTTTCCCGTTATCTTATCATCTCTTATTCGTAGAGAAAAATAGTTTGCTGAATATAAGCGTTTCTTCCTGTTTAGCAGCAATATTTAAGGTGAGTATGAGCGGAGCACGAAAAAAGGGACGGTCAATTTGGCAAACTTTGTGGTCGGCAGGAAGTATCAAACAGACGCCTGCGGCGCCTGTCGAACCTACCTGTGGTTATTGCGGCATAGACAGGAAGCGGTCACCCGGTTGCGCGATGGCATACCAGGCCATCATTTCGGCAGTGCCCGGCTGGCCTTCAGCAGGCGCCCAGGCCATAGTGTCCATTTCGGCAAGCGGTTGATAAGCGCCTTGTTTGACTTCAAATACCATGCCGCCTGCGTCGAGCGAGAGCACCGTATGCCAGGTGCCAGCCTCCATTTCCAGCGCCGTACAGGTTTCACCCAGCACCACCCGGTTGGTGACCACGCCGTGGTCATCAAAATTCAGCACCACAAAACGGCCTTTCAGCGGCAGCAAAAGTTCGAAAGTATGTCTGTGCCGGTGGGGGCGGATATAGGTGCCGGGTTCCATGGCGATGGCCAGACGCTGTATCGGGTCGCTCAGTTCAGGATGAAAATTGCGATGGGCACGCAGGCGCGGAGCACTGGCTGCCGCTTCGCTCTGCTGCTGCATATCGCTGAGGGTGATCTGTTTCATATCAACGCCTGGCTCCTGTATCGTCCAGAGAAGGTTGTAAAAGGTCGCGGCTAGTGACTGAAAAATTCAGAAGGTATTGTACGCAGAAATGCGCGTTGCTGTCGGTTTATTGTGTGCGTGATTGACAAAGACACGTTCCTTTCTGGCAGGACTAACCATACTGAAATCGTTGGCTAATTATGATTACCAGAAGAATACGTTCTGGCTGGCGTTTAGGTCATCGTGGTGAATGGCGGGCAACGTTTATATGGTGTCCCCTGCAGGAATCGAACCTGCAACTAGCCCTTAGGAGGGGCTCGTTATATCCATTTAACTAAGGGGACATAGAACTTACTGATTTTTAAGCGTTCAGCTTGTGTTGCATGTTATCCTATCAATCCCCGTACCATCAAGCATTTCATTCCTTTTATTTCCTTTCCGTTCGCATCGATTCGCTTAGAAAATCACTTGGTTCACTTGCCATTGCGTACACATTGAGTACAGAATGCAGAATTTCAGTGTGTACAGGATACAGAGCCGTGGCCCTTAGTGATACCAAACTCCGTAGCATCAATGCTAAGCCATACAGCGGCGCAGCTGAGGTCACAGATGGTGACGGGCTGAGTGTACGCATTACTCCCACAGGCACGATCACATTCCAGTTTCGTTATCGCTGGAACGGTAAGCCCGTTCGCCTCTCCATTGGCCGCTATCCCGCTATGTCTCTCAAGGAGGCGCGCGTTGTCGTCGGTGAGATGCGCGAATTGTACCTCAAGGGACTAAACCCGAAAAATTATTTTGCCAAAGAAGATGGCGAGCTTACTCTCAAAGAGTGCCTGGACCAGTGGTGGAGCAAATATGTTGAAACGCTGAAGCCGAACACTCAGACGCTGTACAAGTCAGTTGTGTACAACACGATGTACACAGAATTCCCGGACGCTCCGGTAGTAAACATTCCTGTTTCTGCATGGGTGCGTTTCTTTGATAAACAGGAAAAGAAGAATAGCAAAAAGGCCAGAGTGCTTCTTCTACAGCTACGTTCTGTAATGAACTGGTGTATCAGCCGCCAGTTGATCCCATCGTGCGAAGTCCTGAAGCTTAGCGTTAAGACCATTGGCAAAAAACCTGATGTGGGTAGCAGGGTTCTGACCTATACCGAACTGGCTAAGATTTGGCTAGCTCTTGAAAACAACAAAATCGTTACATCTAACAAGGTGCTTCATCAACTGCTTTTGCTTTGGGGAGCCAGGCTATCAGAGCTGCGCCTGGCTACCGCCAGCGAGTTCAATATGGATGATCTTATCTGGACGACTCCAGCAGAACATTCAAAGATGGGTAACGTTATCCGACGCCCGGTGTTTGACCAGGTGAAACCTTTTGTTGAAAGGCTCCTCAATGCTGGAAATGATGTTCTGTTTCCCGGCCAGGAACTGGACAAGCCTATAGATCGCTCATCAGCTAATCTCTATATGAAAAAGTTAAGGGATAGAATTGATATACCTGAGTGGCGAACACATGACTTCAGGCGCTCGCTGGTGACGAATTTATCAGGGGAAGGGGTTATGCCACACGTAACCGAAAAGATGCTAGGGCATGAGCTTGGAGGAGTGATGGCTGTGTATAACAAACACGATTGGCTGGTAGAACAGAAGGAGGCTTATGAACTATACGCAGACAAAATTTTTTGGCATATTAAAAAATTAGATTGAGGCAAATTATTTGGCTACACTAGCAATAATCTTTTTAAACACATATTTAGTGGTGTATCTATCATACCACAGAGAATATAATTTATTTAAATATAAGGTCCTTTATGTCTAAAAGTAAAGTATCACCTCAAACGAGCTATGAACAAATGGTTTGTGGTTATGTTATGCCTATCTCAGATACCCCTGATTATCGCTCAGGGCACTGGGAAGATATAAAGTCAATGTTGGATGAAGTTACTATATCTATTGGGTTTAAAGAAAGTAGAATAGTTAGTACTGGTCTCGATGTTTCAACAATACATAAAAGAATTGTAAATAATATTTATAATGACGACATAATAATATGTGATGTAAGTTCTCGAAATCCTAATGTAATGTTTGAGTTAGGGATGAGGATCGCCTTTGATAAACCGGTGGTAATTATAAAGGATAATGCAACGCAATACTGTTTCGATTCTGGCACAATAGAGCACCTCGAATATCCTAAAGATATGAGATATTCTGAGATCGAAAAGTTTAAGGCTCTATTAAAACAGAAAATTGAAAATACCATAGATCATCATAAATCAAATCCTGAAGCAAGTCCTATATTAAATAGTTTCGGTTCATTTACTGCGATTAAGCCTAATCTCCCTGAAATGAGCGAGGCTGATTTATTTAAGTCAGACTTACAAGAGATCAAGTATCTTTTGGCTAAGAGCTTAAGAAACCAGGATGACTTATGGAATGGGACAACAAACTGGATTAAAGAACAGTTCCCTAAAGAAATGTTCGGTAGTACCGATGATGAGATTTTTGCAAATGTAACCTCAGTGCCAGGCATAAAAGTAGAGGGTGTTGATGATAAATATGTTTATGTTTTAGCCCGAACAACAACGCCATTGAAGATATTGTTTCGGAAATTTAGGACTGGAGTTTCACAAAATTCATTAGGATTGAATGATTGATATAAGAGGTTGGTGGTTTTGTTTCATTAAAAATCACCAACCAAGAATTATGTAGTGCAATGTAGCTTTAAAATTTTATTGCTTGCGCCTTACTATATTAACTATATGCTTGTTATCATTTTTTTTCTATTAACTCCACCTTCCTCTAGCCATGTTGTTACTGCTTTACGACTATATCTCGTAGGGTACGTTAAAACTGGTTGGGGGAAGTTATATTCTTTACGTAGTCTCCAGATGGCTGTTTTTTTCTTGCCAAGTAATTCGAATACTTCTTTCTCTTCCATAAAATCTTTAGAAGTCATAAGCACCTCATTCAAAATTACCGTTAAAAATACATGTCCCACACCCACCACGAGCCCCTTCAGTACAAACATCACAGCGGTTGACTCTTTTACGAGATTGTTCGATTTTCTTAGACACTACCTGTACCTCCTGCTGGGCGGCTGCGAGCATGGCGGCGTGGCAGGAGGTACAGCCAACTGCATATGAAGCATAAGTACCGCGCAAACCAAGCCGCTCAGCTTCGGCGGCTACCTCGAATACTTCAGGCGCACTTGCCGAAGTTATTTCATTAGGCACAACCGGCCGCTGCGCGTGGCGATAGAGCTTCGTCCCGTATGGCATTTGCTGAATGCCGACAAGCGGTCTAATCTCTCGCTCCCCAAAGGCTTCGGGGTCGCCATAAATTGAAACCACTTCTGCCACCGGCTCTCTGTCAGCCTTGCGGCGTTCCTGTAGCTCCACCAAGGCATGGCGAACCACCTGTTTACCTGCTGCGTTAATCCCTGCAGGGTGCTCCAGTGAGTCGATCACGCCCTGCAGGTCTTTGTCTTGCAGTGGCAATACCGGTTCGCTTATCTGCGCTGGCTGAGCGTGACGATAGAGCGGCAGTACAGCCACATCACCATCTTTTGCAACAAATTCTGCGCGGCGTTCATCGTTTGTAACATGCCATTGCTCACGATAGTGCCATGCCCATGCCACCGGCTCGCAGTCCATTGCGGACAGCGCGATTTGTGCCAGTTCGATCCGCTCATCCCATGAAACTTTGCAGATAGTGTTGTTATCAGCGAGTTGTTCCAAGCGCTCTCTGGTTATGGTTGATTTGGTCATTGGTTGGCTCCTTCTGCTGCCCGGTTAACTATCACGCCGTCGTAAACTTCTTTGAGGTGTCCGCGAAGATCCATGCGACGGAGCGCGCTAAACATGTAATCGCATTCCGCCTGTTTGTTGGCCTGAAATGGCTTGCTGTCCCGGTTAACCCACTCCCAGTTTCCAGGCCAGCCGTGAACCTTCTTAACCCGACCTTTGACCACGTGAAGCAATCCCCACCCAGGCTGCAAATCCTCAATATTTACGATACCCGGCTCACTAATCATGAAACGCCAGTCTCCCATGCCCTTCTCGGGTTCAACACGGAAAGGCTTCTTGCGGTCGGCCAACAAGTCAGAACGAGAGCATTTAGCCTCAATCAAACAACTGGCCCCATTGCGAAAGCCGATTGCATCAGCCTGCTCACCGTATGGCGTCCATGCTCGGAACCGGTCATGAAAGGCCACCTTGAAACCGTTGTTTTGCAGAAAACGGCAGGCTATCTGGCAAAGTTCATCGTGTGTCAGTGCCATCTACTCAGCCTCCCACTTGATGCCCTGCGCGGTTAGCGCCTCTTTGCACTTCTCGATAGCCTCATACGCTGATAGCGGATCATCAAACTGAGTTTGATTTGGCAGCTTCACGGTGACGGTGCGGGACTCCAGCTCGGCGATGCGCTGGCGCAGTGCTGTGTTATCGTCGAATAGCTCGCAAACATGGCGATTCTGTTTGCGGATCCGATTATCCATCTCGGTAATTGTGTCCTGCGCTTTCTCCAGCGCCTCTACCAGCAATAGCGCGAGTTTTCGCAGATGGTCTTTACTGCCATTTGCCGGATTTGAAAGCTCAGAACGTAGCTGCGCCAGTTCGGTGATATCAGTCATGGCTGGCCTCCTTACCGCGGCTAACAGACAAGTTTTTATTCACGATGGCATCCATCAGATGTGCTGCAGCCGCCTTTTGAGCAGATACATTCGCAATGACCGTCGGCCTGGCTTTCTCACAGCTGGCACAAATCCCGTCCCATGATGAAATGAGGAAAAAATCTTCGCGCTCGGCAATGCCGGTATTCATTACCAGGTCCTCAATCATCAGTGTGACCCCGCGAACTCCCCGGCCTTCGCTTAACCGCTGCACTGCGTAGCCGAAGGCGTTAATCATCACTGCATGGAACTGGATGTATTCACGTTTGTACTCTGCCTGGTTCGTACCTTGGCGAATATCATCTAAACCAGTCAGCATTAGCCACGCATTCCACAACCCTTCAAGATCATCCTTTGAGCAGGAACCTGAAAATTTTGCCGTGGCATCACTTAGGGCTTTGAAGCTCACCCACTTATCACTTTTCGCGGGAACGACGTTATGCTCAAAATCGGTGACTTCAGAAAAGACGTCGTGTGAACTGATAAAGCTGACCATCTCCTGCGCGTTCTTATCGCGCCCGTTATAGGCCATGTTGATAGCCGCAGATGGCTTCGAAACATTGTTGTTAATGTCGGAAAAGAACTGCTGCCGTGTTTTCAACGAGAGCTTATGTGTGAGCATTAGTGGTACGTGGATTGGTTCGCCAACTGTGCGGCAAAATTCGGCGATCCCAGCTGCACGGTGCTGGCCGTCGAAAAGCTTAATTTCTGCATCCATAGGGAAGCGCACAACACCAACGTTGGTATTGCCGAATTCCTGAAACTCAATCTCAGAGTTACAGTTACCGACCAGCGGTGGGATAATGAAGGGCTCTTTATTTTCGTGAGCATTAACCAGATATTCATAGAATTTCTTAGCACGCGCTGGGTTAATTTCACGCTGTGAACGTTCTAAAGTATCCCCGTAATTATCACTGGCGAGGACGCGTGCCAAGGTTCGTGCTGGCACTGTCATCATAAGGACAATCGCTCCGCCCTGAACGCCGCGAGACGCAGGGAACTCAAAGAAATAATCTCCAACTATGCTCATGCTACCCACCACTCAATAAACATGCAGATACCAACGGTTACTACGGCAATAAGCACCCAGCAGATCACATCGAACAAGGCGGCGAACCGACGTAGGGTGTATTTGCTGTAATTCTCAGGATCAATATTCATACCGCCTCCCCAAGCACCCAACGGAGTGCGCTCGCATACTCACCCTCGGCAGATTCCAGGGCTTTTGTGATTTCTTTGCGGGTTTTCAGGCGCGGCTTTGCATCACCGAGGATCTGACGCTGACGCCGAGCTTTTTCATGGCCGGTTGTGCCAGCAGTTGCCGCTTCGATTTCAGAGACCTTCTCCCGCTGCTCTTCGGGTTTAAGCGATGCCAGCTGACGCGCCTGGGTAACGGTAACCGTTCCGGACTCCACTGCATCGCGAACAGCCTGGGTGGCATCCAGCAGTGACAGAGTTGCGCGTACGGTCTGGACACTCACGCCAAACATCAGCGCTAAATCGTCCTCGTCGTGCCCGCGCTCCAGCGCATCAGCCATTTTCTTTGCTCGGCCCAGTGGCGTATCTGCCTGGCGGATTTCGTTAGCACTTACCATCGCCTGCGCCATGCGAACGGCGGAGCCACGTTTAGCGACTGCTGGAACCAGTAACGGTTCTTTGCCCTCTTTCGACAGACGCTTGTTGGCTTCCAGTGTATGGCGCACACGCTGGCGACCATCGACTACACAAGACAGCCCTGTCTCCGGGTCTTTCCAGACGATAATCGGCTCAAGAACGCCCTGGTCCATGATGTTCAGCACCATTGCCTCGCTGATAGGCAGGTGGATACGCTCATCGTAAAGCGGGTGCGTTTTGTCGGTAACCAGGTGCAGGCTTTCAGGTTCGAACGTTAAAACGTTCGTTTTGCCGCTGGCGCCGTATACAACCTTTGAGTCTTTAGCCATCAGACAGCCTCCGCATTGCTGGTGGATGTCGTTGAGATACTCTTCAGATCGCGCATTGCTTCCAGGACGTGCATATTGCTGCGGGTTTTTGTGTGACGCTCAACAATTCGATCGCATTCTTTCGCCCAGGAAATAACTTCTTCCTTCATAGCGTCACGTTCTTTACATGCCTGCCGAAGGGTAATATTCGAAACATCGAGCATTGTTGCCAGCTCTTTAATAAGTTCTGAATTTGCAGGAGGCATTGTTTTAGCTGCCTCAAAGGCATTTTTAATTAACTGCTGTACTGTTTTTCCCATTTTTTATTTCTCCAACTGACGCGCTGCAACGCGTTTTAGGGTGCAGCAACCCAACCCATGAGAATGGGTCAGATGCTTGGTTAATTTATCGTTTAGCTTCGCCGCCGAGGGCTTTGGTCAAATCAGAAATCAGAGTACTCATTTCACCTGTCATGAGAATGAAATCAGCATCGAACCGCTGTGCTACATCCTCACGGTCGATATCATCATTTTGAGATACGAGCTCATCAGCGAATTTAATACGCTTAATGGATACGTCGTCACAAAGGGTAAAGCGAATACGATCCTGCCAATCGAGGTATAATTTAGTGACAACCTTTCCAGCTTCGATGTGGGTATGAATTTCGTCACTTACGAGGTCTTGTTTCTTGAAGCGTCCAATACCTCCGGCCTCCAAAACAGCTTTAATTTCTGCTTCATCACCCAGATTAAAACCATTAGGCGCGCTGCCTGAACGAACCCATTCAGTCATCGTTAGCTCGACAGGCTCTTCCATTGTCAAAGGAACGACGGGAAGAGATCCCAGGGTCTTGCGCAGGAGTGCCAGGGCATCTTCAGCACTGCGCGCACTGGAGGCATCGACTATTACCATGTGATCGGTGGTATTCACCCAGATTCTCGTGATGATGTTCCGTGAGAAAGCCCTGGGAAGAAGGCTATGTAAAACCTCATCGCGTAGAGCATCCTTTTCAGTCTTTTTCAGACGTCGCGCCTGTTCTGATTCAAGCTTAGAAATTTTCTTGTTGAGCTCATCGGTAATGGTTGGGCGTGGGATAATTTTCTCTTCCCGGCGGATCACGAGCAGAAGCTGACCGCTAACAAAATGAAATAACTGGTCAGAATACTGTCCAAGGGGAGATACCCAACCGGATTTAGCCATATCCTGACTCCCGCAAGGAGAGAAACGGAATGGTTCAAGCTTGTCTGCCAGATCCGCGATGGTGTGTTCTTCCACGATGGTAATATCGCGAGAGAGCCGGTAAATAAGAGCATTTTTGAAGAAGTTCATTTCGTTTCCTCGATCCGCCACTGCAATGGCATCAGGTTAGTTATCTCCACACAACGGAAAGAGCACTGAAGCACTGGAAACTCACTTGACTAAAACAGTGCTTTTTCCTGTTGTGTGCCGGGCTTCCACCGGCTCCCATCTGTTTTTAAAGCCACTCAGATATCGTCTGGGCTGGGTCGTCTCCGTGCATCACACATTTTCGCGACCTCTGAAAGAAATCTAAAATAATTTAGTTTTTTGGTCAAGGTGAATAAACTAAATATTCTTAGTTTTCACCATTGATAGAGTAGAGGAAAGGATTAGCGGCGCATCTGGCGGCGGTGTTCGACAACGACACCGATGATGGAAATTTTTTCAACAGCAGAGTTTAAAGCAGCAAAATCAGGGTTTAACGGGACCAATTCGAAAACCTCTTCACCATTTTCGTTGACACCCCTTGCACGGTATTTTTTAAAAGTGGCGTATTCACTACCGTTTTTGGCTACAACATAGTCCCCAGGACCAGGACACAAGTCAGGATCCACAATGATAGTGTCTCCCTCTTTGAACTCTGGCTCCATAGATTTTCCACGTACCTTAAGAGCGAAGGTACCAAACGAATGAGCGCCGTTTGTTAAAATGTAATCCACGGCACCCTCTAAATTACGAGCATCACTTTCAGATGTCCAAGTTCCTGCTTGAACCCAACTTATGATAGGGATCTGCATAGCGCCTAAGTTGCCAGGCGCTACATTGGAGAGTTCCTCTTTACCGGTGAGGAGAAAGTCCTCAGAAACACCAAAATACCGAGCTAATTTTGTCAGCGAGACTCCTCCGGGTATGTTTTGGTCTTTCTCCCAGTATCCAATGGTGACATCTGTCACTCCAACAACTTTACCCAGTTGCTTCTGGGTAAGCTTACGATCCTTTCTTAATGATTTTAAACGACTTCCAAATGTGCTCACTGTGGTTCGCCATGTTATGAAAACTAAATTATCTTAGCTTTAATTGACCTAAATTTGCTTTGGTCTTAATATCTAAATAAATTTAGGAGGGTGTGTGACAACAACAGAGTTAGAAACGTTCTTCGGAACCCCCAACAAGGCAGCTGACTTCTTCGGTGTTTCTCCTGAGGCTTTTTATCAATGGCGAAAACGACCGGGCAGTCTGATCCCAAAAGGTCGTGCTGCAGAAGCTGCATATCGTACTAATGGGCAGCTTGTTTTTCGACCTGAACTTTACCAAAAGGCTACAGATTCAGCTGCTTGAAAGTAACTACAAAAGGAAAATCAATATGGTAGAGCCAAACCTCAAAGAAGCCGTCAAAGCGATGTGCAAAGCATATCCAGGTGGGCGCGAAGCAATGGCTGGCGCACTGGGAATGACGGTGACGCAGTTTAACAACAACCTTTACGAGAAAAACGGCTGTCGTTTCTTTGAAGTATCAGAACTGGAAGCGATGGAGGACATCTCGAATACATCTCACCTGGCTGAATATTTTGCCCGCCGTCGTGGTGCTCTGCTGGTGGATGTTCCGCACCTGGAAGAACTAGACCGCGTGGACCTGTTTAGCCGGGCAATGCGTACCTCTGCCGCCAGGGGACAGGTTGATCAGATTATCGAACAGGCGCTTGAAGATGGCGTTATTGAAAGGCATGAGGCAGAAGAAATCATGGTGCATCACCGCCGCCATCTGGCAGCTCGGGAAGAAGAGATTGCCGCAATTATCACGTTATTTTCACGCAAAAAGAAGTGACGCCAGCGAGTTGCAGCTCCTGGCGTCGTGGCGTGTCGTTATCAGTGGAGATTACTAACGCATGAACAGTTTATCAACACAATACCGCAGGTCGCAACTTGTAGCGCGGCCAGTTCCTGGTGGAGCAGGACCGGTGCAGTTCGTGTATGGGGTAAGAGTACCAGGCGGATTCGAACCTGTCTGCTACCAGTTTGCTCAGTGGGTGGTAGGGGACTTTAACGGCCAGGCGAAGAAAGTATGCGAGAACTTAACCGATGGTTCAGAGATCACTACGGTGTCCCGGTCAGGGTCATACGCTGGGAGCCTCAGACACAGCGCGTTATATACCTGCGTAAAGGGTACGAGCATGAATGCTTTAGCCCCCTTGAGCAGTTCAGACGTAAATTCAGAGAAATAAAGGACGATCATGAGCACTAAATTAACAGGATACGTCTGGGACGCTTGTGCATCTTCGGGGATGAAGCTATCCAGCGTGGCAATCATGGCGCGCCTGGCTGACTTCAGCAACGATGAGGGTGTTTGCTGGCCTTCTATTGCGACCATATCCCGTCAGATTGGCGCTGGTGAAAGTACTGTCAGAAAGGCGATAGCTGCACTTGAGAAAGAGGGGTGGCTCACTCGCACACAGCGCCGCAACGGCAACCGTAATGCATCGAACGTCTACCAGCTCAACGTTTCCAAACTACAGAAAGCGGCATTTTCTCACCTGTCAGTTTCTGACACATCAAAATCTGACACGTCAAAATCTGATGCGTCAAAATCTGATGCGTCAAAAATTGACCCCTCAAAATTTGAGGCGTCGGAATCCATCAAAAAAACCAGTTTTGACCCGTCAGAATCTGGTGGGGATCCGTCAGTAAAATCAACTACTGATCCATCAGATATAAATCCTTCTTGTCCGGACGCTTCGCAACCGGACGAACAGGGCTCTGCTGATGAATTTCTGTCACGACATCCTGACGCGGTGGTGTACAGCGCGGCAAAGCGGCAGTGGGGCAGCCAGGACGATTTAACCTGCGCCGAGTTCATTTGGGGAAAAATTATCAGCATGTACGAACTGGCGGCTGAAAGTGATGGTGAGGTAGTTCGCCCTAAAGAACCAAACTGGACCGCATGGGCGAATGAGGTTCGCCTGATGGTGATGCAGGACGGGAGAACCCATAAGCAAATTTGCTCACTGTTCAAGCGCGCCAACAAAGATTCGTTCTGGTGTAAAAACGTACTCAGCCCGTCGAAGCTTCGGGAAAAATGGGATGAGCTGTCGTTAAAACTATCTGCTCCACTCAATAGCTCCCGCCAGGAGTCGTCCATTTCGCGAGCCAGCTTCGATGGGGTTGATTACTCATTGCCAGAAAACTCGGGGTTCCGCACATGAGCAAGCCATTTCTGAAATGGGCTGGTGGAAAGTATACCCAGCTGGCTGACCTGTTCGTGCATATCCCGGCAG
>OKVW01000379.1_pt1 | contig 27527 bp, 23 predicted proteins | sample 1606991 | NCBI WGS metagenome assembly OKVW01 (sample SAMN03281021, study PRJEB24777) | human gut metagenome | isolation source: fecal sample PR177 from 1 month old male Malay infant, vaginal delivered... | reverse complement strand
CGGTGAGGCTAAACGGCAAAGCTCAGGCAAGAGGAAGAACGAAGGTTTTTGACAGCCTGGCGTGATGGCGTAAGGGGAATTGAAAACATCAGCAATCTTAGACCCGGCATAACCCACTCACACGGAAACAGATATCAGAAAGCTAAATATCGATGCTTCACATAAGCCAAAGTGATGAGTGAAAGAACAGACACAGCCGATTTAAGACTGTCTGAGGATGGCGTAGATAAGACTGGATTAATATCAGGAGAAACATAATGAGCGCAGTTGTTTCTGATCGACAACATATTATTGATTTATATAAAGAGAATGATCACGTTCCAGCGGTCATTGAAGATCATCGCATTAATGGTATAAATAAAGAGAAACCGCGTCCGTTTGCGTTTCCCTTCGCCTCCACGTGGCAGGCTATTAGCAATGCCCCAAAGAAAGCATGCAATTACCTTTCGCTCAATGGACTTTGGCGATTTCACTGTGCGATAAATCCGGCGTCACGCCCAAAAAACTTTTATCAGGAAGATTATGATTTTTCTGACTGGGATACTATCCGGGTTCCCGGGAACTGGGAAGCTCAGGGTTTTGATAAAGCCATTTATATTGATGAGCGTTTTCCATTTACCACACAGTGGCCCGAAGTACCGCGTGACTATAATCCCGTCGGCTCCTATCGCCGTACTTTTCATTTAGATCATAGCTGGTTTGAAAAAGAACTTTTTTTGCATTTGGGTGGTGCCAGAACAGCGACCTTTATCTGGATTAACGGTCAGCGTGTCGGATATACGCAAAACGCAAAATGCCCCGCTGAATTTAATATCACATCGTTTATCAGGGAAGGTGAAAATAGTATCGCGCTGGAAATCTATCGCTGGTCTAACGCCAGCTATGTTGAAAAACAGGATATGCTCGATATGTCAGGTCTGGAGCGTGAAGTTTTTATTTATGCAACAGCCAAAACGCGCATTTACGATTTCCACTGTCAACCCGAGGTGAATGCCCCATTCACTCAGGGAACGCTAAACGTCAGTGTGGATTTGGAACACTATGATAACCTTTCAACTGAACTGATATTGCGTCTGGAATTACTGGATGATGCGAAGAATTTCGCCTCTATTGTGCAAAAACAGACGCAGTTCCAGAAGACCGGTACATCGCAGCAATTCCATTTTACCAGTCAGGTTGATTCGCCTCGGTTATGGAGCGCAGAGACCCCGAATCTCTATACGCTACTGCTCACACTGACGGATACCGCCGGAACTATACTGGAAACCACCAGTCATAAAATCGGTTTTCGCCATATTGAGATCATCAACGGTCAGCTCACTGTTAATGGTCAGGCGATAAAAATCAAAGGGGTTAATCGCCACGAATTGCATCCGACATTAGGGCATGTTCCCACTGAGGAGAATATGCTTACTGACATTCGGTTGATGAAAGAACATAACATCAACGCCGTGCGTACAAGTCACTTCCCCTGTCATTCCCGTTGGTATCAGCTTTGCGATGAATTTGGCATTTATGTCGTTGATGAGGCAAATATCGAATCCCATCCACTGGCTTTGAAACCAGAAACACAAATTGGCGATACCCCTTCCTGGCTTCCGGTTCATCTGGATCGTGTTCAGTCGATGGTAGAACGCGATAAAAACCACGCCTGCGTGATTATCTGGTCGATGGGGAATGAGGCCGGAACGGGACACATTTTTGAAACGCTTTATCAATGGATAAAAGAAAAAGATCCAAGCCGACCGGTACAATACGAACCGGCAGGGGAAAAATATTATAGCGATATCGTTTGTCCGATGTATCCCACCCTCGAGCGTCTGGAACACTTCGCTCAGCAAAATCACGATCGTCCGATGATTATGATTGAGTACGCCCATGCCATGGGTAACTCAGTAGGTATTCTGAGTGACTACTGGAATATTATCGATCGTTATCCCACCTTGCAGGGGGGATTTATTTGGGAATGGATGGATCATGCTCTGGAACTGACTAACGAGCGCGGGCAAAAATATTGGGGATATGGAAAAGATTATCATCCCGATAAACCCAGCGACGGTAACTTCATGAACGATGGTTTAATTGCTGCTGACCGGACGCCACATCCGCACATGGCCGAAGTGAAGAAAGTTTATCAACCCGTTCGCTTCCATGCTGTAGATCCCGTAACGGGCCATTTTGCCGTTGAAAACCGCTATGATTTTATCAGTCTGGAACATCTTGATATTCAATATCGTATCACTGCCGATGGCAAGGACGTCACACATGGGACTCTGGGGGCGCTTTCAATTCCTGCGGGGAAAAAGCAAAGTATACGAATTCCGCTCAGCAAGCTCCCCATGGAGGACGGCAAAGAGTATCACCTCACTTTAAGCGCAGTGACTCGATATGAAGAATCGTTTATTGGTGAGAATTATGAGCTTGCCTGGGAACAATTTGCATTAACCACCAGAGCAGTACATCAACCCGCTGATTTCTCCGGCGCTCCTACACTCGAAAAAACAGAAACGGCTGAAGAAATGACCATCAAGGGCGTCAATTTTTCGCTGACCTTTAGCCGCAAAAATGGCGAAATGACTCGTTTTTGTGTTGAGGATAAAAACCTGATCCGTTCTGGTTTAGCGCCCAACTTCTGGCGCGGATTAACCGATAATGATCTGGGCGCAAAAATCCATGAACGCGCCACTGCCTGGAAAACTGCAGGAAAAGAGCGAGTCCTGTCGGCGTTTACTGTTGAACAACCCTCACAAAATGTCATTCAGTTGACGACAGATTTCTCGTTGCCATCGGTAGCCAGTCGCTATGTACTGAAATACACCATTCATGCGAACGGCGAAATACGCATTGAAAACATCTTTATCCCTGAGACGCCCAGCTCAGCACTCATTCCACGCATCGGAACACAACTCATTCTGCCCGCTGAGTTTAGCTATATTCAGTGGTATGGACGCGGACCCGGCGAAACCTATGCTGACAGAAAAGGGGCGAAAGTCGGGATCTACGGAGGAACGACCTGGTCACAATTCCACGCTTATCCTCGTCCACAGGAAAGCGGTAATAAAACCGATGTCCGCTGGGTACGCGTAGTTAATCAGGAAGGTATAGGTCTTGAAGCACTTGCCGAAGAACAGCTTTTAAATACCAGCGCCTGGCCTTTTGCCGCCGACGAACTCGATTTTATCGCCGATAAGGAGAGCGACAGCGCGTCAGGATTAACACCTCTGTCGCGCAAACATGGCATCGATGTACAACCCGGTGATATTACCACATGGAACATCGATCTGGCACAAATGGGAACCGGTGGACAAAATTCATGGGGTTCATTACCTCCTGAAGAATACCAGCTTCCTGTTAAACAGTATTGCTATGTCTTTTATTTGCGACCGGTACGTCCTGACGCAGTAAAAAAATAGTAAGCAATATGTAGTGAATGTCATTTCACTGACATTCACTACACTATCACAATAATTAAATTTGCACGTACGATGTTACGTGAAGGGAATGGTTATGTCTGAAAAATCCGATGCACGATATCAGATGTCATTAATAACATTTTTGTTTTTCTCCATTGCCGGTGGCGGTTTTGTGCTTAAAGGCGTGGTCAGTCAGTATACTGACTGGGGAAACAACTCATGGCTACTTTACGCTTTTGCTTCATTGCTTTACGCAATCCCTTATACCTTTATGATCATCGAACTTTCATCCATTAAGAAACTCCGTGAATCCGAAAGTGGATATCAAACATGGTTGAATTTAATTTTAGGTAAAAAATTAGGCTTTATAGCCGGTTTCTTTTATTTCTATGTCAATATATTTTACTTTGTTGATCTCTTACCCAATATTATTACCTACTTTATTTACACTTGTACCAGCGATGTTGCCTGGGTTACTCAGTTGACAAGCCAGACATGGTTTAAACCAGTGATCAGCATTACATCTATTATTCTCTTCTGGATCGCGACCTGGGTATCCATGAAGGGGCCAAAATGGTTATCCCGCGCGTTGTCATTCTCCGGATACGCCGGGTTTGCCCTAACAATGCTCTTTATTGTATCGGCGGTGTATAAACTCTCTTCTGGCAGCGTCACGTTTAATGGAACCGTCATTGCCCCAGAATATATGCAACATATTGATTTATCTTGGTCAAAAGTGGCATCAATGTCATGGGCTTTACAATCATTAGGAGGGCTTGAAGCCTTAGCTGCCTATAAGCGTAACATTCGCGGTGGCGATCGTAATTTCCGTCTTGGCTTAGTGCTCAACGTATTCATCTTTTCAACCATCATCATCATTTCTTCGCTGTTGTTAAACTTCATCTTGCCAGCGGAACAGGCAGCGAATCTTGGTTTACTGTCGGCGATTTATGTTGCCTTCCAGCAATTGGGGTTTCCTGTGTGGTGGACCAACGTTATCGCCCTGTTTCTGATGATTACCACGCTGTGCGGTTCACTTATGCTGTGGACTGCCGCACCGGTAAAAATGTTATTTGTTGATGCGCCTAAGGGAATTTTTGGTAATAAGTTATCCGAGGTCAACAGTGAAGGAACGCCTGTTAACGCGCTAAAAATACAGGGGATTATCGTAACCGTTATCATCATTCTTTTTATGCTGGGCCAGTTTAACTCTGAGATGAATACTATTCTGGTGGCGGTGAAAAATCTTGATGGTGGTGCAGCTACTATCCCGGTGCTCTTTATGTTGGCCGGTTACGTAAAACTCAGATACCTTCCCAACAATCCAGATTATGCACGCGATTTCCATTTTCTGGGTACCGGTCGTTTCTGGGCATTACTCTCCGTCGTTCCGATGATCATTATTTTTGCCGCCTCAACAATTGCTGCTCTGGTGCCTGGTCCTGAGGACTGGGATGCAAATTTCACAGGCTCATTAATTCAAATCATCCTTGGGCCGGTTAGTATCATCGCTGTGTTCTATTATTGCAGTCTGATGTTTAATCGCTGGCGTGTTAAAAACCCCGACGACCATTCATTATTTAATAAAATTTAGAGTAATTATTTATTGAGCAGCGAAACGTTCCGTTTTGCTGCTCAATACTGGCAAAAATTATTCTTTGCTCTAATGGAATAGAAAATGAAATTCAACATTAATGCATGTAAGGCACTGATAGTGTTCTCCCTTTGTTATTCTTTACACTTGTCAGCAGAAGAAGCCGCTCCGCATATTGCTGTCGCACCGCCCGCGATGCATGACGATACCAAAATACCTGAAATGGTCGAGACATCGGCAGGGCCCGCAATGTCTAAGCCCTCCTCAGGTCCTTCATTTCATTTTTATGGCGAGATGGGGCTTGGCGGTTATTCGGCACTGGAAGGCGATTATAAACACAAATATGAAGATGGAACCTATATTGAAGGCGGTGTAGAGGGTCTGTATGACCACTGGTTCGGACTGGTATATGGTGAAGGCTGGACCGTACAAGCGGACCATCATGGTAACGCCTGGGTTCCCGGTCATAGTTGGGGCGGCTTTGAAGGTGGCATCAATCGGTTTTGGGGCGGCTATCGAACGGATGATAAGACAGAAATTATTCTGAGTCTGCGTAACGACTCTTCGTTAGACGACCTGCAATATTGGGCTGACTTTACGCCAGAATTTGGTTATGAGATCCCCAATACTCGCGATATTACCACCGCGATCAAAGTGCAAAATCTGAGTGGCGATTTTCGCTATAGCGTCATTGCAACACCCGCTGGCCATACAAATGAAAGTAAAGCCTGGCTACATTTTGGGAAATATGATCGTTACTCGGATAAATACACTTATCCCGCGATGATGAATGGTTATATCCAGTATGACCTGATGAAAGATGTCACCTGGACGGGAGGTACAGAAATCACCGATGGCACTGGGCAGCTATTTGTAACCGGTGTCCTGACGCCAAATTTCGGTGCCCGTGTCTGGCATCATACCGGGCGCGGGGAAGGACTGGGTAATTCCGGAACGGAGACGGGTGCAATGGTAAGCGCCATGTATGAAGCCTTTAAAGGATTCTACCTCTCTAGCGCATACAGCTATGCACAACACAATCTGGATAACGACCCAGATACCACCACGTCCTATGCACAATTCGGTATTTGGTATGAGTATTACGGCGGTAAATTCGCCACCGCTTTCGACAGCAGATTCAACCTGGGAAACAGTACCGATGACTCGGATAACAAGATATTTCTGATGCAGTATTATTACTGGGGTCATTAACTTTCACTTTTTATTTCAAGCTACATGTTAATTTGCGACCCTCTCCTGCCATTGCCGCTGGGAGAGAATAAACTCGCCACTTTAATGCAGCACAAAATCTATTGGATATATTTCACAGTGAATGTGAAAAGGAGTTTCATTTTTATGAAAGCATTTTATTTATTAACCCCACTGGCTTGTGCACTATTATTCAGTCTATCGGCACAGGCCGTTACCACTACGGATTATAAAGACGTGATCGATCGCCACGGTGCGCCACAATATATGCGTGATGCTGATAGCGATCATCATCAACGCTTCAACCCATTTTTCGATCTTGGTTCCTGGCACGGACACTTACTACCAGACGGACCCAATACGATGGGCGGCTTTCCGGGCGTGGCCCTGTTGACCGAAGAGTACATCAACTTTATGGCAACCAACTTTGATCGGCTGACGGTGTATCAGAATGGAAAAAAAGTCTCTTTCACCTTGCAAGCCTTCAGTATCCCCGGCGCACTGGTACAAAAGCTCATCTCACCTGATGTACAAGTAGAAATGACGTTACGTTTTGCCAGCCACCATACCTCATTACTGGAGACGAGAATTACCAGCACGACATCTCTCGATCTGATGTGGGATGGTGAACTGTTGAATAAGGTGGAAGCGGAGAACGGCAAAGCAACCTCAGATAAAACCGTTGACCAACAGTATCCAGATTATCATCGTAAAATTACTCCCACTCATGATGGTCTGAAAGTCACTTTCGGCAAGGTTCGTTCAACGTGGGATCTGCTCACCTCTGGCGAATCGGAATATCAGATTCACAAATCACTGCCGATGAAAACGACCGTAAAGGGCCTTAGCTTCGTTAGCAAAGCGCATATCAACGGATCGACCACCTTCTACACCACCTATTCTCACTTATTGACCGCGCTGGAGGTAAGCAAAGAGCAGGCGCAAATCCGCGATATTCTGGCTCGCCCTTCTTCTTACATACTCGCCTCACAGCAGCGATGGGACACCTATCTGCAAAAAGGACTAAATAATCCGGCAGCCACGCCTGAACAAACCCGTGTGGCCGTGAAGGCGATAGAAACGCTGACAGGCAACTGGCGAGCCCCGGAAGGGGCTGTGCAACATAACACCGTCACACCCTCGGTCACTGCTCGCTGGTTCTCCGGTAACCAAACTTACGCATGGGATAGCTGGAAAATTGCCTTTGCGATGGTGCACTTCAATCCAGAAATTGCGAAAGACAGTATTCGCGCACTCTTTGACTGGCAAATCCAGCCTAACGATCCGGTACGTCCGCAGGATGCCGGCATGATCCTGGATCTGGTTACCTGGAACAAAATTCCCGAGCGTGGTGGCGATGGCGGCAACTGGAACGAACGTAACACCAAACCGAGCCTGGCAGCCTGGTCTGTGATGGAAGTCTACAACGTCACCCAGGATAAAGCCTGGCTTGAAGAGATGTATCCGAAACTGGTGGCCTATCACGACTGGTGGCTGCGTAATCGCGACCATAACGGTAACGGTGTACCGGAATATGGTGCCACACGCGATAAAGCTCACAATACCCCCAGCGGTGAAATGCTGTTTACAGTGAAAAAGGATGGCAAAGAAGAGACGCTATCCGGCCTGCAAAACTATGCAGAGTGGGTCAAAAAAGGCCAGTATGACAGTCTGACGATTCCGGCACAGGAAGCTGCGGGTTGGGAATCTGGCCGTGACGATGCAGCCGTATTTGGTTTCATTGATAAAAATCAGCTGGATAAATATGTTGCTAAAGGTGGAAAACGCAGTGACTGGGCGGTCAGCTTTGCAGAAAATCGAAACCAAAAGGGCGAACTCATCGGCTACTCTTTGCTTCAAGAATCAGTCGATCAGGCTAGCTACATGTATAGCGACAACCACTATCTGGCAGAGATGGCCGCTCTTCTCGGCAAAACGGGCGACGCTGAGCATTACAGGTCTCTGGCAAAAAAACTGGCCGATTACATCAATACCTGCATGTTCGACACCACCAGTGGTTTCTACTATGACGTACGCATCGAAGAAAAACCGTTGGCAAATGGATGCGCGGGAAAACCGATTGTTGAACGAGGAAAAGGGCCAGAAGGTTGGTCACCGTTGTTCAATGGGGCTGCAACGCAAGTTCACGCCGACGAGGTTGTGAAGATCATGCTCGATCCAAAAGAATTCAACACGTTCGTCCCGCTAGGCACTGCCGCGCTGAGCAACCCGGCGTTTGGGGCAGATATCTACTGGCGCGGGCGAGTGTGGGTGGATCAATTCTGGTTCGGGTTAAAGGGTATGGAACGTTATGGTTACCGGGATGAAGCGTTAACGCTGGCGGAGACTTTCTTTAAACACGCCCGAGGATTAACCACCGACGGGCCGATTCAGGAAAACTACAACCCACTGACTGGTGCGCAGCAAGGCGCACCAAACTTCTCCTGGAGCGCAGCACACCTGTATATGCTGTACAACGACTTCTTCAAAAAGCAGTAATCTGAACATTGGCTGGAAAATTCAATATCCCGTTTTCCAGCCGATGAATGCCCCCAACTCTGGGGGCTTTTTTTGAATCCCATCACAATCATCGCATTCCCCTTTTCCCTTTTCTGCGCCGATAGCTAAATTAGTAACTCATCCGACCACATAACAATAATTTTACATACTGGACAATCTTATGAGCTATCCGTCGCTGTTCGCCCCGCTCGATCTCGGCTTTACTCAGCTTAAAAATCGCGTGCTGATGGGTTCGATGCACACCGGGCTGGAAGAGTATCCTGATGGTGCAGAGCGGCTGGCCGCCTTCTACGCCGAACGCGCACGGCATGGCGTCGCGCTGATTGTGACAGGCGGTATCGCCCCTGCGCCTTCTGGTGTTGGGATGGAAGGCGGCGCGATGCTCAATGACGCCCGACAGGTCGCGCATCACCGTGTGATTACCGATGCGGTTCACCAGGAAGGCGGGAAAATTGCGCTACAAATTCTCCATACCGGACGCTACAGCTATCAACCGCGACTGGTCGCGCCCTCGGCTATTCAGGCGCCCATCAACCGCTTTACCCCGCATGCCCTGAGTCACGAAGAAATTCTGCAACTGATTGAAGACTTCGCCCACTGCGCTCAACTGGCGCGGGAAGCAGGCTATGACGGCGTTGAGGTGATGGGATCCGAAGGGTATTTGATCAACGAATTCCTCGCCCTGCGTACCAACCAGCGTGACGATGAATGGGGCGGCGATTACGCCAACCGGATGCGCTTTGCGGTTGACGTCGTGCGTGCCGTACGCCAGCGGGTAGGCCAGGATTTTATTATTATCTACCGCCTGTCGATGCTCGATTTGGTAGAGAAAGGCGGAACTTTCGCAGAAACCGTGCAACTGGCGCAGGCCATCGAAGCCGCAGGTGCAACACTGATTAATACCGGGATCGGCTGGCACGAAGCGCGCATTCCCACCATCGCCACACCGGTGCCACGCGGTGCCTTTAGCTGGGTGACGCGTAAATTGAAAGGGCATGTTTCCCTGCCGCTGGTCACCACCAACCGCATTAACGATCCGCAAGTTGCCGATGAGATTCTGGCTCGCGGTGACGCGGATATGGTGTCGATGGCGCGCCCGTTCCTTGCTGATGCCGAACTGTTATCGAAGGCGCAGTCAGGGCGTGCGGATGAGATAAACACCTGCATCGGTTGTAATCAGGCCTGTCTGGATCAGATTTTCGTCGGCAAAGTCACGTCGTGCCTGGTGAATCCCCGTGCCTGCCACGAAACCAAAATGCCCATTGTCCCGGCAGTGCAGATTAAAAATCTGGCAGTGGTTGGGGCGGGTCCGGCGGGGCTGGCTTTTGCCATCAATGCGGCGGCGCGCGGACATCACGTCACCCTCTTCGATGCGCAGGGTGAGATCGGCGGGCAGTTCAATATCGCCAAACAGATCCCCGGCAAAGAGGAATTTTATGAAACGCTGCGCTATTACCGCCGGATGATCGACGTCACTGGCGTCACGCTGAAACTGAACCATTACGTGACAGCCGACGATCTCCTGGCGTTCGACGACGTGATCCTCGCCAGTGGGATCGAACCTCGTCGGCCGCCCATCGACGGCATCGACCATCCAATGGTATTAACCTATCTCGATGTGCTGCGCGATAAAGCGCCGATCGGAAATCGGGTGGCGATTGTGGGCTGTGGCGGGATCGGCTTTGATACGGCGATGTATCTGAGCCAGCCAGGCGAACCCACCAGCCAGAGTATTGCCGATTTCTGTGTGGAATGGGGCATCGACACGAGTTTGCAACAGGCGGGGGGATTACGCCCGGAAGGGCCACACCTGGCTCGCAGCCCGCGCCAGATTGTGATGCTTCAGCGTAAAGCGAGTAAACCGGGCGAGGGACTGGGAAAAACCACCGGCTGGATCCATCGCACGACCCTGCTTTCGCGCGGCGTGAAGATGCTCCCGTCCGTGAGCTATCAGAAAATCGACGATGCAGGATTGCATGTGCTGATCGGCGGCGAAGCGCAAACGCTGGAAGTTGATAACGTGATTATCTGCGCCGGACAAGAACCACGACGGGAACTGGCCGAACCGCTACAGGCGGCGGGGAAAACGGTGCATCTGATTGGCGGTTGCGATGTGGCGATGGAACTGGATGCCCGCCGGGCAATCGCCCAGGGAACCCGTCTGGCGTTGGCAATTTAAGCCCAGTTGCCCGATGGCGCTGCGCTTATCGGGCCTACACCTTCTGTATTTCCAATGACGCTGCGCGTATCAGGCACACAAATCGTAGGCCGGATAAGGCGAAGCCGCCATCCGGCACGCGCGATTATCGTCGACGCCCCAGTTTCACCGCTTTAAGCACCACAAACTTGTTGTTGGTGGCAATGGTGACGCAGTTGCCAAAAATCTTCTTCAGCTTGTGGAAGTAGTCAAGGTGACGGTTGGCGACAATGTATAACTCACCATTAATCTTCAGGCAGCGACGGGCATGGTGGAACATTTCCCAGGCGATGTTATCCGTCAGCGCGTGTTTCTGGTGAAACGGCGGGTTGCACAATACCGCATTGAAACGGAAAGGCTCAACCCCGGACAGCGCGTTGTTAATCATAAACTCGCAGCGATCGAGCGCTTCAGGCAGATTGGTTTCCACATTAAGACGGCTTGAGGCCACCGCCATCGGCGATTCATCAACAAAGACCACGTTGGCCTGCGGATTTTTTTCCAGCAGCGTCAAGCCAATCACGCCATTACCGCAGCCGAGATCGACAATCTCCCCTTCCAGATTTTCCGGCAGATGCTGCATAAAAAAGCGGGCGCCAATATCCAGCCCGGTGCGGGAGAAGACGTTGGCATGGTTATGGATGGTCCAGTCGGTGCCTTCCAGTTTCCAGCTCAGCGTCTCTGGCGCGTCCGCCAGCGCCGGTTCGCTGAAGGTACAGTTGATAAGGCGCGCCTTTTTCCACGCCAGCGTGGTGGTCGTTGGCCCCAGCACTTTTTCGAACAGTTCCAGCGTGGAGGTATGGATATCCCGCGCCTTTGCGCCTGCGATAATACGGGTTTGCGGGTTCACGACTTTACGCAGCGCCCGCAACTGTTGCTCAAGCAAGGCCAGCGTTTTTGGCACTTTGATCAGCACCACGCCCGGTGCCTGTGGATATTCCGCCGTGCTGTCGAGGAACTTAACGCTGGACTCTGCGATGTCGTTATGGCGCAGGTTTTCCCGTGTCGCCAGTTCGCTTAAATACGAATCGCCAATGCTGTACGGCGTATGTTCTGCCAGCGCGCAGCTCAACGCGCCAAAGGTATCATTGAGGATCAGCACCGGGCCGCGAATTTCCGTGTCGTCCAACTGTTGCAGCAGATACTCATCCGCCGCTTCCCACGCCAGCAGTGGGTTAACGTCATCCGTTTCCGGGAAACGTTTTAGTGTCAGTGAACGGAAACCGTTGTCTGTGTGGCTCATCGGCCCTCCTGAATGGTAAAGTTTTGGCGTATCCCGTAAAAGGGTGCGTGAGTATACCTCAATTTTGTTGATTGGCGTGGACAGAGATGAACGAACTGAACTACCTCCAGGGCTATCCGGAAAACCTGATTTCGCAGGTTCGCACGCTGATTGCCGAACAGCGTCTGGGCGCGGTGCTCGAAAAGCGCTATCCCGGCACGCATGATTTCGCAACGGATAAAGCGCTCTGGCAATACACCCAGGATTTGAAAAGTCAGTTCCTGCGCAATGCGCCGCCTGTCAATAAAGTGATGTATGACAACAAGATCCACGTGCTGAAAAATGCGCTCGGTCTGCACACGGCGGTATCTCGCGTTCAGGGCGGTAAGCTGAAAGCAAAAGCCGAAATCCGCGTCGCGACAGTGTTTCGCAACGCGCCGGAACCCTTTTTACGGATGATCGTCGTACATGAACTGGCGCATCTGAAAGAAAAGGAGCACAACAAGGCGTTTTACCAGCTTTGCTGCCATATGGAGCCGCAATACCATCAACTGGAATTTGATACGCGCCTGTGGTTAACGCAGTTGTCGTTAAAGGAAACTGCGCAGTAGCGCACTGGCTTTGTCATGAAGGCGTGCTAAATTGACCAAAGATTCCCTTTATGGAGCCAGAAGGCGTTTATGATACGTTTCGCTGTGATTGGCACAAACTGGATCACCCGCCAGTTTGTGGATGCCGCCCATGAGACCGGCAAATATAAGTTAACCGCAGTCTATTCCCGCAGCCTCGAACAGGCGCAAACCTTCGCCAATGATTATCTCGTCGAACATCTGTTTACCTCGCTGGAGGCGATGGCGCAAAGCGATGCGATCGACGCCGTCTACATTGCCAGCCCGAACTCGCTGCACTTTCCTCAGACTCAACTGTTTCTCAGCCATAAAAAACATGTAATCTGTGAGAAGCCGCTGGCCTCGAATCTGACGGAAGTGGAAGCCGCCATCGCCTGCGCGCGGGAAAATCAGGTGGTGCTTTACGAAGCATTCAAAACCGCCAGCCTGCCTAATTTTTTACTTCTGCAACAGTCGCTACCAAAAGTCGGGAAATTACGCAAAGTGTTCCTCAATTACTGCCAGTACTCGTCGCGTTATCAGCGCTATCTTGACGGCGAAAACCCGAACACCTTTAACCCGGCCTTTTCCAATGGCTCGATCATGGACATCGGGTATTACTGTCTGGCCTCCGCCGTCGCGCTGTGGGGCGAGCCGCATCGCGTACACGCCTCCGCCAGCCTGCTGGAGAGCGGCGTCGATGCCCACGGCGTGGTGGTGATGGACTACGGTGATTTCAGCGTGACTCTTCAGCATTCCAAAGTCAGTGATTCGGTTATTGATAGCGAAATTCAGGGCGAAGCCGGTTCGCTGGTCATTGAAAAACTCTCTGAATGCCAGAAAGTCTGCTTCGTTCCTCGCGGCGGGAAAACCCAGGACCTCACGCAACCTCAGCACATCAATACTATGCTGTATGAGGCAGCGGCGTTTGCAGAACTGGTGGACGCCAATGAAGTGAATCACCCGGGACTGTCGAACAGTCGGATCACGGCAAAACTGCTGACGGAGATCCGTCGCCAGACCGGCGTCACTTTCCCGGCAGACGATGTGAGCCGCACGACGACTGCGTAAAACATTGTAAAACAGATGTTACAGGCCATTGACGAAATGCGTGGCCTGTCATATTTTGTTACCTGCAAAGGGGAGTAACTTCATTGTCGGTCGATCGTCATTACGATGTGTGAAAAACCACATCCGGTCACCGGGCAACGAAAAAGGAATGCGCTAACGCATTCTTTTTTTGTTGTAAGTGAGACCTTGCCGGAAGGCGAGGTCTATGCATAAAAAGCAACGGCTGACGTCTTCCGACGTTGGCCGTTTTTTTATGTGTAAGGAATGTTTATGAATACTGTCGGCACACCGTTGTTATGGGGCGGATTCGCAGTCGTTGTGGTGATTATGCTGGCTATCGACCTCTTTCTTCAGGGGCGTCGTGGCGCGCATACGATGACCATGAAGCAAGCGGCAGCCTGGTCCCTGGTCTGGGTGACCCTCTCGTTATTGTTTAATGCTGCATTCTGGTGGTATCTCGTCCAGACCGAAGGCCGCGCCGTTGCCGATCCGCAGGCGCTGGCGTTTCTCACCGGTTATCTGATCGAAAAATCGCTCGCCGTCGATAACGTCTTCGTCTGGCTGATGCTGTTTAGCTATTTCTCCGTCCCTCCAGCCCTGCAACGGCGGGTATTGGTATACGGCGTCCTGGGTGCCATCATTCTGCGTACCATCATGATTTTTGCCGGGACCTGGCTGATTACCCAGTTTGAATGGATGCTGTATGTGTTTGGCGCGTTCCTGTTGTTTACCGGCGTGAAAATGGCGCTGGCGAAAGAGGACGAGTCAGGCATCGGCGATAAACCGCTGGTGCGCTGGCTGCGTGGACACCTGCGTATGACCGACACCATTGAGAGCGAGCATTTCTTCGTGCGTAAGAACGGCCTGTTGTACGTTACGCCGTTGATGCTGGTTCTGATTCTGGTGGAACTGAGTGACGTGATCTTTGCCGTCGACAGTATCCCGGCCATCTTTGCCGTGACCACCGATCCGTTTATCGTTCTGACGTCAAACCTGTTCGCCATTCTGGGCCTGCGCGCGATGTACTTCCTGTTGGCGGGCGTGGCGGAGCGTTTCTCAATGCTGAAGTACGGCCTGGCGGTGATTCTGGTGTTTATCGGCATCAAGATGCTGATCGTCGATTTTTACCATATCCCGATCGCTATCTCGCTGGGCGTGGTGTTTGGTATCCTGGTCGTGACGCTGCTGATCAACGCGTGGGTTAACTACCAGCACGACAAAAAGCAACAGGCGTAAGCCTGATATGCCGGGTGACGCTAACGCGTCCCCGGCTTTACACGACATTCTGCATCTCTGTTCTGTTGAACATGTCACAATATTGTTATTGATAAGTTATAAAATATGACCGCATCATAAAATCCAGCATATTTCGCTTCCCGAAGCGTCATCTTTCCTTATACTCAACCAGGCAAACACTTTGTTACATCCAGAAAGATGCGTCCATAGAACGCGCGAAGGATGAGCAACAACACAATCAAAGGAAAACTTAATGACTACGCAACGTTCACCGGGGCTGCTACAACGTTTGGCCCAGGGAAGCCTGGTAAAACAAATTTTGGTGGGTCTTGTTCTTGGGATATTACTGGCCTGGATTTCTAAACCTGCGGCGGAAGCTGTCGGTTTGTTGGGAACATTGTTCGTCGGCGCGTTAAAAGCCGTCGCGCCGGTGCTGGTGCTGATGCTGGTAATGGCCTCTATCGCTAACCATCAGCACGGTCAAAAAACCAGTATTCGTCCGATTCTGTTTTTGTATCTGCTGGGAACCTTTTCCGCCGCGCTCGCCGCCGTTGTCTTTAGCTTCGCATTTCCTTCAACGCTACATTTGTCCAGTAGCGCAAATGATATCGTTCCGCCGTCAGGGATCGTAGAAGTTCTGCGTGGTCTGCTGATGAGTATGGTATCGAACCCGATTAATGCCTTACTGAACGCCAACTATATCGGCATTCTGGTCTGGGCAGTGGGACTGGGTTTTGCCCTGCGTCACGGCAACGAAACCACCAAAAATCTGATTAATGACATGTCCAATGCCGTTACCTTTATGGTGAAACTGGTGATTCGTTTTGCGCCAATCGGTATTTTTGGCCTGGTCGCCTCCACGCTGGCAACCACCGGTTTCTCAACCCTGTGGGGCTACGCGCAGCTGCTGATCGTGCTGATTGGTTGTATGTTACTGGTGGCGCTGGTGATTAACCCGCTGCTGGTTTTCTGGAAGATCCGTCGCAACCCGTATCCGCTGGTCTTTGCCTGCCTGCGCGAAAGCGGCGTTTATGCCTTCTTCACCCGCAGCTCTGCGGCGAATATTCCGGTGAATATGGCGCTGTGTGAAAAGCTGAATCTGGATCGCGATACCTATTCGGTTTCGATCCCCCTGGGAGCGACCATCAATATGGCGGGCGCGGCGATCACGATTACGGTATTGACGCTGGCTGCAGTGCATACGCTAGGCGTTCCTGTGGACCTGCCCACCGCGCTGCTGCTGAGCGTCGTCGCCTCTCTGTGCGCCTGTGGCGCATCGGGTGTCGCTGGTGGTTCACTGCTGCTGATCCCGCTGGCTTGTAATATGTTCGGTATTCCGAACGATATCGCCATGCAGGTGGTTGCCGTTGGCTTTATTATCGGCGTGCTACAGGATTCCTGTGAAACAGCGCTGAACTCATCGACAGACGTGCTGTTTACTGCGGCAGCGTGCCAGGCTGAAGACGAGCGTCTGGCCAATAACGCCCTGCGTAATTAACAAAAATGCCCGGTGGCGTTACCGCTACCGGGCCGACATACTCGCGGTCGGGTGAGCGTTAGCGCCACCCGACACCACATTTACAGCGTGACACCACTCTTAAAGATAGCCAGTTCGCGGAAATCATTGCGCTCATTGCAGGTCTGTTTACCGTTGGCAAACGCCACGATGCTATCAACAAATTCATTCAGCAACTGCGGCATCGCTTTGCCGTGGATCAACTGCCCGGCGTCAAAGTCTATCCAGTGTTTTTTCTTCGCAGCCAGCTCACTGTTTGTGGCGATTTTTACCGTCGGCACGAAGCCGCCGTAAGGGGTGCCCCGACCGGTGCTAAAAAGCACCATATGACAGCCCGCGCCTGCCAGCGCACTGGTGGCAACCGCATCATTACCCGGCGCGCTCAGCAAATTCAGACCATGCGTTTTCAACCGCTCACCGTAGCGCAGTACGTCCACCACCTGGCTGGAACCGGCTTTCTGCGTACAGCCCAACGATTTATCCTCCAGCGTGGTGATACCGCCGGCTTTATTACCCGGTGAGGGATTCTCGTAAATCGGTTGGTTATGGGCAATAAAGTACTGCTTGAAGTCATTGACCATAGTTACCAGCTTGCCGAATGTCTCTTCATCACGGCAGTGGCTCATCAACAGTTGCTCTGCGCCGAACATCTCCGGCACCTCCGTCAGCACCGTGGTGCCGCCGTTGGCAATCATATAATCGGAGAAACGCCCGAGCATCGGGTTGGCGGTGATCCCGGAAAGCCCGTCGGAGCCGCCACACTCCAGGCCAAACTTCAGCTCGCTCAGTTTACCCGGCTCGCGTTTGTCATGACGCATCACCTCATAAAGTTGATACAGATGCTCAAGCCCGGCTTCCACTTCATCGTCCTGATGCTGGCAGATCATGAAATGTACGCGCTCAGGATCGAACGCTCCCAGCGTTTCACGAAAAGCATCGACCTGGTTATTTTCACAACCCAGACCAATCACCAGCACCGCCCCGGCGTTCGGGTGACGCACCATGTTCTGTAGCATGGTGCGGGTATTGATGTGATCGTCGCCGAGCTGTGAACAACCGTAGGTGTGACTGAACAGAAAGACGCCGTCCGTCCCTTCTGCATCATGGGTCTCTTTCAGGAAGCGGCTCTGGATTTGACGAGCAATACCGTTGACGCACCCCACCGTGGGCAGGATCCAGAGTTCATTTCGCACGCCAACATCCCCGTTGGCACGACGGTAGATCTGCACATCCCGATCGGCAGGTTGCGCAGGAAGATCCTGAAAATCAGGTTGATAGCGATATTCATCCACATCGCTCAGATTCGTGCGGGTGTTGTGAGCGTGAATATGTTCACCCGCCACAATATCTGCCAGCGCATGGCCAATGGGCTGTCCATACTTGATGACATATGCCCCTTTCGCTATGTCACATAAAGCAAATTTATGTCCACGGGCGACATCCTGACGAAGCGTAACGCTGTGGTTATCCACGGTAACGTCGCTACCCTGCGCCAAATCCGCCAGTGCTACCGCAACGTTATCCTGTGCATGGATTTTGATGTATTGCATATCAACCCCGGACCTTAGTTCAGTTCAATGGCGAAGTAATCACGCGCATTGTTAAAGCAAATGTTTTTCACCATCTCGCCCAGTAGTTGAATATCTGCCGGCGCTTCACCGGCCTGCACCCAGCGGCCTATCATCTGGCACAGAATGCGGCGGAAGTACTCATGACGGGTATAAGAAAGGAAACTGCGGCTGTCGGTCAGCATACCGACAAAGCGGCTCAGCAGACCAAGCTGCGCCAGTTGCGTCATCTGACGTTCCATACCGTCTTTCTGATCGTTGAACCACCAGCCGGAACCAAACTGCATCTTGCCCGGCATTCCTTCACCCTGGAAGTTACCGATCATGGTGCCCAGCACTTCGTTATCACGCGGGTTCAGGCAGTAGAGAATGGTTTTCGGCAGCAGGTTTTCTTCGTTCTGTTTACTGAGCAGTTTTGATAACTCTTCAGCAATCGGACGGTCGTTAATGGAATCAAAGCCCACGTCTGGTCCCAGCAGTTTGAACTGGCGCTGATTGTTATTACGCAGTGCGCCAATGTGATACTGCTGTACCCAACCGCGACGTGTATATTCAGCGCCCAGGAAGACCAGCACGGCCGTTTTAAACTGCGCCACTTCGCGCTCGTTCAGCGTCTCACCCGCCAGACGGCGCGCCAGAATACTGTCCAGTTCAGCGTCCGTGGATTCAGCGAACAATACGACATCCAGCGCGTGGTCAGACACTTTACAACCGTGCGCCGCAAAGTGATCCAGACGTTTCGTCAGCGCGCTTTGCAGATCGGCAAAACGCCGGATATCGGTATCAGACACTTCACCGAGCTTCGCCATATAGTCGCCGAATGTCGCCTGTTCAATATTGAATGCTTTATCCGGACGCCAGCTCGGCAGCACTTTAATGGTGAAGCTGCTGTCTTTTGCAACCGTGGCGTGGTGCTCCAGAGAATCGATCGGATCGTCAGTGGTGCCGACCATTTTCACGTTCATCTGCTGCATGATGCCACGCGCGGAGAAAGCGTCCTGCGCCAGCAATTCATTGCACTGGTTCCAGATTTCGTCGGCAGTGGTCGGAGAAAGCAGCTTACCGGTCACGCCAAACGGACGGCGCAGCTCAAGGTGCGTCCAGTGGTAAAGCGGGTTACCAATGGTATGCGGTACGGTCGCCGCCCACGCGTCAAACTTTTCACGATCGGAAGCATCGCCGGTACACAGGCGCTCGGCAACGCCGTTAGTACGCATGGCGCGCCATTTGTAATGGTCGCCTTTCAGCCAGATGTCATACAGGTTCTTGAATCGGTAGTCTTCCGCGATTTGCTGCGGCGGCAGATGGCAGTGGTAATCGAAGATAGGCTGGTCTTTGGCGTAATCATGATAGAGACGGCGGGCAAATTCAGTATCGAGTAGAAAATCTTCGGTCATAAACGGGGTCATTATCGTCTTCCTCTTTGCGAGTGCGTCAGATGGCTTATGTAGCGATGCTGACAAAGTTATCACACCAATTTCCAGCAACCGAAGATATTTTCGTGAGATAGATCAATAAATGCGGACAAATTATTTACCTTGAAAGTGGTAAACCCCGTCCCAGGGCGCGCTATCTCTGGCGTGGCGCCATCTCAATAATGCCCACACGAAGATTCCTACATTTGTGATGGTACTCACCCTTTAAAGCTGTATGACAAGTTATCTTTCTGCCGTCGCGATACATAAGCCGACGGAATGCAAAATTACCGATGATTCGTCATCGGATTAACCGGTACGGAAACCGAATGAGCACAATTAATTTATGGCAACGTTCGGGCGGGCGTACCGGCTTTTTTTTGGGTTCCCCGTCGTAAACAGCATCCTCTGCCCCAGGCAGGAAGATGACCGCGATCCTTGCGGAAATAACAAAACGATGAGGTTTTACATGCGTAAAATTAAAGGGTTACGTTGGTACATGATCGCACTGGTGACGCTTGGCACCGTGCTGGGTTACCTGACACGTAACACTGTAGCGGCAGCTGCGCCGACTCTGATGGAAGAGTTGCACATCTCCACTCAACAGTATTCCTATATCATCGCAGCCTATTCTGCTGCTTACACAGTCATGCAACCTGTTGCTGGCTATGTGCTGGACGTGCTGGGTACGAAAGTGGGTTATGCAATGTTTGCCGTGCTGTGGGCTGTCTTCTGTGGCGCAACCGCGCTGGCTGGAAGCTGGGGAGGCCTGGCGCTGGCGCGTGGTGCGGTCGGTGCGGCTGAAGCGGCGATGATCCCGGCGGGTCTGAAAGCCAGTTCTGAATGGTTCCCGGCAAAAGAGCGCTCTATCGCCGTCGGCTATTTCAACGTGGGTTCGTCTATCGGCGCGATGATTGCGCCGCCGCTGGTTGTCTGGGCTATCGTGATGCATAGCTGGCAGATGGCGTTCATCATCTCTGGCGCTCTGAGCTTCATCTGGGCAATGGCCTGGCTTATCTTCTACAAACACCCACGCGATCAGAAAAAACTGACGAATGAAGAACGCGATTACATCATTAATGGTCAGGAAGCACAGCATCAGACCAACAGCGGGAAGAAAATGTCACCGCTGCAAATCCTGCGTAACCGCCAGTTCTGGGGTATCGCGCTGCCGCGCTTCCTTGCGGAACCCGCCTGGGGGACCTTTAACGCCTGGATCCCGCTGTTTATGTTTAAAGTCTATGGCTTTAACCTGAAAGAAATCGCGATGTTCGCCTGGATGCCAATGCTGTTTGCCGATCTGGGGTGCATTATTGGAGGTTACTTACCGCCCCTGTTCCAGCGCTGGTTTGGCGTTAACCTGATTGTTTCCCGTAAGATGGTCGTCACGCTGGGTGCCGTGCTGATGATAGGCCCTGGCATGATCGGTTTGTTCACCAGCCCTTACATCGCCATTATGCTGCTGTGTATCGGTGGTTTTGCTCACCAGGCACTGTCCGGCGCACTGATTACGCTCTCTTCTGATGTCTTTGGTCGTAATGAAGTGGCAACGGCAAACGGTCTGACCGGCATGTCCGCCTGGCTGGCAAGTACGCTGTTTGCTCTGGTCGTGGGCGCGCTTGCTGATACTATCGGTTTCAGCCCGCTGTTTGCCGTGCTGGCTGTCTTCGACCTGCTGGGTGCGCTGGTCATCTGGACGGTACTTAAAAATAAACCCGCCAGCGACATTGCGCTCGATCCACAAATCAATAAACCGGCAACGCAAAGTTAGTTTGATAACGGACGACGGTAAAAACGAAAAAGCCGCCTCAATACTGGCGGCTTTTTCATGTCTGTCTGTGGAGCGAGACTCGCGAAAGTGGTATAACAAATAGAGTCTGCCGTATCATGCCTGGAGCGCATATGGAAATCACTGAACCACGACGTTTGTATCAACAACTTGCTGCTGATTTAAAAGATCGCATCGAACAGGGCGTCTATCTGGTTGGAGACAAACTGCCTGCTGAACGATTTATTGCCGATGAAAAAAATGTCAGCCGTACTGTGGTTCGTGAAGCCATCATTATGCTGGAAGTGGAAGGGTTTGTTGAGGTTCGCAAAGGTTCCGGCATTCACGTGATTTCGAATCAGCCACGCTACCAGCAGGCCACTGATGAATCGCTGGAATTTGCCAACTATGGTCCTTTTGAACTCCTGCAGGCGCGTCAGCTTATCGAAAGCAACATTGCAGAGTTTGCCGCAACGCAGGTGACCAAGCAGGACATCATGAAACTGATGGAGATCCAGGAGAATGCACGTAACGAAAAATGTTTCCGCGACTCCGAATGGGATCTGCAGTTTCACATTCAGGTTGCATTAGCCACGCAGAATTCCGCGCTTGCCGCAATCGTGGAAAAAATGTGGACGCAGCGCAGCCATAACCCTTACTGGAAGAAACTGCACGAGCATATTGATTCACGCACCGTAGACAACTGGTGTGACGATCACGATCAGATCCTGAAAGCGCTCATTCGCAAAGACCCGAACGCAGCGAAACTGGCGATGTGGCAGCACCTCGAAAACACCAAAATCATGTTGTTCAATGAAACCAGTGACGATTTCGAATTTAATGCCGACCGTTATCTTTTTGCTGAAAATCCAGTGGTTCACCTCGATACAGCGGCGAATGCGGCAAAATAAGGTTTCTCGATTCGACAGGCGCGCCGCTGCGCCTGTCAGTAAGCGAAAGGTATAAAGTGTCAGCCTGTGTAAATCCTCTCGCCACCCTCCTTTGTGTTCAGCAAAATCAGACGACATGGACATGCAATTTGTATAACGAACTTCGTTGACCTTTGTTACAATTAGATGCAAATCGAATTTATGTTTGTCAGTGCTTGCTTACTTCACAATTTTACAGGGAATAGTTCAGGCCGCGGCTTTGCGCCGTCCGCTCACCATGCAAAAACTATTAAAAATGATGCGGCGTAGCAAACTCCTGAAACCGGCGTGACGTTAACCGATTAACCAGGAATACTGAATGGAACTTTTGACCCATTTACTGCATGCCCTTTGGGCGCAGGATTTTGAAACTCTGGCCAATCCTCACATGATTGGCATGCTCTATTTTGTTTTATTTATGATTTTGTTCCTGGAAAACGGGTTGCTGCCCGCCGCTTTTTTACCCGGTGACAGCTTGCTGGTGTTGGTCGGCGTGCTGATCGCCAAAGGTGCGATGGGCTTTCCGCAAACTATTTTACTGTTAACGACGGCAGCCAGCCTGGGTTGCTGGCTGAGTTATATTCAGGGCCGGTGGCTGGGGAATACCCGACTCGTACAGAACTGGTTATCACATCTGCCTGCCCATTATCACCAACGCGCCCACCATTTGTTTCATAAACATGGGCTTTCGGCACTGCTCATTGGTCGTTTTATCGCCTTTGTTCGTACCCTCTTACCCACCATCGCCGGGTTATCCGGCCTGAACAATGCGCGTTTTCAGTTTTTTAACTGGATGAGCGGGTTGCTGTGGGTGCTGATTTTAACCTCGTTGGGCTACCTGCTGGGAAAAACCCCGGTATTTCTGAAATACGAAGATCAGTTGATGTCATGCCTGATGCTGCTGCCCGTGGTTTTGCTGGTGTTCGGCCTGGCGGGTTCACTGATCGTGTTATGGAAAAAGAAATACGGGAATCGAGGATAAGGATGCTGAAAACCCGCATGACGCTTAAACAACTGGCCTGGAGCACCACGTTTCTGGTGGCGCTGGGGACGATGTTGTTAGTCTGGTCAGCTATTCGCCAGCAGGAATCGACGCTCGCTATTCGTGCTGTCCATCAGGGTGCGAGCGTGCCGGACGGTTTTTCTGTCTGGCATCATCTCGACGCCAACGGCATTCGTTTTAAAAGCATTACGCCGCAGGAAGACACGCTGCTCATCACCTTCGATTCCAGCGCTCAGAGTGCCGCCGCAAAAGCGGTGCTCGACAAAACGCTTCCGCAGGGTTATATCATCGCTCAACAGGATAGTGACAGCCAGGCCGTTCAATGGTTGTCACGTTTACGCGACGCCACTCCTCGGGTAGGGTAATCTCCAGGAATCCGAATCATATCACCCACTTTGGTGATCTCGTCGATTAATGTCTATGATTAATGAGGCGTCAGGTTGACTCTGTCGCGTTATCATCTGGAGCATCGTCCCTGAATGTATGGGGACGAGTCACAATGGAAGGTTCAAGAATGAAATACCGCATCGCTTTAGCTATTACCCTTTTCACTCTCAGTGCCGGCAGCTACGCTAATACGCTCTGCCAGGAAAAAGAGCAGGATATACAACGGGAAATCAGCTACGCCGAGAAACACAACAATCAGAACCGTATCAATGGGCTGAAAAAAGCGCTCAGTGAAGTCAGGGCTAATTGCACTGACAGCAAACTGCGCGCCAGCCATCAGAAAAAAATTACCGAGCAAAAAGAAGAGATTGCCGAACGTCAACGCGATCTCGCCGAAGCGAAGCAAAAAGGCGATGCGGACAAAATTGCCAAACGCGAGCGGAAGCTGGCGGAAGCTCAGTCAGAGCTGAAAGAGCTTGAAGCTCGCGAATACTAAGCATCAGTAGCACTTACTCACCTGGAGAAAACTATGTCGAAAGATACTACATCGGAACATCTGCGCGCTGAGTTGAAATCCCTGGCCGATACGCTGGAAGAGGTATTAAGTTCCTCTGGCGATAAATCGAAAGAAGAATTGAGTAAGATCCGCAGTAAAGCTGAACGGGCGCTGAAAGAGAGCCGCTATCGCCTCGGCGAAACTGGCGACGCTATTGCCAGACAAACGCGTGAAGCCGCTGCGCGTGCAGACGACTACGTACGCGAAAATCCGTGGACCGGCGTCGGTATTGGCGCTGCGGTAGGCGTCGTGCTGGGCGTTCTGCTGTCGCGTCGCTAATTATGGCGGATCCTCATCACGCACAAGGCCCTGGTAAAAGCGTTCTGGGCATCGGGCAGCGTATTGTCACGATCCTCGTTGAGATGGTGGAAACCCGGCTGCGTCTGGCAGTGGTTGAGCTTGAAGAAGAAAAAGCCAACCTCTTCCAGCTTTTGCTAATGCTGGGGCTGACCATGCTCTTCGCGGCATTTGGTTTGATGAGCCTGATGGTGCTCGTCATCTGGGCCGTCGATCCGCAGTACCGCCTCAACGCGATGATTGCCACCACGGTTGTTTTACTGCTTCTGGCGCTGATTGGCGGAATATGGACGCTGCGTAAAGCGCGGCGCTCCACAATACTACGCCACACTCGCCACGAGCTGGCGAATGACCGGCAATTGCTGGAGGAGGAAAGCCATGAGCGGTAAAGTCGAGCGTGAACAACGTAAGGCCCGACTGCTTGGGGAGATCCAACAGCAACGGCTGGATCTTTCGGCCAGTCGCCGTGACTGGCTGGAAGCCACAGGGGCTTACGATCGCGGCTGGAATACTCTGCTGAGTTTGCGCTCCTGGGCGCTGGTCGGCAGCAGCGTCATGGCGGTCTGGACGATTCGCCATCCTAATCTGCTCGTTCGCTGGGCCAGACGAGGGCTCGGTATCTGGAGCGCATGGCGTCTGGTTAAAAAGACGCTACGTTCATCGGTTGCCTGATGGCGCTTTTCTTATCCGACCCTCGTACTCAATATGTAGGCCGGATAAGGCGTAGCCGCCATCCGGCAACTGTACCGGGAGCGCTTCGCTTACCCGATCTTCCATTCCGCCCCACCACCAAATCAAATTTTTTGAAAAATATTAACAGTTTTCCTAGCTAACAATTGTCATTCGCCACGTTTATTATCCTCTCCATCGACAGCAATGACGCGGAACTCCGCGAAATTGCACTAAAAAACAACAGCAGTAGCTTGAGTGGTTCTCTGGAGAGTAAAATGAAAAAATTAGAAGATGTTGGTGTACTGGTAGCGCGTATTCTGATGCCGATCCTGTTTATTACCGCAGGTTGGGGAAAAATCACCGGTTACGCGGGTACCCAGCAGTACATGGAAGCAATGGGCGTGCCGGGCTTCATGTTGCCACTGGTTATTCTGCTGGAGTTTGGCGGCGGTCTGGCGATTCTGTTCGGTTTCCTGACTCGCACCACCGCGCTGTTTACCGCGGGCTTCACAATCCTGACCGCGTTCCTCTTCCACAGCAACTTTGCGGAAGGCGTGAACTCGCTGATGTTCATGAAAAACCTGACCATCGCTGGCGGTTATCTGCTGCTGGGCATCACGGGACCGGGCGCATTCAGTATCGACCGCGTCCTGAATAAAAAATGGTAAGCGCACTATAATGAATGCAAAAAACGAGGAGGCTATCTCCTCGTTTTGCTATCTGAAGGAGAGAAATCATGGGGCAACTGATCGATGGCGTCTGGCATGACACCTGGTATGACACCAAATCCACCGGGGGAAAATTTCAACGTTCAGAATCGGTATTCCGCAACTGGCTCACCGCGGATGGCGAACCCGGTCCTTCCGGTAAAGGCGGCTTCGCAGCAGAGAAAGACCGCTATCACCTGTATGTTTCACTCGCCTGTCCGTGGGCGCACCGCACGCTGATATTACGTAAACTCAAAGGGCTGGAGCCGTTTATCTCTGTATCTGTCGTAAATCCGCTGATGCTGGAAAATGGCTGGACCTTTGACGATAACTTCCCCGCCGCGACGGGCGACACCTTATACCAGCACGAATTTCTCTATCAGCTTTATCTGCACGCCGATCCCCATTATTCCGGTCGTGTGACCGTTCCGGTGCTATGGGATAAAAAGAATCATACGATTGTCAGCAACGAATCCGCAGAGATCATCCGCATGTTCAATACTGCGTTTGATGCGTTGGGTGCAAAAGCCGGTGACTACTACCCTCCTGAATTGCGCAGTAAAATTGATGAACTGAACGGCTGGATTTATGACACCGTTAACAATGGTGTTTATAAAGCCGGTTTCGCCACCAGCCAGCAGGCTTATGATGACGCCGTAGAAAAGGTCTTCACCTCGCTGGCGCGAATTGAGCAGCTCCTCGGGAAACATCGCTATCTCACAGGCGATCGGTTAACGGAAGCGGATATTCGGCTGTGGACGACCCTGATCCGTTTTGATCCGGTTTATGTCACACATTTCAAATGCGACAAGCATCGCATCAGTGACTACCCCAACCTTTATGGTTTTCTGTGCGATCTTTATCAGATGCCGGGCATCGCGGAAACGGTCAACATTGAGCACATTCGCAACCACTATTTCCGCAGCCATAAGACGATCAACCCAACGGGCATCATTTCCATTGGCCCGAAGGAGGATCTTAACGAACCGCACGGGCGTGACAGCCGTTTCGCCTGATTGACACAGGCACCCTTATGGGTGCCTTGCTAATTCATTCTTCAAATATTTACCCCTTAATCATTCACAGCTATTCTTATTTTGATTGCTTTAAAAACAAGTGATTGTCACAGATTGAGGCGAAAATGGACTGGTATCTAAAGGTTTTAAAAAATTACATCGGTTTCGGCGGCCGCGCCCGTCGTAAAGAGTACTGGATGTTTATTCTGGTCAACGTCATCCTGACATTCGTTCTCGGCGTTCTGGACAAGATGCTTGGCTGGCAGCGTGCCGGAGGAGAAGGGATACTGACGACCCTTTACGGGATCCTTATCTTCTTACCCTGGTGGGCGGTACAATTCCGCCGCCTCCACGACACCGACCGATCCGCCTGGTGGCTGTTGCTGTTGTTGATCCCTGTTATCGGTTGGTTGGTGATTCTTATCTTTAACTGTCAGGATGGCACGCCCGGCGAAAATCGTTTCGGACCCAGCCCGAAATCTTTATCGTGAGAATGTACAAAGGCAGAGTAATACTCTGCTTTTTTACTGTTTGCCGAAAAACATTTCCCACACGCTTTTCGTAAATTCATTAACATGCAAAACATATCATTTAAAACTATTAATATTGGCTATATTCTATTG
>OKVW01000378.1_pt1 | contig 27540 bp, 26 predicted proteins | sample 1606991 | NCBI WGS metagenome assembly OKVW01 (sample SAMN03281021, study PRJEB24777) | human gut metagenome | isolation source: fecal sample PR177 from 1 month old male Malay infant, vaginal delivered... | reverse complement strand
TCCAGAACCAATAGCGCTGACTTAATCAAAACACCCTCCAGAGAATATTCACTCACTTTATTTGCATATTAATTCATTATTATGGCATGAATCAATGCAAATTTGCTTACCCGTGGATTTCTGGCAAACGGCGGCATTCTGGAGATAAGGCCGGTAAAAGTCAACTTAAAGGCGGTATTTTTTATATTCTTTTGCGACTCAGGATGAAATCATCGGATTTAACAGGCAAAAAGATCATCTAACCATGGCAGGAAATCGCTTGCGTGCAGAATTATGTGTAAAAACAAGTCTTGCGCGTCGTAAAAGTGGACCAGATGGTCAAAATTTACATTATCGCAACCAAAAACGGCAGGAACATTATATATTTTTAGTATCTTAATAAAAAAACAGAACCAAACAGTAAAAATAAAAGGGCAATCAAAAAATTGCCCTATGTAATCAATGCATTGAGATTACAATAACCACATCACGAAGGGTAATAACTGACTATAAATTGTTGAGATCAAGCACATCTCGCATATCAAAAAGACCATTTCGCTTCGTACTCACCCAAAGCGCCGATCTTACCGCACCATTGGCGAAAGTCATGCGACTGGACGCTTTATGAGTGATTTCGACACGCTCGCCGATATCCGCAAACATGGCGGTATGTTCGCCCACGATGTCCCCGGCGCGCACCGTCGCAAAACCAATGGTTCCCGGAACGCGCTCGCCGGTATATCCTTCGCGACTGTAAACGGCGCACTCTTTTAGATCTTTATCCAGGGCATGCGCAATGGCCTCGCCCATCGCCAGCGCGGTGCCTGATGGCGCATCCACTTTATGCCGGTGGTGCGCCTCAATGATTTCGATATCGGTGTAATCGCCCATGACCTTCGCCGCTTTCTCCAGCAGCTTGAGCATCACATTGACGCCCACGCTAAAGTTCGCCGCAAACACAATCCCAATATCCTGGGCGGCATCGCGAATCGCCTGTTTACCTGCGTCGTCAAAACCCGTGGTGCCAATGATCATGCCTTTGCCATGCTGACGACAAAACGCCAGATGATTCAGCGTGCCTTCCGGACGGGTGAAATCGATAAAGACGTCGAAATCCGCTTTTACCGCCTCAAGACTGCTTCGCACGGTAACGCCCGTCTTACCTGCCCCCGCCAGTTCCCCGGCATCGCTGCCCAGCAGTGACGATCCTTCGCGCTCCAGCGCCGCACCAAGTGCAATGCCGTCCATCTGGAGTGCTGCCTGAATTAACTGGCGGCCCATACGGCCACCCGCGCCCGCTATCGCGACACGGATCTGTGCATCATGCATAGTTATTCTCTTACGTTAAAATGATGTAAACCGTTTCCAGATTACCCAGCCAGTGACAAGGCTGTCATCTGAAAACGTCGATAATTAGAATTTAATGATAAACAGGGAGAGATATCAGTAAAAGGCATGACGATCAGCAAAAACCGCATGACTCTCTGACCACCAGCGCCGGCGGCAAAATAATGCGTTTCGGCGGCTCATCGTTTCCCTGAATTCGGCTGTAAAGCAACTCACCGGCCTTTCTGCCTATCTCTTTTGCCGCGACCGACACGGTAGTCAGCGCCGGCTGGACCAGCGCAGCTTCGGTAATATCATCAAACCCCACCAGCGCAAAATCACGTCCTGGCTCACGGCCCATTTTGCGAAGCGCCTGCATGACCCCAAGCGCGACAATATCCTGATAACACACGGCGGCGGTAATTTGCGGGTTATCCCGCAGCAATGCTTCCGCGACTTTCGCGCCGTCAATCTGGCTTGCCTGCGCGGCGACAATCCAGTCCGGGTTTGGTGAAATGCCCCGTTCCAGCAGCGTGCTGGTAAAGCCGCCGATTCGCTGCGCCCGACTTCCTGAATTCGGACTGCCGCCGATGAAAGCGATATTTTTATGCCCCATGTTGACTAAATGCGTCGTGGCCATTTGCGTGCCAAGAAAATTATCGGTCCCAACAAAATCAAAATCCGGATCGCTGAGCGGGCGAACGACCATAATGGCGGGAATATTGCGCCGCTTCAGGGCGTCAAAGAAGGTGCGGGGCGTTTCTCTCGCGGCGCACAACACCATTCCACAGGCGTTATTGCGCATCAGCGAGTCGACAAATTTTTGCTGGCGTTCGCCGGACTCTTCGCTGTTTGCCAGGAACAACAGCAGGTCATGTCGCTCCATCTCATGACTGAGACCCGCGGTCATCTCACCGTAAAAGGGGTTCGTAATATCATGCAGCAGCAGGCCAACCTGATTACTGCTACGGTTACGCAAATTCGCCGCCGTCTGGTTGTAGACATAGCCGGATTCATCCAGCGCCTTGAGTACGCGTTCTCGCGTTGCCGGCGAAATCCGTCCCCGGTTGCGAAGCACCATTGACACCGTCGCTGTCGAAACGCCCGCACGTTGCGCCACCTGCGCCAACGTTATTGTCGTCATCTGCTTCTCCTGATTGCACACAAGGTTAATCGAATAACCTTGTCAGTGCGTTTTTACCTGTGACTGGTATCACACCAGCGCACATTCTGGCCCCTGACTTTCTAATTATGGCGGGTTAATCGCGTTAACCACCCTATAAAAATAAGGTTAATCGATTAATCTTTATAAAGCCAACACGGAGAGAAAAAATGCCTACAACCTACAATAAACACCCTGAAGTCCACGTTCAGGGCTATGACAACCAGGCCTGGCAGGGCTGGGAATCTGTCTTTTCTGTTCTTAACGCCAGGCTGACGGGATCCGCTAAAACGGTATTGATTGTCGATTGTTATCCGGGCGTCCGGCTTGATGAGCTGGAACAACAGCTCATCGGACGATTGCAGACCTCTCTGGTCGTGAATATTGAAACAGCCCGTCGTGATGAGCAGGCGCTGCACGCGTTACTGGCGCGTAATCTGACTAACGATCGCGTTTTCGGCGTCCTCTCCTGCCACCATCTCGATGAGTTTTTTGATGCCGACAAACTCCAGCAAATCCGCCAGAAAATTGAGGCAGTAACCGACGGCCTCGTCATCGTGTATGGCTCCGGCGCGGCGCTGGCGCATCCTGGCGATGTGCTGGTTTATGCTGATCTACCGCGCTGGGAAATTCAACAACGTATGCGCCATGACGGTATGGCTAACTGGGGGGCAGATAACCAGGATGAAGATATTCTGCGTCGTTACAAACGCGCGTTTTTCATCGAATGGCGTGTCTTTGACAGGCACAAAACCCCGCTGCTCAAACGGGCGGATTATTTGCTGGATACCACCGTGGGCAATGCCCCGGCCATGGTCAGCGGCGAGGCGCTGCGTGCCGGGCTGCAACAAACCACCACGCAACCGTTTCGCGTCGCCCCTTTCTTCGATCCGGGGATTTGGGGCGGGCAATGGATGAAACAACGATTTGATCTCGATCCCTCAGCGCCCAATTACGCATGGTGTTTTGATTGCGTGCCCGAGGAAAACAGCCTGTTACTGCGTTTTGGCGCGGTGCGGATCGAGATCCCCTCTCAGGACCTGGTGCTGTTGCATCCGCGCCCTCTGCTGGGCGAAAAAGTTCACGCCCGCTTTGGCGCGGAATTCCCGATCCGTTTTGATTTTCTCGACACCATTGGCGGACAGAACCTGAGTTTTCAGGTTCATCCGCTCACCGAGTACATCCAGCAGCAGTTCGGGATGCACTATACCCAGGATGAGAGCTACTACATTCTGGATGCCGACCCCAATGCTGTGGTGTACCTGGGGACAAAAACCGGGATACAGCCCCAGGAGATGTTGAACGATCTCCATGCGGCCGCGCGAGGGGAAAAGACCTTTGATGATGCGCGCTTCGTCAATCAGATCCCGGCACGTAAACACGATCACTTCCTCATCCCTGCCGGGACGGTACATTGTTCAGGTGCGGGCACGATGGTGCTTGAGATCAGCGCGACGCCCTACATTTTCACCTTCAAGCTGTGGGACTGGGGACGCGTGGGTCTGGACGGTCTTCCCAGACCCGTGCATTTGCACCACGGCGAACAGGTTATCGACTGGCAGCGCGACACGCAATGGGTTCACGACAACCTGGTTAATCGTATCGAGCCCGTTGCCGAAGGCGAAGGCTGGCGGGAAGAGAGAACCGGGATGCACGAACGTGAGTTTATCGAAACTCGTCGTCACTGGTTTACCGGATCCGTTACGCACCACACCCACGGCGGCGTTAACGTTCTGAACCTGGTGGAAGGCGAGGAAGCGGTTGTTGAGAGTCCGAGCGGCGCGTTTGCTCCCTTTATCGTTCACTATGCCGAGACATTTATTATTCCTGCGGCAGTGGGTGAATACCGTATTTCGCCTTCCGGTAAGGGTGTTGGCCAGCAACTCGCCACAATAAAAGCCTGGGTAAGAGGATAAGCCGATGATTAATGTGATTGTTGCAACCCACGGCCCCCTGGCAAATGCCCTGCTCACCAGCAGCAAAATGGTGTATGGCGATTTACCGCATGTTTATACCGTTACGCTCAGCGAGCAGGCAGGCATTGAAGGGTTTAAGGCAGACTTTTCGCGGGTGCTGAAACACGCGGGAGAAGACGCGGACGGCGTACTGGTCCTGTGTGACATGCAAAGCGGTACGCCCTGGAACGTGGCCTGTCACCATGCGTTTTCAACTGAAACGCAGCCGCCAGTGGCGGTGCTGGCTGGCGTGAATTTCCCCATGCTACTGCAAAGCGAAGAGATTTGTTCTTTGACGAGCGTTCATGCCGCCGCCGATGCGCTACTGGCATTAACGCTTCCCACGCTGATGAAAGCCGCCCCGGTTTTATCCGCTCAGTCAGATGATTTTTAAAGGAAACCACGATGAGTATTTCTTTTGTACGTATCGATGACCGCGTAATCCACGGGCAGCTCGTCACACGCTGGGCCAAAGAGCTGCCCTGCGACGGCATCGTCGCGATTGACGACGCCGTCGCGGCCGATCCGCTGCTTTCCTCGGTGATGAAGGGGGCCGTTCAGGACACAAAAGTGTGGCTCTTTGACACCGCAACGGCCATTGAAAAATTACCGAAAGTGATCGCCAGTGAAAAACGCTACTTCGTGATCGGCAAATCGCCCGTCACGTTGCAGCGGCTCGAAGAAGCGGGCATCAGTTTGCAAAACAGCAACGGCAAGATCAACGTTGGCCCGATGAGCGCCCGTGCGGATACCCGAACGATTGGTCCCAATCAGTCGGTGAATAGCGAGGAGATCGCCGCTTTCGACTGGTTGACCCGGCGCGGACATCAGGTGGAATTCCGCCTGGTGCCGGATGCCAGTTACTACAGTTGGCAAGATGCATGCCAGAAGCTGAAATAAGGAGCGCACCATGTTTATTGAAGCCACGCTGATTGGCATTCTCTGCTACCTCGGCGCCCTCAGCAGTCCCTGGTTACTGGGGCTCACCGGCGGCTGGTATCTGATAACCCGACCGCTGGTCTCCGGTATGCTGGTCGGCATCATTTTAGGCGATATGAAAACCGGGATTATGATAGGCGTCGCGGTTCAGGCCGTATACATTGCGATGGTCACACCCGGCGGCTCAATGCCTGCCGATCTTAACTTCGTCGCTTATCCCGCCATCGCGCTGGGTATCCTTTCAGGAAAAGAACCAGAGGTTGCAGTGGCGCTGGCGGCGACTATCGGCATCGCCGGAACCATTTTGTTCAACGCGATGATGGTACTGAACTCGTTCTGGAACCACCGGGCCGACGTAGCGCTGGATCGTGGCGACGAGCGCGGTATTTATCTTAATAGCGCCATCTGGCCGCAGGCCACCAACTTCATTTTGCGGTTCGTACCAACGTTTATCGCCGTCTATTTCGGCGCACAGTACATCAGCGGCTTTATGGACAGTCTGCCGAAGATAGTATTGTCAACGATGAACGTGCTGGGCGGCATCCTGCCCGCCGTGGGGATCGCCATTCTGCTTAAGCAGATCATCAAAAACTACACCATGCTGATCTACTTTCTGGTCGGCTTTGTGTGCATCGTCTTTTTAAAGCTCAACATGGTCGCGCTGGTGATCGTCGGTTCGTTACTGGCGCTCATCCACTATAACTACAAACCGGAGCCACAGACCGCCGCAGGCAGCAAACCGGTTGCTGATGATGAGGATGAATTCTGATGGAAGAACGTACCCTGACCCGTAAAGATCTGCGCCGCTGTTGGCGTGCGTGGATGATGCACAACCTGTCGTCAATGAGTTTTGAACGTCTGGAGTCATTCGGTTTTTGTCTGAGCATGCTGCCAGTAGCGAAAAAGCTCTATCCTGACATCGGGCAGCGCACAGAAATGCTGCGCCGTCACGCCTCCTTCTACAATACCGAACCGCAGATTGGCGCGATCGTCAACGGGATGGCGTTGGGGCTGGAAGAGAAAAAAGCCAACGGCGAACCAATTGACGGCGAGACGATCAACACCCTGAAAGTTGGCCTGATGGGACCGATTGCCGGGATCGGCGACTCGATGATCCCGGGGATGCTCATTCCTATCCTGCTCAGTATCGGTATGGCGCTGGCGGCAGGCGGCAGGCGGCAGTATTCTCGGCCCGCTGTTTTATACTGTCGCGTGGCTGGCGATCATTATTCCTGGCTCATGGTTCCTGTTCCTGAAAGGTTACCGGATGGGGTCAGGCTCCGTGGAAATGCTGGTAAGCAGTAAATCAGCAAAGCTGCGCGAAGCGTTATCCCTGTTGGGTGTATTTGTGATGGGCGGCGTAGCGGCAAGCTACGTGAAGCTGGGAACCGGCCTCGAATTCATTACCAAAGATGGGGTGAACATTCATGTCCAGCAAATGCTGGATGGGATTTTCCCGCAGCTTTTACCGCTGAGTGTGGTGCTGGGCACCTGGTATCTAATGGCAAAACGCGGCGTTTCGCCGGTGAAAGCGATGCTGTTGTTGCTCGTCCTCGCAGCAGTGGGCGTCGCCAGTGGTTTGTTTGCTGGCTAATACAGAACGAGAAACCGGGGCACTGCCCCGGTGAGCTGGCTGAGAAACCACACCATGCCTGATGGCGCTTCGCTTATCAGTCCTACGGTCAGGTGCTAATTGTAGGTCTGGTAAGCAAAGCGCCACCCGACAGGAAGGCAGGTACAATCAGTTTTGCTATGGATGGAAATTACACCATAACTCTGCGGTTTTATCCGGCCGTGAAATAAACTGAAAACGCGCCGGGTCTTCAATAAATTGCTGATAAATCGGCGCTGTCGTAATGCCAAACTCGCTGTATTGACGGGGGGTCACCGCCTGAAGCCGTCCGGGTATGTAGTGTGGATTGTGCTGCCAGATAATATTTCGCCCTTGCAGTAACGGATACCACGCCAGCCCTTTGTGAGCGCGCACCGCGTCATATTCAAAACCATATTCACGGTCGCACCATGCGCCGAAGGTTAAAGGCGTATCGGGGTCGGCTGAGATCGTTGCATGTCCCCAGCCCGGCGGAACCAGCACTTTCTCGCCGGGTCCCGCAATCACTGCAAAGCAGCGCCCGGGATCGTCCTCGACATACTCCTGCATATAGATAATCGCCTTCCCTTGCCAGATTTCATAAAGCTCAGGCGGAGACCAGCCGCTGTGCTGACTGATTCGATGGACGTGCCCCTGGCTGCGAACCGGTTCTTCACCCAGTTGGCCCGCCGCATAGGTGACCACCCCAAACAACAGCATTCGCTTTTTCAGCTCCTCGCGATCCTGAAGACGCGCGACATCCATTGCGATGGCGTAAACCTCCTCCGGTCCATCACAAAGCGGATCGCGCAGTGACGCGCGAATCTGATCGAGTCGACGAATTTCGGGCATTGGCCCTGTCACATCATCGCCATAACTAAATCCTGGCGGATGCTGATGCACGGTCATATCCAGACCATAAGGATGCACGGAGTCAGCCATTCTGAACCTCCCTTACCTCAATATTCTGGTTATTTGCGAAAACCCGCAGCCGAAAGCCGTTTGCCAGGGCAGCATAATCATGCCCGGCAGCAGCGGGCCACACCGCCAGCGCAGAAAGCACCTCAGCCCCCGTGTTAATTAAACGGTGCGCCGTAAAGCCCGGGATGATATGGACAGAACCGGCAAAGACCTTTTCAAATCTCGCGACGCCCTGCTCGTCCTGCAACAGCAAAAGCCCCGTTCCACGCAGACCGAAATAGACTTCGCCCTGTTCGCGACGGGCGTGAAAATGTCCGCGGGTCATAAAATATTCGCCGCCGACGCAGCCCGGATAAAGATGGGTGACGCCAGTATACAGTTCACCTTCTGTCGGAGAGGTGTTGAGCATCTCCACGTCATAGACGACCTGTTCGCCCGGCAGCATCCGACGGGATGGCTCATCGGCAAAAACGCCTGCGAGATCCACGATTCGCGTTGATTTACGTAATACCGGGCTATCAGCAAATGCGCCGCTCGCCCAGTCCACTTGTGGTGGCTGGATAAAAGGAAGATTCATATGTGTCTCCGGCCCGAGGAGAACAACCTCATTAAAATAGCAGATTAATCGATTAACCTGCTATTTCTCTCGACGTGTTGTGGGCGGTATCACACTCTTTACGGAGCCAGCGCCAGCACCTCTGCGACCCACTGCTGAAAACCGGCAACATTGATATCCAGCGCAACCTGCGCATTTGCTGGTTTATTCATGCGCCCCTCAATATCCACCACGGTGGTCCCGGCGGTATATTCTCCCTGAGTTTCAACGGCGACAAAGCACGGTTTGACGGTAAACAGATCCGGGCGCACCAGCCAGGCAATAGCGCAGAGATCGTGCATGCGCACGCCAGTACGCATTGTCCCGCTGCGATAGTGGCTGAACAGCGCGTGCAGCATCTTCCCGGTGCGATTCAGCGTGGGAAGCGTTGCCAGATAGTCCGGGGTTAGCATGGCCTGATTGGTGACATCCAGCCCACACATCACAATCTCAATTCCGCTTCGGAACACGCGGGCAGCCGCCTCAGGATCAACGGCGATATTGAATTCGGCGTTAGGGGTAAAATTCCCTCTTCCCGCCGATCCTCCCATGATCACCAGACGCCGAATATTGAAGGTACATTCCGGATAGTGCATTAACAACAGCGCAATATTCGTCAGCGGGCCAATCGCCACCAGCGTGATCGGTTCCGGGGCGCTCATCAGCGCATCACGCAGGGCGATAAATGCCGGTTTTGCCAGCGGCTGTCGGTCATGTTCGACAAAATCATAACCTTCCATGCCGGATTCGCCGTGAACATAAGCCGCGTCGCGTAGCGAACGCAACAGCGGTGTAGCCGCCCCCTGCGCGAGGGGAATATTCGCATTCCAGAAATGCAGCAGTTGCAGGGCGTTACGGGTCGTTTTCTCCACGGAGACATTACCGGCGACCGTGGTCATCAGTTGCAGATCGAGCTGAGGGGCAAACAGCGCGGCGGCAATCGCCGCGGCATCATCAATGCCCGGGTCGGTGTCGAGAAAAACAGGCAGGCGTTCCATAAGTGATTCTTCCTCCAGTCCTTATTAGCAAATTGACCGTCGATTAGCTTACTATGTAGGGCATGACTGTGAACGTATTTAGCCGAGAATTGCAATGAAAGTCCCACAGGCCAGTATTTCAGAAACGGTAACTCAACATCTTGCAGGCCGTATCCTGCGCGGTGAACTCGCGCCGGGGACTTCGCTGCCGGGTGAAAATGAACTGGCGGCTGAGTATGCTGTTTCGCGCACCTCCATTCGCAATGCGCTGGCCGTGCTTGCCGCCAAAGGATTGATCTCTATTCAGGCTAAAAAACGCAGTACGATCACCGGTCGTGACCAGTGGAGCCTGCTCGATCTTGATGTGCTGAACTGGCTCTCTCAGGGTCATGTCGATGCGAAACTGGTAGAACAGTTGATGATCACCCGTCTCATTTTCGAACCCAACGTCGCAACGCTTGCCGCAACGAACGCAACTGGACACGACCTTGCAGCGCTGGAAGATGCGCTGGCCTTGATGCGTCGTGGGCAAATAAACGCAGAACGTGAATCGTTTGAAGAAGGCGACATGGCATTCCATCAGGCGCTTCTGCGCGCGGCGCATAACCCATTTCTGTTGGCATTAGGTAATGCCTTAAGCGCCGCGATGGTCCTTTCATTCCGTGAAACGCTGGAAGAGGACGTGCGCCAGACCAAAACCGCCATTGATGAGCACCATCGGCTGTTTGAAGCCATTCGCCTGCGCAACGCCGATGAAGCTCGCCAGCATATGCGTTCAATTCTCCTCAATGCCGCGCAAAAAAGCATTTGGCAGGAGCGCCCCGCTTTCATCGACAGCATTCTCTGATCCTTTTCTGACCTAATTTCGATCAATCTCACAGATTGCGGTTATCTTTTGCTCTACGATTCTTGTATTACAAGATTAACATTGTTGTATTACTTGAATATGAAAAGAGACTGGATTGCCGTTGACTGGGGTACGACCAATTTTCGTGCCTTTCTGATGAATGAAAACCGTGTCATTGCCCGTACATCCGCGCCCTGCGGTCTGTTGACTGTCGAGAACACCGCGTTCGCCGCCACGCTTCACCAGCAGTTACAGCCCTGGATCAACGATGTGGGGGCGGTGCCGGTACTGATGGCCGGAATGGTGGGATCGCAACAGGGATGGCAGCAGGTGCCTTACGTTCCTCTTCCCGCCGGTGTGCAGAGTGTGCTGGCCGGGATACAACCTGTAGAAACGCCATGGGGCAGCCAGGCGTGGATCACGCCGGGTGTAAGCGGTCAAAGCGCATGGGATCAACCGGACGTCATGCGCGGTGAAGAGATCCAGTTACTGGGCCTTAACGCCCTCCATCCCGCGCCGGAACACTATGCGCTGTTACCTGGCACGCACAGTAAACACGCGCAGATGAAAAACGGCTGCATCACGGCATTTTCAACATTGATGACAGGTGAACTCTTTTCCGTACTGAGTGAGCACTCGCTGTTAGGCCGTGCGCTGCCGCCGCAGCAGGAAGATCAACGCAGTTTTCTCGCGGGCGTTGCTGCCGCGCAACGCCCGGTTCCGTTCAGCCACCTGATTTTCGCCGCCCGAACCCGGCGTTTATCGGGAGAGATCGCCGCCGAACATGTGCACAGTTTTCTTTCAGGTCTGTTGATTGGCGACGAACTCTCCTCGTTGCCAACAGGACAACGCGCCTGGATTGTTGGCTCGCCCTCGCTTGCCGCACGCTACCAACTGGCGGCCACCGTGATTGATATCTCACTTACCACAGTAAATGGCGATGACTGCTTCCTCCAGGGGCTGGCGTTGCTTCGTTCACATCTTCAGGAGCTGACTTCATGAATCACTCTTCCTTTTTTGAACACTGGCGTCAGGAGCCATTACCCCTGATTGCCATTCTGCGCGGCATCACACCGGCTGAAGCCGCCGATGCCGCGCAAATCCTGATCTCCGCCGGATTTCGCTGGATTGAAGTTCCCCTTAATAGCCCATCGCCGCTGGATTCCATCAGGATCATGCGCGACGTCGCAGGCGATCGCGCCCGGATTGGCGCGGGCACCGTGTTGACGCCTGCGCAGGTTGATCGGGTGGCCGATTGCGGCGGGCAACTGATCGTTTCACCTGAGTGCAATCCTGATGTTATCCGTCGTACCCGGGAACGCGGTCTGGTGAGCTTGCCCGGCGTGATGACGCCAACGGAAGCGTTTACCGCCATCAATGCCGGAGCCAGCGCACTCAAGATGTTTCCTGCTGAGTTTCTCACCCCGGAATTAATGAAAGCGTTTCGTACCGTGCTGCCGCCGGATGTCGCGTGTCTGCCGGTCGGCGGGATCCGCCCGGACAGCCAGCAATTGCAACGATACCTGCAAAACGGCGCCAACGGATTTGGCTTAGGGAACGGTATTTATCAGGCCGGGATAAGCCGTGACGAACTCCAGCTCCGTGCCAAAGCGTGGTGCCGCGCCTGGGAGGGAGTCCCTCACTCGCCTGTTGCACTTTCGGACAGAACTTAACCGCCCTGGCGGCTGATTAATGATTCATACGAGACAATAAAAATGAAAACATCCACCGTCGTTGAAAATGCCGTTTACAGCAAAGTTACCCGTAGACTGATCCCGTTTCTGATCCTTTGTTACTTTTTTGCCTATCTTGACCGCGTCAACGTAGGCTTCGCCAAACTGCATATGCAGGATGCGCTCAATTTTAGCGACACAGTTTACGGACTGGGGGCGGGGATTTTCTTTATCGGCTACTTCCTGTTTGAACTGCCCAGCAATCTGTTGATGCAACGTTTCGGACCCCGTTTCTGGATCGCACGCATTATGGCGACCTGGGCCGTACTTTCGGCAGGAATGATGTTTGTTACCACCCCGACCCAGTTTTATGTCATTCGTTTTCTGCTTGGCGTCGCGGAGGCCGGTTTCTTTCCGGGCATCGTTTTTTATCTCACGCTGTGGTTTCCATCCTGGCGTTCTGCACGCACGCTGGGGTTATTTATCCTGGTGACGCCACTCTCCACTATAATCGGCAGCCCGCTTTCCGGTCTGATCCTTAAAACGTTCGAAGAGGTTGGCGGCCTGCATAACTGGCAGTGGCTGTTCCTGGTCGAAGCGCTACCCTCCTTCCTGCTGACATTTGTTGTGTTGCGTTACCTGGATAACGACGTAAGTTCAGCAAAATGGCTAAATGGCGCCGAAAAACAGGTGATTCTCGACGATATGGCGAAAGACGCCTTAAATCGTGCGCAACGTGCCAGCGGAAAGGTCGATACTTCCCTTGGCGCCATGTTCAAAAACGGTTATGTCTGGCTGCTGGCGCTGATCTTCTTTAGCTTCAATATTGGCTACTACGGCATTAACTTCTGGTTGCCCTCAATCATTAAAAGCTCCGGTATCAGTGATGATTTCCAGATTGGCTTACTCGCCGCCCTCCCCTATGTCTTTGGCGCAGTATTCATGGTCTGGAACAGCCGCCACTCTGATTTGAAACAGGAGCGCCGCTGGCATATCGCCATTCCCGCCATCATTGGCTGTGTGGGATTGACGCTGAGTGCATATTGCAGCGGTTCCACCTTCTGGATGATGACCTGGATCTGTCTGGCCATGTCCGGAACGCTGGCGTTAATCCCCACTTATATCAGCCTGCCAGGCGCGATGCTCTCAGGAACGGCAGCGGCGGCTGGCATTGCTATGGTGAATTCCGTCGGCAACCTCGCTGGTTTCTTTGGTCCAACGGTTCTTGGCTGGCTAAAGGACACCACGGGAAGCACCGATTCCGGGCTCTACATCCTTGCCGGTTTTCTCCTTCTGTGCGCGCCACTGATTTTGACGATACCGGCCAGGCTTGCCAATCCCTCGCGACAAGACGCCTCACAGGAAACCACCGTTCAGACCGACAACGACCATCTGTTTAATTAATGATTGTGAAAGAGACGATTATGAAGAGTGAATGTGGAGGATGTGCCCATTGCGGCACGCATTTCAGCCCAATCCTCGAGGGTGACGATGGCGCACTGAAACGCGCCCTGTACAAATCCATGGGCCATACGGACGAGCAATTGCGCCGTCCGGTCATTGCGGTAGTGAATAGCTACACCAACGCCACCGCAGGACACGCGAACCTTAACGAGCTCACCGCCCATGTCCTCAAAGGCATTGATGAGGCGGGCGGCATCGGCATGGTATTTGGCACCATCGCCCCTTGCGATGGTATTGCCGAAGGACATTTGGGAATGCGCTACATTCTCGCCGCACGTGAAGTGATCACCATGTCCATTGAAAGCATGATGCGCGCCCACCGTTTCGACGGCATGGTGTTGCTTGGTTCCTGCGACAAAATCGTGCCCGCGATGTTAATGGCCGCCGCACGCCTCGACGTCCCTGCCATCATGGTCAACGGCGGGCCTATGTATCCGGCCGAATACAAAGGGAAGCACTGGGACGGCAACATCGTCACGGAAGCCATCGGCTGGAAAAAACGTGGCGAGATTGACGAGGCCGAGTTTGCGCATATTGAAAATATTGCTGAACCGGGGCCGGGTTCCTGCACCATGTATGGCACGGCTAACACCATGTGCAGTATCGCTGAAGTCTTAGGGATGAGCCTGCCGGGCAGCAGCATGTTGCCCGCCATCTCTGAAGAAAGACGCCTCTGCGCTTACCAGACGGGCAAACAGGCGGTGACGCTGGTTCGCGAAGGCATTAACGCCCGCAAAATTATCACTGCAGAGGCGATTCACAACGCGATGGTTTATCTGCTGGCAACGGGCGGTTCAACCAATGCCATTCTGCATCTGCAGGCGATTCATTATGAAGCGGAACTCGGGCACCTGCCGCTGTCGGCATTTGATGAATTAAGCCATCACGTCCCGCTGGTCGCCTCGCTCTATCCGGCATCCGAGTACGACATGATTGATTTCTGGGAGGCGGGGGGCGTTCCCGCCGTGGAGCATGAAATCGCTGCGCTGATGAAGCCAAACGCCTTGACCGTCGTGGGTAAAACCAAGGGCGAACTCTTACAACAAGGGCATCGCTCGTCGCGACCGGAAGTGATTCATACGCTGGCTATTCCGGTTCGTAACGAGGCGGGGGTCGCCGTTCTGCACGGTAATTTATCGCCGCTGGGCTGTGTGGTAAAACCGGCTGCCGTGCCGGAAAACCTGATGAAATTCAGCGGCCCGGCGGTAGTATTCAACAGCGAACAGGAGTCAGTTGATGCGATCATGTCTGGCGAGATCCAGCCCGGTAGCGTCCTGGTCTTACGCTACGAAGGGCCAAAAGGCGGTCCGGGTATGCCGGAGATGTATAAACCAATGAAATGCCTGGAAGGGATGGGCTTATCTGACCGTTGCGCGCTGATCACCGACGGACGTTTTTCCGGCTCCAACCGTGGCCTGTTTGTCGGGCATATATCACCGGAAGCAACCGAAGGCGGCGCGCTGGGACTGGTAGAAAATGGCGACACCATCAGCATTGATATTCCAGCGCGTACCTTAACGCTGCATGTTGCAGAAGATATCCTGACTGCACGTCGCACATGCTGGCAGCCGGTGAAAAAAGAGGTACCTCGTGGATTTCTGCGTCTTTACCGGCGCTGGGCGTTACCTGCCGCACAAGGCGCTGTGCTGGCTGACCGGGAGGAGATGGAATGAGTGCCCCCTACACAGCAGCCGATATTTGCGGCGTTAATCCGATCGTTGCGATGCCCTTCACTTCGCAAGGCGAAATCGATGAGCTTAGTTTTGTGCGCCTGTTGGAACATCTCGCCAGCACCGGCGCTCACGGCGTTACGCTGTTTGGCATCGCCAGCGAGTTTCCTAAACTGGATGATTACGAGCGAGACAGACTGTCGCAACTCTTCATCAGCACGCTGGCTGGGGGATCACTGTATCGCGCGATGTCTGTTACCGATCACAGCACTGAACTTGCGGTCAAACGCGCCCGCCGTTACAGCGCGCTGGGTGCTGATGCGTTGATGTTACTGCCGCCGTTCTTTCTCTCGCCCAGCCCCCAGGCGGTTCAGGCGCATATCTCGGCTGTACTGGAAGCGGTTGATATTCCGGTAATGGTGCAATATGCGCCAGGGGAAACCGGACTGCCAATTCCCCCACAACAGCTTGCGGAAGTGGCTGAACGCTTTCCACACGCCGTCTTTAAAATTGAGTGTAATCCGCCGGTAGAGTACACGCGGGAGTTTTTGCGCTACGCACCACAGGCCAGCGTACTGAACGGTTATGCCGGGCTTTACATGTTAAAAATGCTTGAGGCGGGCGGCAAAGGCGTGATGCCAGGCTGTTCATTCAGCGAAGTTTATGTGCAGATTTACCGCCACTGGCAGGCCGGGGAATATCACCAGGCACAGACGCTCCACCAACGCTTATTGCCCTTTATCCAGCGCTGGATGAGCCACTGCGAATACATTATCCAGGTGGAAAAAACGCTACTGATGGCACGCGGCATTATTGCCACGGACTATTGCCGTCATCCGGGGTGGGCGTTAACAGATGCAGATCGCGTAGTGATTGATGATTTCCGTCAGGCGTTCGATTTACGCTGACGCCATTAAAAAAGGGGGCCAGCCCCCTTTTTTACTCGACTTCTCGAACATCGACACGCAGTTCTTTTGGAACCTCGAACACAATATTCTCTTCACGCCCTTCCAGCGGAATGGCTTCACCGCCGCCTAGCGCCTGCAAACGCGCGATCACGTTTTGCACCAGGATATCCGGCGCAGAAGCCCCCGCGGTGACACCGACGCATTTCGCCTCTTTCACCCAGGCTTCCTGAATATCGGTCGCGTCATCAATCAGAAACGCTGTTTTTCCCATCCGCTGCGCCAGTTCAGCCAGACGGTTGGAGTTCGACGAGTTTTTTGAGCCGACCACCAGCACCACATCCGCCTGTTCCGCCAGCGCGCGAACCGCCTCCTGACGATTAGTGGTGGCGTAGCAAATATCATCTTTGCGCGGCCCGACAATTTTCGGGAAACGCTGGCGTAAAGCATCAATCACATCCGACGTATCATCAACGGAGAGCGTGGTTTGCGTCATGAAGGAAAGCTTACCTTCGTTTTTCACATTCAGCGTCCAGACATCATCCGGAGATTCGACCAGGTACATGCCCCCTTCGGGGTTACTGTACTGGCCCATCGTGCCTTCCACTTCCGGGTGCCCGGCATGACCAATCAGGATCGACTCTTCACCACGGCGGCTGGCGCGCGCCACTTCCATATGCACTTTGGTTACCAGCGGACAGGTCGCGTCAAAGACGGTGAGATCGCGGCTTTTCGCCTCGTTACGTACCGCCTGAGAAACGCCGTGAGCGGAGAAGATCAGGATTGCGCCATCCGGCACTTCACTGATTTGTTCGATAAAAATAGCCCCGCGCTCACGCAGGCTGTCGACCACATAGCGGTTGTGTACCACTTCGTGGCGAACATAAATAGGCGCGCCGTAAATGGCCAGCGCGTTTTCAACAATGCTGATAGCGCGGTCTACACCGGCGCAAAAGCCGCGCGGGTTGGCCAACAGGATCTGCATGTTACGCCTCCAGTGCCGGATCGACTTCCAGCACTTCAATATCAAAATGAACGGTATGCCCGGCCAGCGGATGGTTGAAATCGACAGTGATCGAGTCACCGTTGATTTCGCGGATCACACCAGGCATCTCACTGCCGTCCATTGCGGTAAAGAGCATAATCGCCCCGATTTCAGGTTCGCCTGCGTCCATAAATTCACGGCGGGAGAAATACTGGATCAGGTCCGGGCTCGGGACACCAAACGCGGCGTCAGGCTCCAGGGAAAAGGCTTTTTTCTCACCCTCTTTCAGCCCAAGAAGCTGCTGCTCAAGACCTTCAGACAGCGAGGTATCGCCAAGACGAAACAGGGCCGGTTTGCCGTTATTGCGGGTGGATTCAGCCGTGGAGCCGTCATCCAGTTTCAACGTGAAGTGAACGAGAACCGCGCTGTTGCTCTGTACGGATTTAGACATGCAAATTGCTCACGTGTTTCGCCGTCTTGTTTGCCCGATGGCGCATACGCTTATCGGGCCTACAGAAAGCAAATTTTTGTAGGCCGGGTAAGCGAAACGCCACCCGGCATTTTATTACGCCTGCTTTTTCGGCAGGAAGCCTTCCAGCACAATCATCGCCGCACCGAGACAGATCGCACTATCGGCGAGGTTAAACGTAGCAAAGTGCCAGTCCCCGACGTAGAAATCGATCATATCGACCACGAAGCCGTGCCACAGACGGTCGAACAGATTCCCCAGCGCGCCGCCAATGATCAAGGCATAGGCGATGTTATTGAGCTTCTGTGTCGCTTTGGAACGGTACATCATCACCGTCAGAATGACACAGATGCCAATTGCGATACCGGCAAAAAACCAGCGCTGCCAGCCGCCGCTGTCGGCGAGGAAGCTGAACGCCGCGCCATAGTTACGCGCATAATGCAGATTAAGCGACGGGAACAGCGGCACCGTATCCCCCAGAGCAAAATTCTGGAGGATCAGGTATTTGCTGCCCAGATCGATAATCAGCACGACTACCACCAGCCACAGCCAGCGTAGCCCTGTTGAACAAAGAGGCTTAGTCATCAGGCAAACTTACGTTTTTCGCCGTCACCGGCGACGTTGCTGACACAGCGGCCGCAAATTTCTGCGTGTTCCGCTACCATGCCGACATCGGTCGTGTAATGCCAGCAACGCGGGCATTTATCACCTTCGGCTTTACTCAGGGCAACTTTCAGCCCTTTGAGCAGTTCGCTCTGCTGAGCGTCAGCAGAAGCGCCGGCATAGTCAGCGACTTTCGCGCCTGAGGTCAACAGGACAAATCGCAATTCATCGCCCAGTGCCGTCAGTTTCGCTGCCAGTTCAGGTTCCGCGTACAGGGTCACTGCCGCTTCCAGAGAACCGCCCACTTTCTTATCCGCACGCGCCTGTTCGATAACTTTGTTCACTTCGCCGCGAACTTTTAGCAGTTCGTCCCAGAAGCTATCGTTCATTGCTTCAGTATCAGCCAGACCGAACAGGCCTTCATACCATTCGCCAGTGAAAACATATTTTTCACGGTCGCCCGGCAGGTAACTCCAGATTTCATCTGCGGTGAAGGACATGATCGGCGCCATCCAGCGTACCAGCGCTTCCGCAATGTGGTACAGCGCAGTCTGGCAGCTACGGCGCGCTACACTGTCTGCTTTCGCGGTGTACTGACGATCTTTGATGATATCAAGATAGAACGAGCCCATTTCGACGGAGCAGAAACGCATCAGGCGCTGGACCACTTCGTGGAAATCATAGCTTTCGTAAGCGTTCAGGATATCTTCTTGCGCCGCTTTCGCGCAGCCCACCGCCCAGCGGTCCAGTACGACCATCTCTTCCGGTTTCACCATGTCTGTGGCCGGATTAAACCCGTTCAGGTTCGCCAGCAGGAAGCGCGCGGTGTTACGGATACGACGATAGCTGTCGGCTGCACGTTTGAGGATTTCGTCCGAAACGGCCATTTCGCCGGTGTAATCGGTCGAAGCCACCCACAGACGCAAAATATCCGCCCCCAGTTTGTTCATCACATCCTGCGGCGAAACGGTGTTGCCGATGGATTTGGACATCTTGCGACCCTGACCATCAACGGTAAAGCCGTGGGTCAGCACCTGGCGATATGGCGCTTTGCCTTTCATCGCGGTGGAGATCATCAGTGAAGACATAAACCAGCCGCGATGCTGGTCGGAACCTTCCAGATACATGTCCGCCGCATGACCGGCGAATTCCGGACGCACGTCGACAACGGACGCGTGCGTTGAGCCCGAATCAAACCAGACGTCCAGCGTATCCGGCACTTTCACGTATTGATCGGCGTCATCACCCAGAATGTCTCTCGGGTCGAGATCCCACCAGGCCTGAATACCGTCAACTTCAACGCGTTTGGCAACTTCTTCCATCAGTTCGATGGCGCGCGGGTGCAGCTCTTCAGTGTCTTTGTGAACGAACAGAGACATCGGCACGCCCCAGGTACGCTGACGGGAGATACACCAGTCAGGACGGTTGGCGACCATCGATTCAATGCGCGCCTGGCCCCAGTCCGGGATCCACTGCACGCCTTTGATCTCTTTCAGCGACTGCTCACGCAGACCTTTCTGATCCATGCTGATGAACCACTGCGGGGTCGCACGGAAGATGATCGGCGTCTTGTGCCGCCAGCAGCACGGATAGCTATGCTGCATTTTCTCAACGTGCAGCAGTGCGCCTTTTTCACGCAGCAGCTCCACGATCGCATCGTTCGCTTTAAAGACATTCACGCCATCCAGCGTCGGATACGTGCCAGGCAGATAGGCGCCGTCCGGCCCCACCGGGTTGGCAATCTCCAGACCGTATTTCAGGCTGATCGTGTAATCGTCAGGACCGTGACCACCGGCAGTGTGTACCGCACCAGTACCGGCATCCAGCGTCACGTGGTCGCCCAGGATCGCCGGAACATCGAAGTCCAGGAACGGGTGTTTGAAACGCAGCAGTTCAAGCGCGTCACCTTTTACGGTGCCCAGTACAGCGTAATCGGTGATATTCGCGCGTTTAAGCACGCTCTCAACCAGATCTTTTGCGAGGATCAGCGCCTGACCGTCAATCTGCACCAGCGCATATTCGAACTCACCGGAGAGGGAGATCGCACGGTTTGCAGGCAGCGTCCACGGCGTGGTCGTCCAGATAACCAGAGAGACCGGGCCGTTAACGGAAGTCACGCCGAATTTGGCTTTTACCGCCTCCTGATCGACAGCCTGGAAGGCAACATCAATAGAAGGCGAGGTCTTGTCGTAATACTCAACTTCCGCTTCCGCCAGCGCAGAACGGCAGTCAACGCACCAGTGCACTGGCTTCGCGCCTTTATGCAGGTGACCGTTGCCGATGATTTTGCCCAACGCACGGATGATGTTGGCTTCGGTTTTGAAGTCCATCGTCAGATACGGGTGAGACCAGTCGCCCAGTACGCCCAGACGGATAAAATCTTTGCGCTGACCGTCAACCTGCGCTGCGGCATATTCACGGCACTTCGCGCGGAATTCAGCGGCAGTAAATTTCTCACCCGGCTTACCGAATTCCTGCTCAACTTTTAGTTCGATCGGCAGACCATGACAATCCCAGCCAGGAACGTAAGGCGAGTCATATCCCGCGAGTCCTTTGGACTTCACGATAATGTCTTTCAGAATCTTGTTAACCGAGTGACCAATATGAATGCTGCCATTCGCATAAGGAGGGCCATCATGCAGAATGAAGGTTTTTTTGCCTTTTTTGGCCGCACGAATGATGCCGTACAGGTCATCATCAGTCCAACGCGCCAGCATTCCCGGTTCGCGTTTGGCGAGATCGCCACGCATCGGGAACCCTGTTTCCGGCAAATTCAGGGTTGATTTATAGTCACTCATCAGATTCTCAGTTCCGTATTTATCACGAAGGCATTTAAGCCGGTTTTGATAGCCCAAAAAAATCACGGGCAGTTAATTCATCTCGCGCAATTTGCGCTTTTAGCTCATCCAGCGAAGCGAATCGCTGTTCATTGCGTATTTTTTTACGCAGCACTACATCGATATGGCGACCATAGAGGTCCATTGCAACATCCAGCAAATGCACTTCTAACTGCTGGCGCACGCCCGAAACCGTCGGACGGGTGCCGATGTTCGCCACGCCGGGCAATGGCTTCTCGCCAAGCCCCATCACTTCTACCGCATAGACCCCTTTGACCGGGGATACCTGACGACGCAGCGGTAAATTTGCCGTCGGGAAACCAATGGTGCGTCCGAGCTCATCACCGTGGACAACACGGCCAGAGATAGTAAACGGATGACCTAACAGGCTTTCTGCGAGCGCCAGATTGTCCTGGGCAAGCGCCTGGCGCACAGCGGTGCTGCTGATACGCACCCCGCCTTCACAGAAGGTTTGGGTACTGGTGACATCAAAGCCATATTCCACGCCAGCCTTCTGTAATAACAAGAAATCGCCCGCGCGGCTAGCGCCAAAGCGGAAATCATCGCCCACCGCGAGAAATTGCACCCCAAGGCGCTTCACCAGCAGATCGCTGATAAAGGTCTGCGCCGTCAGCGCGGCAAAACGGCGGTCGAATCGAACGCAAAGCACATAATCCACGCCGCATTGCGCAAGATAACGCAGTTTTTCACGCAGACGGGTCAGACGCGCCGGTGCTTTCTCCGTCGCAAACAGTTCGAGCGGCTGCGGTTCAAAAATCATCACCATTACCGGTAAGCCACGCCTGCGCCCTTCTTCCTGCAAACCTTGCAGCAGCGCGCGATGACCACGGTGTACGCCGTCGAAATTACCAATAGTCAGCACACACCCGTGCGGGGCCTGACTGAGATTATGTATGCCGCGTATCAGCTTCATGTCTGGCTCAAAACAGTGAAAATCGCCAAAGTATACCTTGTACGGCGGTCAAGGTTAACCGACGATTGATGCAGCGAAACATAAAGCAGATGGATTTCATTACCCTGAGGCAAATACTGACGGGGCAATTCAATTTTTATCGCTGAAAAGCTGTATTCACAACCCGCAAGCTGGTAGAATCCTGCGCCATCACTACGTAACGAGCGCCGAGAGAGTAACGGCGCTTATTTGCACAAATCCATTGACAAAAGAAGGCTAAAAGGGCATATTCCTCGGCCTTTGAATTGTCCATATAGAACACATTTGGGAGTTGGACCTTGGCTAATATCAAATCAGCTAAGAAGCGCGCCGTTCAGTCTGAAAAGGCTCGCAAGCACAACGCTAGCCGTCGCTCTATGATGCGTACTTTCATCAAGAAAGTATACGCAGCTATCGAAGCTGGCGACAAAGCTGCTGCACAGAAAGCATTTAACGAAATGCAACCGATCGTGGACCGTCAGGCTGCTAAAGGTCTGATCCACAAAAACAAAGCTGCACGTCATAAGGCTAACCTGACTGCACAGATCAACAAACTGGCTTAATCGCCCGTTCGTTGTCGCTTTGTGAAAAACCCGCGCAAGCGGGTTTTTTTATGTCTGAACTATTTGTTCACTGGCGCAAACAGCGCCGAATAGTTTGCATTACAGATACGTTGCACCGCCGGATGCTGGATCATTCTTTCCGCAAATATGGCATGGTATTCCTCCATCACATTCTCCACACGTCCAATCTCGACGACCGATTCATCGGCGTAAAAATCATGAGCATAGAGCGAGGGAGCGACAAAAATGGCGTTATGTGTGGCGCCAAACGCTTTCATCAGCGCCGCATCATCAAATTCCCCGAGGATTTCCACCTTCAATCCCTGCGAGTTAAACCAGTTCAGCAGCTTACGTCCTAACATAGAGCGTCTGCCGGGGATCAACAGGCGCCGCTCCTCAAGGCAAGCCGGGAAGGGTTTTTCCGGTAACGGCTGGGTACACCAGAAGCTGACGCTGCACTCACCAATCTTCACCGAAAACAGCCCTTCCTGCTGTGTCGAATCAATCGGGCAGTCTGAGATAATCATGTCCAGCTTATGCTGGCTGAGCTGTTCGAGCAGCATTTCGTGGGTCGATTCAAAACAGCGCAGGTGGATTTGCTCACCTTCTACCACAGCCGCATCTAATACGTTGCTCACCAGCCGTTTTGACAACGCGTCCGCCACGCCAACGTCAAAGAGCAGGTTGGACTCTTTGCGGTAGTTCACAATATCCAGCATCTCCTGGCTTAGGGTAAACATTTTATCCGCATAGCGAAAAACCAGTTCACCAAGTTCGCTGGGCTCCAGCCCACGCCCCTTTCGCTTGAACAATTTGCCCTGCAGGCGTTCCTCAAGCGCTTTAATCTGACCAGTGATGGTCTGCGGCGTTAAGTACAGCGCCTCCGCTGCACCCACTACAGATCCCTCTTTATAAACGTGCCAGAAGTAATAAAGATGGTTGTAGTTAATATGAGACATACTTTCTCTTCCTGATAAATGTCACAAAGGGGCGCCAGAACGGGCTCCCCTGTTATCTCGCCCTAATTAAATTGACGGGCGTAAACGCGCGCGCAGCCAGCCATAACCAATCACTGCCGACAGCAAGGAACCAATCAGGATCCCCAGCTTCGCCCAGTTAATCAGCGCCGGATCCACGCTGCCAAAGGCCAGGCTGGCAATAAAGATCGACATCGTAAAGCCGATACCGCACAGAATGCCGACCGCCATGATTTGTGAGAACGTCGTCCCCTGCGGCAGTTGCGCCAGTTTCAGACGCAGCGCCAGCCAGCAAAACAGACTGATCCCCAGAGGCTTACCAATCAGCAGGCCCGCGATAATGCCGAGCGGCAGAATCGAGGTCAGCCCGTCAATCGTCACGCCCTGCAGGGAGACGCCCGCGTTAGCAAAAGCGAACAGCGGCAAAATTAGATACGCCACCCACGGATGCAGCACATGTTCCAGGCGTTTTGCCGGGGAACGCCCATGCTTCTCTTTAAGCGGAATAAAGAACCCGACGATAACACCCGCCAGCGTGGCATGGACGCCGGATTTCAGCACCGCTGTCCACAGTATTGCGCCGACCAGGATATACACGCCCGTACGCCGTACACCACACAGATTCAGCAGCGCCAGAATCACAATCGCAAACGCCGCAACGCCCAGTGAAACCATCGACAGGTCGTTGGTATAGAACAGCGCGATAATCACAATCGCACCGAGATCGTCAATTATCGCCAACGCCATCAGGAAAATTTTCAGTGCCAGCGGAACCCGGCTGCCAAGCAGAGCCAGCACGCCGAGCGCAAAGGCGATATCCGTCGCCGCCGGGATCGCCCACCCTTCACGGGTAATCGGATCGGCATAGTTGAAGGCCAGATACAGCAACGCTGGCACAATCATGCCGCCAATGGCAGCAATCACCGGGAACGCCGCCTGTCGCAAACTGGCCAGAGAGCCCTGCATCAGCTCGCGCTTCACCTCAAGACCAATCAACAGGAAAAACACCGCCATCAGGGCATCGTTAATCCATAACAGCATGTTTTTATTGATCTCAAGCGCGCCGACGCGCAACTGAACCGGCGTATCCAGGAAAGCGTGATACCATCCACTGGTCACGCCCATATTGGCCATCAGCATGGCCATTGCAGCGGCGATGATAAGAATGATGCCCCCGGAGGCATCGCTGCTAAAGAATCGGTGCAGATGTTTCACTTTTTATTCTCTCAATCGGGTGAATACTTCGTAATAACTATCATACTCCGCATGAATCTTCGTTAAAATTAGATTATTTATGATGAACAGATCGAATATAACGAACAATAAAGAAAACAAAAAAGCCTGAGATCTCGCAATCCCAGGCTTTTGTTTTGGCGAATCGGCTTAACCCGATTAACGGGTCAAATCGTCAAAGAACTTTTTCACGCCGTCAAAGAAGCTCTTGGAGCGCGGGCTGTTCTTCTCTCCCGTCGGGCCGCCAAAGCTATCCTGCAAATCTTTAAGCAACTGTTTCTGCTTGTCGTTCAGACCGACCGGCGTTTCGACAACGACACGGCAAAGCAAATCGCCCTGCGCACCACCACGTACAGATTTCACGCCTTTGCCGCGCATACGGAACAGTTTTCCGGTCTGCGTTTCGCCGGGCACTTTCAGGTTCACTCGTCCATCCAGCGTCGGAACTTCAATCTCACCGCCCAGCGCCGCCATCGCAAAGTTGATCGGTACTTCACAGTACAGGTTGTTGCCTTCACGTTCGAAGATAGGATGCTGTTTCACCTGTACCTGAACGTACAAATCCCCTGCCGGTGCGCCGTGCTCGCCCGCTTCACCTTCACCTGACAGACGAATGCGGTCGCCCGTATCCACACCTGCCGGAATTTTTACCGACAGCGTTTTGCTCTTCTCTACACGACCATGACCGTGGCACTTGTTGCACGGATCTTTGATTAGCGTACCGCGCCCCTGACAGTGCGGACAGGTCTGCTGCACGGCAAAGAAGCCCTGGCGCATCTGCACCTGACCGGAGCCATGACAGGTCGGACAGGTCTGCGGCTGAGTTCCCGCTTTCGCGCCACTGCCGTGGCAAACGTCGCACTCTTCCAGCGTTGGAATGCGGATCTCTTTGGTCACGCCACGTACGGCTTCTTCCAGAGTGAGATCCATGTTGTAACGTAAATCGGCCCCACGCGCAGCACGTTGACGACCCCGACCACCGCCGAAGATATCGCCAAAAACGTCACCAAAGATATCGCTGAAGTCAGCGCCGCCACCAAAACCGCCGCCGCCCATGCCACCCTGCTCAAATGCAGCGTGACCGTACTGGTCGTAGGCCGCGCGTTTTTGCGAGTCGGTCAGAACTTCATACGCTTCTTTGATCTCTTTAAATTTCGCTTCGGCCTCTTTATCGCCCTGGTTGCGGTCCGGGTGATATTTCATGGCCAGGCGCTTATAAGCCTTTTTGATTTCACGCTCTTCCGCTGATTTGGAAACGCCTAAAATCTCGTAATAATCTTTCTTTGCCATTGGTTTTTTTCAGCCCCTTAACATGCGAGCACGGGCGGAGAGGAAACCTCTTCGCCCGTGCCGATTAATTACCCTGCATCAGGGCGATTATTTTTTGTCTTTCACTTCTTCAAACTCAGCGTCGACAACATCGTCATCTTTCGCGTTGTTTGCGGAAGCATCAGCGCCACCCGCTTGCTGCTGTGCGTGCTGCTGCTGTGCGATTTCCATCAGTTTCTGGGAAACCTGGGCCAACTCCTGCATTTTCGCTTCAATAGCCGCTTTGTCTTCGCCTTTCAGCGCGGTTTCCAGTGCAGTCAGCGCAGACTCGATAGCGGTTTTGTCGTCAGCCGGCAACTGGTCGCCTGCTTCTTCAACCTGCTTACGGGTGCTGTGCAGCAGATGGTCGCCCTGGTTGCGGGTCTGTACCAGCTCTTCGAACTTACGGTCAGACTCGGCGTTCGCTTCTGCTTCACGAACCATTTTCTGAATTTCTTCTTCATTTAGGCCGGAAGATGCCTTGATGGTGATCTTCTGCTCTTTACCGCTGTTTTTGTCTTTCGCGGAAACGTGCAGGATACCGTCAGCATCGATATCGAAGGTCACTTCGATCTGCGGCATGCCGCGCGGTGCCGGGTTGATACCATCCAGGTTGAACTGACCCAGAGATTTGTTATCAGACGCACGTTTACGTTCACCCTGCAGCACATGGATAGTTACCGCAGACTGGTTGTCTTCAGCGGTAGAGAACACCTGGCTGTGCTTGGTCGGGATAGTGGTGTTTTTGTTGATCAGTGCAGTCATCACGCCGCCCATGGTTTCGATACCCAGAGACAGCGGGGTAACGTCCAGCAGCAGTACGTCTTTTACATCACCGGTCAGTACACCGCCCTGAACGGCAGCACCGATAGCCACTGCTTCATCCGGGTTAACGTCTTTACGCGGTTCTTTACCAAAGAACTCAGCCACTTTCTTCTGCACCATTGGCATACGCGTCTGACCACCGACAAGAATCACGTCGTTGATATCAGAAACAGACAGGCCAGCGTCCTGCAAAGCGACTTTCAGCGGCTCGATGGAACGGTTAACCAGATCTTCAACCAGGCTTTCCAGTTTCGCGCGCGTTACTTTGATGTTCATGTGTTTCGGACCGGTGGCATCTGCGGTGATGTACGGCAGGTTCACGTCGGTCTGCTGAGCAGAAGAAAGCTCGATTTTCGCTTTTTCTGCCGCTTCTTTCAGGCGCTGCATCGCCAGCGGATCGTTACGCAGGTCAATGCCCTGATCTTTCTTAAATTCTTCAACCAGATAGTTGATCATACGGCTGTCGAAGTCTTCACCACCCAGGTGGGTATCACCGTTGGTTGCCAGAACTTCGAAGGTTTTTTCGCCATCAACTTCGTCGATTTCGATAATAGAGATATCGAAAGTACCGCCACCGAGGTCATAAACCGCGATAGTACGGTTGCCGACTTCTTTGTCCAGACCATATGCCAGCGCAGCAGCCGTCGGTTCGTTGATGATACGTTTCACTTCCAGACCTGCGATACGGCCCGCGTCTTTGGTTGCCTGACGCTGAGCATCGTTAAAGTAAGCCGGTACAGTGATAACCGCTTCAGTTACCGGTTCACCCAGGTAATCTTCAGCC
>OKVW01000375.1_pt1 | contig 27660 bp, 28 predicted proteins | sample 1606991 | NCBI WGS metagenome assembly OKVW01 (sample SAMN03281021, study PRJEB24777) | human gut metagenome | isolation source: fecal sample PR177 from 1 month old male Malay infant, vaginal delivered... | reverse complement strand
AAACAGTTGGGCATAGCGCCGATGACCAGTATGTTCAGTTGCGGCAATAACGAACGCCGCATGTGCGACACCATTCACCCGCAAATTCACGATTCCGATCGCCTGGCGATGTGGCGTGGCAACGGTGAGTGGATTTGCCGCCCGCTGAATAACCCGCAGAAGCTGCAATTCAACGCCTACTCCGATAACAACCCGAAAGGGTTCGGCCTGCTGCAACTGGATCGCGATTTTACCCACTATCAGGACATCATGGGCTGGTACAACAAACGTCCAAGCCTGTGGGTGGAGCCGCGCAATAAATGGGGCAAAGGTACCATCGGCCTGATGGAGATCCCAACGACAGGCGAAACGCTGGATAACGTGGTGTGTTTCTGGCAGCCGGATAAAGCCATCAAAGCGGGGGATGAACTGCAATACCAATACCGTCTTTACTGGAGCGCACAGCCGCCGGTGCGTTCGCCCCTGGCGCGGGTGATGGCGACCCGCACAGGTATGGGTGGATTCCCGGAGGGGTGGGCACCGGGCGAGCACTATCCGGAGAAATGGGCGCGTCGTTTTGCTGTTGATTTCGTGGGCGGCGATCTGAAAGCCGCCGCGCCGAAGGGTATTGAGCCGGTGATCACCTTATCAAGCGGCGAAGCGAAGCAGATCGAAATTTTGTACGTTGAGCCGTTCGACGGTTACCGCATCCAGTTTGACTGGTATCCCACCTCGGACTCAACCGACCCGGTTGATATGCGGATGTTCCTGCGCTGTCAGGGGGAGGCAATCAGCGAAACCTGGCTTTATCAGTATTTCCCACCGGCACCCGATAAACGACGCTATGTCGACGATCGCGTGATGCGCTAATCTGCTCAAACGCCCTTTGTATCCCAGAGGGCGTAAACCTTTAAATCGCCTGAAATCGCTGTCAGGAATTAAACACGATCTCGTTCGCATTTTTCCCTAAGTTAAATGGGTAAGCTGAGGATGTGTATTTCTTATACACATGGTTTATTACTCACAGGGAGAGCATATGTTTCCAGAATACAGAGATCTGATTTCCCGACTGAAAACCGAGAATCCTCGCTTTCTGTCTCTTTTTGAAAAGCACAATAATCTTGATCATGAAATTGCCAGGCTGGAAGGTGCCGATGGTCGGGGTTACAATCTCGATGTCGTTCGTCTGAAAAAACAGAAACTCCAGCTAAAGGACGATATGCTCAAAATTTTGCAGCAAGAGAGTATGAACGCGGAATAGTCTATGTTCATAAGCCGCCTGAACGGGCGGCTTTTTTGTGTCTGAAATTTAGCGGGAGGGCAGCACTAACTGGCATCCCGCCTGCCGGTAGCGTTGAGCAATGCTTTGCGGCAACGCGCTGTCACTGATAATGGTTTTAATGCAGGACAGCGTTGCAACGGCATGCGGTTCGACGGCATCAAATTTTGAGTGATCGGCCATCAGTATCACCTCGCGGGAACGTTGAATAATCCGCGTTTTGACCCCGACTTCAAACATGGTGGCATTTGTGATCCCCGTTTCCAGCGACAGGGCATCACAGGAGATGAAAGCGCGTTCGACAGAAAACGCGTTGATCATCTCCAGCGCCAGACTTTCCCCTACGGAAAAGTAACCCGGTCGAATCAGTCCGCCGATGATATAGCTTTCCACATGCGGGAAGCAGCCTAACTCGTTGGCGATTTTAATGTCATTACAGATGACTTTCACCCGTGCGTTAGCCAGACATTTCGCCAGCTCAAGACAGGTTGAACCAGAATCAAGAAAGAAGCAGTCGCCGTCTTTAATCATGGTTCGGGCCAGCATCGCTATCTCTTTTTTCGCTTCCGCCTGCAGCGTGCGTTTGACATCAAAAACGTACTCTTTGTCATCGGTGCTGTCGTCAAAATCCAGGCAGCCGTGTCCCCGAATCATGCCGGGATACTGGCTGGCGATATACTGGAAATCGCGGCGAACGGTGGCTTCTGCATAGCCAAACAATTCCATCGCCTGCTGGGTGGAGAGATGACGATGTTGCCACAGGTAGTGCAGCATCTGTTTGATTCGATCGGGGCGCTGTTGGCTCATCGCAGATATCTCCTTCTACAGGGCCGCAAACCGGGATAACGTGGCGTGATAGTCCTCCGAAGAGAACAGGGCGCGGCCAATAACGACATGCTGTGCGCCGGCGTTTGCCAGTAATGACGCCGCAGAAAGCGTGATGCCGCCATCGGCCCAGCATTCTGCATCAGGAAACAGCGCGCGCGCGACACTGACCTTCCTGCACATGGCGGGAATAAACGCCTGGCCTCGTCCATCCGGTTCACTGGTCATTACCATCAGTGCATCCAGGTGTGGAGCCAGATAATCATACGCCTCAACCGGCGTGGCGGGATTAAACGCCAGCCCGGCTTTCGCGCCGAGGTGCCGAATGTCCGCCAGCGTTTCAGAGGGGTATTCCAGTGTCTCAGCATGGACGAAAACCCATGCAGGCTTGTACGCAGCGAGTGCGGAAAGCCACGTCTGCGGGCGGGAAATCATCAAATGAAATGAGAGCGGAAGGTGCGTCTGGCGGGCAACGGCCTGCACGGTTTTAAGGCCAAAAGTGATGTTATTTATAAAGCTGCTGTCTTCAATATCCAGATGCAGGGAACCGATATGAGCATCGGCGAGCGCGGACAGTTCGCTGCCGTATTGCAGTGGATTGGCCGAGGCGAGAGAGGGGTGAACAATCATGATAGTCTCCGTCAACCGGACACCCGCGCAAACAGCGCGTCATCGCTGGCGGCTTCCCGCACCGCTGCGAGCCGTTCAGGTGAATCAATAAACTGGCTGATCCGCTGAATGGTATGAATATGCGCATTGGCATCGGTCGCGCTGACGCACAGCAGGAGCCAGACCGGATCACACTCTTCATTGCCAAAACAGACGGGCGTGCTGAGGGTTGTGATACTCACCTGGTTATAATTTGCGCCTTGTTCCGGGCGGGCGTGGGGCAAAGCAATGCCGGGCGCAATGAGATAGTACGGCCCCCAGTTCAGCGTGTTGTCAATGATACCGTCTACGTAGCCGGGCTGCGCCGCTCCGAACGCGACCAACGGGCGAGCCGCGATTGCCACGGCTTCTCGCCAGTCTTTAGCCTCACGTTGTGCCTGTACCCACTTAACATCGTTAATCATCAGTCGTTGACTCCTTGCCGGTTAGGGTTACTCTGGTAGCGATCCCCGTCGGGACTTTTGACGAAGACGACAGGGATCGCAGAAGGGTAATGACTCTCTGCCGGGGATAAGCGCTCTGCTTATCCCCTTTTTATTGCCGGATCTGGTGTACTTTCTCCATAAACTGACTGACGCGCGCCTGGTCGACAAAGTTGGCGAATACGCCGTCTTTTTTGAAGGTTGTCGCCGTGACGCAGCCGTCGGCGATGCTCAGTTGCTCTTCCACGTTTTCCAGACACACGCCGGTATTGGCCAGCACGACAGTTTCCGGAACGGTTTCTTTCACTCGTTTCAGCAGTGCGCTGTCGGTGCGTGCGCCTGCGGTCAGGCCAGAGACGCAAAGCGCATCCGGATGGTTGTTAAACACCGTCGATTTTGCAATTGAACAGATATCGCGGTTGCCAAGATAAACCGCTGCTTCAGGCACAATATTGAACAGGGTTTTGACATGGCCTGCGCCTATACGGTGCTGATGACGGATGGTTTCCCCGACGTTGGTATCCCAGACGCCAAAATCGCTGGCGTAGGCGCCGGTAAATATTTCGCGGATAAATTTCGCCCCGGTTGCCATGGCGAGATCGAACGAGGCGACCGGATCCCACAACACGTTTACGCCAAACGGAATACGGATCTCGTTCATTAATTGCCCGATGATTCGCGCCATGGCTGCGGTGGTTTCCGGACGGACTTTGGTCAGATAGGGGAGACTAAACTCGTTGGAAAACATAACGGCATCCACACCGCCATTCTGTAACGCCATGAGATCGTCATGGGCGCGGTCGGTCACCCAGTTCATCCCTTTTTGCGCGTCAAAACTCGGGTCGCCAGGCAATGCGCGCAAATGGCACATGGCGATGACGGCTTTTTCCGTTCCAATGACTTCTTTAAGCCAACTCATTGAAGCTACTCCTTATTCCGATAATTCACGTTTACGTAAGAACAACACAACACTGGCCACAAGACCGACAGCGACGACAACGCCAATGATCCCAAGCGACATCAGTTCCGAAATCGACCAGCCAAACAGATTGCCAACGGATAGCGCGGAGATTTGCGCACTCTCACCGGCAAAGCTGAAACCGCCTTTCAGCGCCATCTCAGTAAAGTACGGGGCAAATTGCGTGGCGATGAGCAGGACGGTAATCATGACAATTACGCCGCTGATTAAGGTGCGAATCAGGTCGCCGCGATGGATAACCGTCGCCATACAGATAAAGAACGGCGCCACCGGCAGGTCAGCAAGCGGCAGCACTTTATTGCCCGGTAAGATACTCGCCAGAATCAACATGATAGGGATCAGTAACAGACCGACCGCAATGGTGGTGGGGTGGCCCAGCGTCACGGCGGTATCCAGACCGATGTACACTTCACGTCCTTTGAAATGCGTCTGGAAGAATTTTCGCGCCCCGTCGGAAATGGGCAGCAATCCTTCGACAATCAGACGGATCATGCGCGGGAACAGCACCATAATCGCAGCGACGGTAATCATCAGGCTGGCGCAGCCTTTGAAACCTTCTCCGGCGGCAAGACCAAAGATCAGCCCAAGCACCACGCCGATGATGACCGGGTCGCCCACCATCCCGTAGCGCTTCTGGATCTCCTGTGCGTCAATGTTGCGTCCTTTCATAAAGGGGATTTTTTCGTAAATCGCATCCAGCAGGACGAACAGCGGCACCGAGCTTGAACCATAGCCCTGTGGGATGGAAATCCCTTCCAGACCAACAATGTTTTGCACCCGTTTGGCGGTCCAGTCGGCCATTTTTAGCGACAACGCCGCATGGCAAATCGCGCCCAGAACACCATAAATCAGACTGCCGGTCATTAACTGGACGACGGTGCCGGTAATGGCGTAGTGCCAGTAGTTATAGATATCGACGTTCATGGTTTTGGTCAGGCGGGTGACCAGCATCGCGACGTTGAGCAGGAAAATCACCGGAATGATCATAGCGCCAATAGCGGTTGCATACCCCACGCCGGAAGCCGGTCCTGCGCCGACGTCAAACACGTGCAGCGTCAGGCCGAAGCGTTCAATCATCACTTTGATAGGCGGGCTGAGGCTGTCGATCGCCATCACGATCACCAGCCCCATGCCCACAAACCCAATACCAACCGTCACCCCGGCTTTGATGGCCTGAAGCCAGGGGATGCGGAAGATCAGACCTATCACAATCATGATGATGGGAACGAAAACGGTACCGCCGAGAGACAGGATGTAGTCAAACATATTGCCTCCTTGCTACTGCGTTAACAGTGCCTTGATTTGTTGTTTCAGCGCGTCATCGTTAATGCCCGTCAGCAGGGCCGCGCCGTTTAAGGTCGGTACGCCATAGTCACTGTTGGTGCGCATGGACGTGACAATAAGGTCCATACCGTTACAGTTAAGCGGGATCTCATTGAGGCAACACTGCGCTGTGCTTGCCGCAATGCCTTCCTCAGCCAGAAACTCCTGCAGCTTGTGCGCAATCATGGTGGAGGTGGACATGCCAGTACCGCATGCCACAAGGATCTTTTTCATAGTGGGTGTGCCTCTTGTGTAGTGCCTGAATCAGGCTCAACGGGAAAATGCTCTGCGGGCATGCCGGTAAGAGCGGTTAATAAGCGAATGCAGTCAGTCAAATCGCGCAGACTGGCGACCTCCGCGGGAGAATGGGTATAGCGACAGGGAATAGAGAGGCTGGCGCAGGGAATGCCGTCCTGTTCAACCTGTATGTAGCCCGTTTCGGTAATCACGCCTGGCGCCACTTCACGCTGGACAGGGATGTTGTGCTCACGGGCGGTTTGCTCCAGCATCCGGATGAGGCGCGGCGGGGTGATGAGTCCTGCCAGCGTTCCACGACCGTGGTAGTTCAGACAGGTAATGCCAACTCCCTGATTAATCCGTACCTCGGAATAGTCATGCAGATCCGGCGTATCGCAGGATGGAGTGATATCAATACCAATGGCGAGGTCTGGCTTCACGCGGCGTAATACCGGCACGATGCCCCGGATATTGAACTCTTCCTGTACGGATGCCACCAGCCAGACGGCGATATCCAGCGATGCCACGCCAATCGCCTCGGCAACACCCAGCAGCGCAGTACAGCCCAGGCGATCGTCCAGCGCTTTACTGCACACCAGATCGTTTGCCAGCAACTGTGGCGGGTTATACAGGGTAACGGGCGTTCCCACCTGAATACCCATGCGCATCGCATCGGCTTTATCCTTAGCGCCGATATCGATCCATAACTTATCAACAGAGGGGGATTGCGTGCGTTCATCCCCCTTCGCAAAGTGATAAGCCTTGATGCCAATACAACCCATCACCGGCCCGTGGTCTCCGGCCAGCGTGACCACTGAACCCGACATGGTGACCTGCGCCGGACCGCCCACGCGCTCGAAGCGCAAAAATCCGGATGGCTCAATTTTTCGCACCATAAAGCCGACTTCATCCATGTGCGCAAAGATCATCAGCCGCAGCGCATTGGGGTTATCACTGCCATAACGAGCAACGACATTGCCCAGCCGATCGCGCCAGACCTCTTTCGCCTGGCGTTTAAATTCGCGTTGCATGAGGTCAGCAACGCTGTTTTCATGCCCCGAAATGGCGTTAAGTTGCAACAGCGAGAAGAGCGTTTCCTGCACAGAAAATGACATAGGTTTCTCCGTAGAACGTAAAACAATCACTCATTGAGCGTTTTATAGGCGCTGGGTGGCTGAATAATTGTGATAAATCTCACGTGAAATGACCGAAAGCAGGAGGAATAAAAAATAATGTGATGAAGATGGAATAAAAACGCTCAAATTAAATGAAAGAGTGAAGGGGAATGACAGGGGTTAGAAGAGTGTGCATGCAAAAGCGCGCTGGCGGCGCGCCTGGCTACAGTGAACCGACTAACGGTGTGCGGGTGATCTGCTCACCGTTACAGACTTTCGGCCCGCGCAGGTGAATGGCATCACCGGGCGTCGCGTCCACCGTTGTCTGCCCGCGAATATCGACATGGTTTTCAATCAGCACTTCTCCCTGAATGCGCGAATCGCCCTCAATCAGAATGTGGTCGTCAAGTAAAATGGGCCCTCCGCGCAGCAGGGCGTTCCCCCCGACCAGAACATGATGTTTCAGCACACAGTTGCCTTCCACTCGCGCCTGTTCCGCCACCTGTGAGCTGTAACGCAGCGTCGGGATAGCGTCTTCTTCTGTGCCCGCCACGACCTGCGCGCAGCCGTAAACTTTTGCACAATCGCAGATCCAGACGTTATTTTCCTCGTTACCCTCTATCACCGCGTTGTCAAAAACCTCGGCCCGGTGCTCAATGAACGCATAGCGGATACTGGCGTCGCCGTAGATTTGCACCTGATGAACGATGCGCGAGCAACTGATGGTCGCACGGTCGTAAATTTGCAGGGTTCGATCGCGCTCGACGGTCAATCCCCGCGCTGCAATGATCTCCGTTTGCTGCAGAATGCGGGCATCACCAGACAGGCGGCAGTCGCCGCGAACAATGGATGACTGAATAGTGACGTTGTCACTTATCGTGGCGCCATGACTTAACTCCGCATGGTCAATCCAGGCGTTATCGCTGATGCGCACATTGTCATGAATCAGGCAGGGCTGGGTTACCCGGACATCCCCGGAGATAACGCTTCCGCCGAAGGCCAGCGTATTTTCATCATAAATCCAGCAGTGTCCGGTCTGAGCCAGAACGCTTTCATCGTCCACCCAGCCTCCCGCGTCACCGGCTTTCACATCATTAAAGTCAGCAACGGCGATAATCTGGCGTAGTAATACGCTCTTTTTATTGCCATTATCCTGATAGCTGAAGGCACGCTGCGTGTTGCTGAGTCGGTATTTATGCATGAAGGTATTCCGCCTGGTTGCTTACTATAACCGTAGCAAATTTTGCGGTGCTGGCTAAAAGCGGCGACATTCCATAAAATGCATCTAAAATATACTTTAAAATATAAACAAAATGAGTAACAAAAAAGACAGTGATTGTGTTCTCAATCTTCCCGCAGGCTACTTTGGCATGGTGTTGGGAACGATTGGAATGGGGTTTGCCTGGCGCTACGCCAGTCAGATTTGGCCCGTCAGCCACGGCATTGGCGACGGTCTGGTGATTCTGGCGATGGTTATCTGGGGGCTGTTGACGCTCGCATTTATCACCCGTCTGCTCCGTTTCCCGCACAGCGTACTCGCTGAAATTCGCCATCCGGTGATGAGCAGTTTTGTCAGTCTTTTTCCTGCGACAACCATGCTGGTGGCGATTGGCTTTGTGCCCTGGTTTCGCGCGCTTGCCGTCGGTCTGTTCAGTGCAGGAGTGGTGATCCAACTGGTTTATGCCGCCTGGCAAACCGCCGGGCTGTGGCGCGGTTCGCATCCGCATGAGGCGACGACGCCAGGACTGTATTTGCCAACAGTGGCCAACAACTTTATCAGCGCGATGGCCTGCGGAGCGCTCGGCTATACCGATGCCGGTCTGGTCTTCCTGGGCGCTGGCGTCTTTTCCTGGCTGAGTCTGGAACCGGTAATTTTACACCGTTTACGCACTGCCGGAGAATTACCCACCGTGTTGCGAACCTCGTTAGGAATTCAACTTGCCCCTGCGCTGGTGGCCTGCAGCGCCTGGCTGAGTGTTAATGGCGGGGAGGGCGATACGCTGGCGAAAATGCTGTTTGGCTATGGCTTGTTGCAACTCCTGTTTATGCTGCGGTTGATGCCCTGGTATCTGTCACAACCGTTTAATGCCTCATTCTGGAGCTTCTCGTTCGGCGTGTCGGCGCTGGCGACCACCGGATTGCACCTGGGCCACGGCCGCGAGTCGGGTTTTTTCCATGCCCTGGCGTTGCCATTGTTCATCTTTACCAACGTTATTATTGCATTACTGCTGATACGCACGTTCGCATTGCTGATGCAGGGAAAACTGCTCATTCGCACAGAACGCGCGGCATTACTGAAATCTGAGGATAAAAAATGACCCTTCGTGATGAAAATTATTTTACTGAAAAATACGACCTCACCCGAACCCACTCCGAAGTGTTAGACGCGGTGAAAGTCGTAAAACCAGGTAAAACACTGGATTTAGGCTGTGGGAATGGTCGCAACAGTGTTTATCTGGCAGCAAAGGGATATGACGTGACCGCGTGGGATAAAAACCCAATGAGCATCGCCAACGTCGAGAGGATTAAAGCACAGGAAGGGCTGGATAATTTACAGGCGAAGGTCGTCGATCTCAATGCGCTGACGTTCGGGGGGGAATATGATTTTATTCTTTCCACCGTAGTGCTGATGTTCCTTGAGGCAAAAACTATCCCGGGTTTAATCGATAACATGCAGCGCTGCACGAAACCAGGCGGATATAACCTGATTGTGGCTGCAATGGATACCGACGACTTTCCCTGCACGGTCGGTTTCCCGTTTACTTTTAAAGCAGGGGAACTTCGTCGTTATTATGACGGATGGGAATTGCTCAAATACAATGAAGATGTCGGCGAATTACACCGCACGGACGAAAACGGCAATCGGATTAAACTGCGTTTCGCCACGCTGTTAGCCCGCAAAATAGCGTAAATGAAATCCTTCTAACCCCCTCTGCGCCCGAGGTTTTTCTGAAATGTGGGCGCGCTGAAAAAAATGTGCTTTGCATTACATTTTTAGTCCAGCGCAGGTGGTTTCCCTTTGCTACTATTTCAATTGCATATCTGCATATTTTAAGGGATCGATTCATGCGTACTCATACTTTATTTAAAGTTGCAGCGCTAACTGGTTTATTGGTGTTATCTGGCTGTGCGTCAAAAGTCACGCAGCCTGAGAAATACTCTGGGTTTTTAAAAGACTACTCCGGCCTTAAGGAGACAAAATCTGCAACGGGACAGCCCGTTCTGCGTTGGGTGGATCCTGCCTACAACGAAGCGAAATATGACAATATTGTCTGGAACCCGATAACCTATTATCCGGTTCCAAAGCCGACGACTCAGGTCGGACAGAAAGTCCTCGATCAGTTATTGAACTATACCAACACGAAAATGAAAACGGCCGTTGCTCAGCGTAAGCCGCTGGTGACCACGCCCGGGCCGCGCAGCCTGATTTTCCGTGGAGCTATTACCGGGGTCGACACCAGCAAAGAAGGGTTGCAGTTCTATGAAGTGGTGCCAATTGCGCTGGTGGTGGCAGGTACGCAAATGGCTACCGGTCACCGCACTATGGATACGCACCTCTATTTTGAAGGTGAGTTGATTGACGCGGCAACGAATAAGCCGGTGATTAAAGTCGTACGTCAGGGTGAAGGTAAGGACCTGAATAACCAGAGCACGCCAATGGCGTTTGAAAACATGAAACAGGTTGTGGATGACATGGCGACAGACGCCAGCATGTTTGATATCAACAAGAAATAATCCTCTGATGCGCCATCGTCTGATGGCGCATCTTTTACGCCAGCCGGCGACGTAGCAACGTGGTTGGGCGAGCGAACATCACCAGATTACCGAGCAGAATCAGCACCAGTCCCGCTACCGCATTCATCTGCCAGACATAGCCTTCATATACTGTGGAAATTGACAGGGCGACCAGCGGAAAAAGCAGCGTACTGTACGCGGCGTTGCCCGGACCAATGCGTCCCACCAGGGTAAAATAGGCCCCGAAAGCGATAACCGATCCGAAAACGGCCAGATACAGCAGGGCGCCAAGGTAGCTGAAGGTCCACTGAGGGCTGAAATTATCCCCGCGAAGCAGCGCAATAACGGCGATCATCAGCGTGCCGTAGAGCATGGCCCAACTGTTGGTGGTCATAATCTCCAGCCCTTTTTTCTGATGGCGCAGGCTAATCATATTTCCCAGTGAGAAGCCAAACGTCCCCAGAGCACTCAGTCCAATCCCCAGCAGCAGTGTTCCACTGAAACCGCTGTTTGTCAGATCCTGCCAGAAGAGGGTGACGATACCAGTGAGGCCGAGTATGGCGGCGCAGTAAAAGCGCAGCGGTGGTTTTTGCCCAAAAAAGAAGAAGCTGTTCACGGCGTTAAAAAGTACCGCCATCGAGAAAATAACCGATTCAAGTCCGGTACTGATCCAGGCTGCGGCGGTGTAAAAACACCAGAAATTAAAACAGAAAACACAGCTTCCTTGCAGCAGACAGAACAGGTGATCGCGCGCTGAGAGCTTACGCAGTTTGCCGCGCACCAGCATAATTAACATCATCAGCGCCGTTGCTACCGCAAAACGCCAGAAAATAGAGACCGGTGCGGGCACGGGCCCTTGTTGCAGATAAATGGCGATCCACGTCGTACCCCAAATCACCACCACCAGACAGTACAGTAATGCGTTCATTGCGCTTTTCCTTTTTCAACCGATAACTGACTGTCGCAGTTTTCACGAACAATGCGCTTTCACCATGTTGCGCCAGACTTGCAAAATCTTGCGCTTTTTTCACCCGGACCGCTGGTAACGCCAGTAACCTGCGATAGACTGAAAGCCTGCTCAATGTCGCTAATGTGGTGGTATGTCCCGGTCCTACGAAGCCTTTGAAAAATTGCGTCGGCACAATGCCGTGCTGCATGAATCGGTTGCCTTGCAGTCGGGTATTCAACTGGCAGCGTGGTCGAACAAACGCGACACCATCACCCAGTATTGCGATCACCACACGCTCAGCTTGTACGTGGCGGATGGCTATGAGAGCTACCATAAAACGGCGACGGGCTGGAAGAATGGCGGGGGACCGGACCGCTTTTGCCTGCTGCCGAAAGAGAGTGAATCCACCTGGGATATCCGTGACGATCTTTCGTTTGTACATCTCTACTGTACAGACGAGCATCTGCGGGAAGTGGGTGAAAAAGTCTGGGATAAAAGCCCGTATAGCTTCACGCTGGATGAGCGCACGTTTGGTAACGACCCGGGGATTACCGCAGTTTACCGACAGTTTTTGTTGGGTAACGACTGGCAGCAACCGGCAAATCACCTGACGCTCAGCGCGGCCTCGTCGCTGCTGATGACACATTTGATTCAGCATTACAGCAATGTGCAGTGGCGGTTGCCGACCGTCACCGGGGGACTGGCGCCGGTGACCTTACGCAATGTGCTTGCGTATATCGATGCACATCTGGCAGAACCGTTAACCCTGGCCGATCTGGCCCATGAAGCGGCACTCAGCGAATTCCATTTCGCCCGAATGTTCCGCCAGTCGATGAACATGGCCCCGCACCAGTACGTGATGCAGCGGCGTATGGCGCTGGCTAAACAACTGGTGTGTCATACGCAGCGCCCCCTTACGGAGATTGCGCTGGCCTGCGGCTTCAGCTCGCCGAGCCATTTCAGTAATCGCTTTAAGCAGGTAACAGGAACGACGCCATCGCAGCTACGCGCGGCGCGCCAGGCGTAAAACACAGTAACTGATCCCGCCTGCGGCCAGTCCCCAGAATGCCGGACCAACTCCCCAGAGTGTCAGTCCACTGGCCGTCACCAGAAATGTAATGATGGCAGCATCTCGTTCATTTTCATGGTTCAGCGCCTGATGCAGACTGCCTGACAGCGTTCCCAGCAGTGCCAGCCCTGCCAGCATTTGCATACCACTCACCGGCAACGCCGCCATAATGCCGGTAATGGAGCCACCAAAAAAACCGGCTAACAGATAGACCCCCCCGGCTGCCGCCGCTGCCAGCCAGCGCTTTGTTTTATCAGTGTGGGCCTCCGGACTTTGGCAAATGGCGGCGGTGATGGCTGCAATGCAGATGGAGTAGACGCCGAAGGGTGAAAACAGCAGCGCCAGCAATCCCGTGACCACGATAAGCGGTGAGACAGGGACATCGTAGCCCGCCGCTTTCAGGGTAGCCACACCAGGGGCATTCTGTGATGCCATCGTCACCAGAAAGAGGGGCACAGCAATACCCAGAGCGTGCGACAGTGAAAACGTCGGGGCAATAAACGTGGGAAGAACAGGAGAGAGAACAATGGATGAAGTGACAATGTCACCTTTAAGTGAGGCAATGAGCGCGCCGACGACCAGTGCGGCAATCACCGCATAGCGTGGGGCAACGCCCTTCAGTATCAGCCAGGCCAGCAGCATGCTGCCACAAAGAATGAAATCGCCATCCAGACTGGAAAAGGCCTGTAAGCCAAAACGGAGCAGAATACCTGCCAGCATTGCCGCCGCCAGCGAATGCGGAATGATATTCATCAGACGTGCAAACAGCCCCGTCACGCCGAACAGCACGATCAGCGCGTTGGCGACAATAAATACCCCAATGGTTTCCGGTAATGTCAGCCCCTGCAATCCGGTCACCAGCAGCGCAGCGCCAGGCGTTGACCATGCGGTGAGTATCGGGGCGCGATACCACAGGGTTAACGCCAGCGTACTGACACCCATCGCAATCCCCAGTGCGGTCATCCACCCCGCGATTTGCGCTGCGCTGGCCCCGGCAGCGACCGCCGCCTGCCAGATGATCGCGGCGGAACTGGCGTAGCCAACCAGCACGGCGACAAAACCAGAAAGCAGAACAGGTAACGGAAGGGAAAATGAACGCATAGCCACCTCTTGTGCGTTATAACGGTCATTTAATCTAACATTTGAGCGTTATAACGTACAAGTGGTAAGCTGGCCTTTTAGGGAGAACGCAAATGGATAATCTGACTCACTATCTGGCGAAAACACTCAGAACGCTACGTAAAGAGCGGGAGTGGAGCTTATCGCGTCTGGCGGACGCGACGGGCGTTTCAAAAGCGATGCTCGGGCAAATCGAGCGCAATGAATCCAGTCCAACCGTCGCAACGTTATGGAAGATTGCCACCGGGCTGAATGTCCCATTTTCCACCTTTATTTCCCCCCCGGAATCTGAGCCGCTGCCGACGTTTGACCCGCAGCAGCAGGCGATGGTCGTGACGCCGTTATTCCCGTGGGATCCGCAACTGTGCTTCGATCATTTTTCCATTTTGCTGGCCCCCGGCGCGCTCAGCGAATCCACGCCGCATGAAGCGGGGGTGATTGAACATGTCGTGGTGATTCACGGTGAGCTGGAGATGTGCATTGATGGGCACTGGCACACCATCCGCACTGGTGAAGGGGTTCGGTTTGCCGGTGACAAAGCCCATGCCTATCGCAACAGCAGTGAACAACCGGTTCACTTTCATTCGCTCATCCATTACCCGCGCAGTTAAGCGGGAAAACTATTTCGTAACGCCGCGCTTCTGACTACAATAGCCGCCATTTTGCTGCTACTGGATAAGAACAACGCTATGCGCCAGCACCCACATCGCCTCGAATTGTTAAGCCCGGCTCGGGACACCGCGATTGCCCGCGAAGCCATTTTACACGGTGCTGACGCCGTTTATATTGGCGGCCCCGGTTTTGGCGCCCGTCACAACGCCAGCAATAGCCTGAAAGACATTGCTGAGCTGGTGCCGTTTGCCCATCGTTTTGGCGCAAAGATCTTTGTCACGCTAAACACCATTCTTCACGACGATGAGCTGGAGCCCGCGCAGAAACTGATTACCGATCTCTATCAGAGCGGCGTTGATGCGCTTATAGTGCAGGATATGGGCATTCTGGAACTCGACATTCCGCCCATCGAACTGCATGCCAGTACCCAGTGCGACATTCGCAGCGTTGAAAAAGCGAAATTTTTATCTGATGTCGGCTTCACCCAGATAGTGCTGGCGCGCGAACTGAGCCTGGAGCAGATTCAGGCCATCCATCAGGCCACCGACGCTACCCTTGAATTCTTTATCCACGGCGCGCTGTGTGTGGCCTATTCCGGGCAGTGTTACATCTCTCATGCGCAGACGGGACGTAGCGCCAATCGCGGCGACTGTTCCCAGGCGTGCCGTTTACCGTACACCCTGAAAGACGATCAGGGACGGGTGGTGTCGTACGAAAAACATCTGCTGTCGATGAAAGATAACGATCAGAGCGCCAATCTGGGCGCGCTGATTGACGCCGGTGTACGCTCCTTCAAGATTGAGGGGCGTTACAAAGACATGAGCTATGTGAAGAACATCACCGCCCACTACCGTCAGATGCTTGACGCGATCATTGACGAGCGTGACGATTTGGCCCGAGCCTCTGCCGGACGCACAGAACATTTCTTTATTCCGTCGACGGAGAAGACGTTTCATCGCGGCAGCACCGATTATTTCGTGAATGCGCGCAAAGGCGACATTGGCGCATTCGATTCGCCGAAATTTATCGGTCTTCCGGTCGGCGAAGTCCTGAACGTAGCGAAAGATCATATCGATGTGGAGGTCAGTGAACCGCTGGCCAACGGCGATGGGCTGAACGTGCTGATTAAACGCGAGGTTGTCGGTTTTCGTGCCAATACCGTTGAGAAAACCGGGCATAACCGTTACCGCATCTGGCCAAACGACATGCCCGCAGAACTGCATAAACTTCGGCCGCACCATCCGCTGAACCGCAATCTCGATCATAACTGGCAACAGGCGTTGACCAAAACGTCAAGTGAGCGTCGGGTCGCGGTGGATATTGAACTGGGTGGCTGGCAGGAGCAGCTAATCCTGACGTTGACCAGCGAAGAGGGCATCAGCATTACGCATATGCTGGAAGGACAGTTTGATGAGGCCAACAACGCAGAAAAAGCGCTGAGCGGGCTGAATGAGGGACTGGCCAAACTGGGGCAGACGATTTACTTCGCCCGCAACATCACGGTGAATCTGCCGGGGGCGCTGTTTGTGCCTAACAGCCAGTTGAATGCCTTCCGCCGGGAAGCGGTAGACATGCTCGATGCCGCACGTCTTGCAGGCTATCAGCGCGGCGTTCGCAAAGCGGTCTCAGATCCTGCGCCCGTTTATCCGCAGACGCATCTCAGTTTTCTCGCCAACGTCTACAACCACAAGGCGCGCGAGTTCTATCATCGCTACGGTGTTCAACTGATCGACGCGGCCTACGAAGCGCATGAAGAGAAGGGAGATGTGCCGGTGATGATCACCAAACACTGCCTGCGCTTCGCGTTTAACCTGTGCCCGAAACAGGCGAAAGGCAATATCAAAAGCTGGAAAGCGACCCCCATGCAACTGGTGAACGGCGACGACGTATTAACGCTGAAATTTGACTGTCGCCCGTGTGAAATGCATGTGATCGGCAAAATCAAAAATCACATTCTGAAAATGCCGCTGCCAGGCAGCGTAGTGGCATCCGTCAGCCCGGAAGAGCTGATGAAAACCCTGCCGAAGCGAAAGCGTTAAAATTTAACGGAAGTGAGTCTCAGGCTTGCGTGATTTTAGCCAGTGATGGTGCTCACGCAGGCTTTCGGCAGACTCTTCGGCCCTGGCACGCAGCTCATCGCTGTCCGCCTCATGACGTAACTGATGATCCACATTTTTCACCCACAGGAATTCGTGACCGTTATGGCCTGCCATAAGCTGACCGGAAAACAACGCGCAGGTGAGTAAAATAACGGAAAACGCTTTTGTAAACATCATGCCACACTCTGGTTCAGTCTGCGGGTATGATGCCAGTCATTTCGTCTGGTTATTATTCAACTTCTCAAGTTAGTGCAAAGGGTTTGTCAGCAACGGGTAAGCGTGAAGCCTACCCGTTATACTTAGTGAGATTTAAAGCCTGCAGCCGTCATGATCACACGGAAGAACATGCCCACCGCAGCCAGCGCCAGCACGCTACCGCCCCAGATGATCGCCAGCCACATCAGGCGCTTCCAGACAGGTTGTTGCATCAGTGATACCCCTCGCCATGTTGAACTTTTCCACGGAACACGTAGTAGCTCCAGAAGGTATAGACCAGAATAATCGGGATTATCAGTAAGGCGCCGACCAGCATAAAGCCCTGGCTCTGCGCGGGCGCTGCCGCCTGCCAGAGGGTAACAGACGGCGGAATAATATGAGGCCAGATACTGATCCCCAGCCCGCTGAAACCGAGAAAAATTAACCCCAGCGTCAGTACAAACGCCAGCGCGTGGCTGTCTGGTTGATTCAGTGTTCGCCACAGCCAGAAACCGATCGCCGCGACCAACAACGGTACTGGCAACAGGAACCACAGGTTGGGCAGTGTAAACCAGCGCTCAGCGATAGCCGGGTGCGCCAGCGGCGTCCACAGACTGATGATGGCGATCACCACAAGCATCGCCAGCAACAGCTTTTTCGCCACGACACGCATCTTATCCTGCAACGGGTTTTCACTCTTCATCACCAGCCAGGTAGCGCCCAGCAGCGCATACGCGACCACCAGGCCCACGCCGCAGAACAGTGAGAAGGGCGTTAACCAGTCAAACGGACCGCCGCTGAAACTGCGACCCGTGACCGGGAATCCGTTAATCACCGCGCCAACCACTACGCCCTGGCTGAATGTCGCCAGAACCGACCCGCCGATAAACGCTTTATCCCAGAATGGGCGATGAGCCGGTGTCGCCTTAAAACGAAATTCAAAGGCGACGCCGCGAAATATCAGCCCGATCAGCATCAGGGTCAGCGGGATCGTCAACGCATCAATAATCACCGCATAGGCCAGCGGAAAAGCGCCAAACAACCCGGCGCCGCCAAGAACCAGCCAGGTTTCATTACCGTCCCAGACCGGAGCGACGCTGTTGACCATCACATCACGATCCTCTGCGTCGCGCGTAGAGGGAAACAAAATACCAATGCCTAAATCGAATCCATCCATCACGATGTACATCAGCGTGGCGAAGACGATGATGACAAACCAGATAACCGATAAATCAATACCCATTAGCGATGTGCCTCATGTTGAGAATCGAGGACGGCAGCCGACAGCGGTCTGGCAGGCGTGCCGGTTGGCGGTGTCGTGGCGTCATCATCCTGCGGCCCTTTGCGGATAAGACGAATCATGTAGCTGTAGCCGACGCCAAACACGGAGCTGTAGACAACAAAGAACGCCAGAAGCGAAATACTCATGTGCAGGTCGCCGTGAGCGGAAACCGCATCAGCAGTGCGTTGCAGACCGTAGACCACCCACGGCTGGCGGCCCACTTCGGTCGTCACCCATCCGGCCAGAATGGCGATAAGTCCGGACGGTCCCATCCATAACGCAAAGCGCAAGAAAGGACGCGAAGTATACAGCCGCTGTTTGTAGCGTAACCACAGTGCGCAAACGCCCAGCAGAATCATCAGCATGCCGAGGCCCGCCATAATACGAAACGACCAGAAGACGATCGCTGAGTTCGGGCGATCTTCTTTCGGAAATTCTTTTAACGCCGGAACCTGTTTATCCAGACTGTGGGTCAGGATCAGACTGCCCAACGCCGGGATTGCCAGTCCGTAACGGGTGCGCTCTTGTTCCATATCCGGCCAGCCAAACAGCAGCAGTGGGGTGGCCTCTCCTGGCGGGTTTTCCCAGTGGCCTTCAATCGCCGCAATTTTGGCGGGTTGATGTTTGAGGGTGTTCAGACCGTGCATGTCGCCAATCAATGCCTGAATCGGGGCGACAATCAGCGTCATCGCCAGCGCCATCGAGAACATCGCGCGAATGGCAGGAGTGTTGTTTCCACGCAGCAGATGCCAGGCTGCCGAAGCACCAACAAACAGCGCACTGCTCAGAAACGCCGCCACCGACATGTGCAGCAAACGATAGGGGAAGGAAGGGTTAAAAATGACTGCAAACCAGTCCACGGGCACGACCTGTCCATTCACAATCTCAAAGCCCTGTGGCGTTTGCATCCAACTGTTTGAGGCCAGGATCCAGAAGGTGGAAATAATAGTGCCTAGCGCAACCATGCAGGTGGAGAAAAAGTGCAGGCCGGGGCCGACTTTATTCCAGCCAAAGAGCATCACGCCGAGAAAACCGGCTTCCAGGAAGAACGCAGTGAGCACTTCATAGGTCAGTAATGGCCCGGTAATACTGCCCGCGAACTCGGAAAACCCGCTCCAGTTCGTGCCAAACTGGTAGGCCATCACCAGACCCGAAACTACGCCCATCCCAAAGTTGACGGCGAAGATTTTCGACCAGAAGTGATAAAGCGAACGCCAGACCGGATTTTTGCTTTTCAGCCAAAGTCCTTCCAGCACGGCAAGATAACTGGCAAGGCCAATGGTGATTGCCGGAAAAATTATGTGGAAGGAAACCGTAAATGCAAACTGGATCCTCGCCAGGTGAAACGCATCAAGACCAAACATGCAAAGCCCCACACTTAAAATTGATTCAGCGCAATTTTATGCCTGTAGCGTATTGAGTGGCAGGAACAGTCCAGGCTTTTAAAACCATAACAGTTACCAGGATGTTGAGTATTTTATTCACTGATATACACTCAGGTGTCACCTGCATGGACATTCGAGCGTATAACGATGAAAAAATATCAACGACTGGCAGAACAGATCTGCGAGCAGATTGCGTCTGGCGTCTGGCAACCCGGCGATCGACTGCCGTCACTGCGTGAACAGGTCGTCAGCAGCGGAATGAGTTTTATGACGGTGGGCCATGCCTATCAGCTACTGGAAAGCCAGGGGCGGATTATTGCCCGTCCACAGTCCGGCTACTACGTCGCGCCTCGTCCCGTACGTCAGCCAACTGTCCCCCCGGCGCAGATCATGCGTGATGAGGCGGTGGACATTAACACCTCTATTTTTGAGATGCTCCAGGCCAGCCGTGACGCGTCGGTGATGCCATTTGCCTCGGCGTTTCCGGATCCGCGTCTGTTTCCGCTACAGCAACTGAACCGCTCGCTGGCCCAGGTCAGTAAAACGGCCACCGCCATGAGCGTGATTGAAAACCTGCCGCCGGGTAACGCAGAGTTACGCCATGCCATTGCCCGTCGCTATGCGTTACAGGGGATGACCGTCTCACCTGATGAAATTGTGATTACCGCCGGGGCGCTGGAAGCGCTCAATCTGAGTCTGCAGGCGGTGACGGAACCGGGGGACTGGGGGATTGTGGAAAACCCCTGTTTTTATGGCGCGCTGCAGGCGCTGGAACGGCTGCGGTTAAAAGCGCTGTCGGTGGCGACAGATGTGAAAGAGGGGATCGATCTGACGGCGCTGGAACAGGCTTTACAGGATTATCCGGTGAAAGCCTGCTGGCTTATGACTAACAGCCAGAATCCGCTCGGCTTCACCCTCAGTCCGGAGAAAAAAGCGCGCCTGATTGAGATACTCGATCGCCATAATGTGATGTTGATTGAAGATGATGTTTACAGCGAACTCTATTTTGGCCGGGAAAAACCGCTACCGGCCAAAGCATGGGATCGCAAGGATAACGTGCTGCACTGCTCGTCGTTCTCCAAATGTCTGGTGCCGGGATTTCGCATTGGTTGGGTCGCCGCAGGTAAGCATGCTCGCCTGATCCAGCGCTTACAACTGATGAGCACGTTATCGACCAGTTCCCCCATGCAACTGGCGCTGGTGGATTACCTCTCCACGCGTCGCTATGACGCCCATCTTCGTCGCCTGCGTCGCCAGCTTGCAGAGCGCAAACAGCAGGCCTGGCAGACGTTACTGCGCCACCTGCCTGCGGAGGTGAAAATTCATCATAATAACAGCGGCTATTTTCTCTGGCTGGAACTGCCGGAATCGCTGGATGCGGGAGAACTCACTTCGCTGGCGTTGGCTCATCAGATAAGCATCGCGCCGGGAAAAATGTTTTCGACATCGGATACCTGGAAATGTTTTTTCCGTTTCAATACGGCCTGGGGATGGGGAGAACGCGAAGAAGCGGCGGTAAAACAACTCGGCCTGCTTATTCGTGAACAAATGAAATAAATCCAGCGCGCCATTCAATATAAACGCGTGGCGCGTTGTTATTTTAAAATAGCGGTAATATGGCTTCGACCTTATTTCCTCCGCGCCATCACAGGAACCCGCAATAGCGTTCATTTTTTCGACGTTTTCCCTAACCCCTTGTCTGTACACCAGAAGATGACCACATATCGGCCTGTTTCAGGGCGATATGCGCGTTATGTCACAACCTGATTAAATTTTTTCACCCCGGGAGGTGCGCTGCAGACGCGCCGACTATTCTCAGGAAAGGACATATATTTACGGCAAGGCTGCCGCTCAATATTTTGCGACAGGAGTAAGATCTTATGTGCAAGAAATTTGCCCGCAGCAGCCTGTGTGCGCTCAGTATGACGCTTTTCACCGCTCACGCCGCCGAACCACCAACCTCATTAGATAAACCGGAAGGCCGCCTGGACATTATCGCCTGGCCGGGATACATCGAGCGCGGTCAGACCGATAAACAGTACGACTGGGTGACGCAATTCGAAAAAGAGACGGGCTGTGCGGTAAACGTCAAAACGGCCGCCACGTCGGATGAAATGGTCAGCCTGATGGCAAAAGGCGGTTACGATCTGGTTACGGCTTCCGGTGATGCCTCGCTGCGTTTGATCATGGGGAAACGTGTGCAGCCGATTAATACGGCGCTTATTGCGAACTGGAAAACCCTCGATCCGCGCTTAGTCAAAGGCGACTGGTTCAACGTGAAGGGTAATGTCTACGGCACACCGTATCAGTGGGGACCCAACCTGCTGATGTACAACACCAAAACGTTCCCGACGCCGCCTGATAGCTGGAGTGTGGTGTTTGTCGGGCAAAACTTGCCGGACGGCAAGACCAACAAAGGCCGCGTACAGGCCTATGACGGACCGATTTACATTGCCGATGCTGCGCTGTTCGTCAAGGCAACGCAGCCGCAACTGGGTATCAGCGACCCGTATCAGCTCACGGAAGCGCAGTATCAGGCGGTACTGAAAGTTCTGCGCGACCAGCACAGTTTGATTCACCGGTACTGGCACGATACCACCGTACAGATGAGCGACTTCAAAAATGAAGGTGTGGTGGCCTCCAGCGCCTGGCCGTATCAGGCAAATGCCCTGAAAGGCGAAGGATAACCCATCGCCACCGTCTTCCCGAAAGAGGGCGTCACTGGCTGGGCGGATACCACCATGCTGCACAGCGACGCGAAACATCCGGTTTGCGCCTACAAATGGATGAACTGGTCGCTGACGCCTAAAGTACAGGGCGATGTCGCGGCGTGGTTTGGGTCGCTTCCGGTTGTCACCGAAGGCTGTAAAGCCAGCACGCTGCTCGGTGAAAACGGGTGTGAAACTAACGGCTACAGTTACTTCGACAAAATCGCCTTCTGGAAAACACCGGTTGCCGAGGGCGGAAAATTCGTGCCGTACAGCCGCTGGACGCAGGACTATATCGCCATTATGGGCGGTCGCTGATTTCACTGGGGTGATTTATGACGTACGCAGTGGAGTTTGATAACGTCTCGCGTCTTTACGGTGACGTACGGGCCGTCGATGGCATCAGTATTGCGATTAACGACGGTGAATTTTTTTCCATGCTGGGGCCATCCGGCTCCGGCAAAACCACCTGTCTGCGCCTGATTGCCGGATTTGAACAGCTCTCCGGCGGATCGATTGCGATCTTTGGCAAGCCGGCGAGCGAGTTACCGCCGTGGGCGCGGGATGTGAACACCGTGTTTCAGGACTATGCGCTGTTTCCGCACATGTCGATCCTCGACAATGTCGCCTATGGCCTGATGGTTAAAGGCGTCGACAAGAAGCGTCGTCACACGATGGCACGTGACGCGCTGGAAAAAGTCGCCCTCGGATTTGCGTATGAGCGTAAACCCTCGCAGCTCTCCGGCGGCCAGCGTCAGCGGGTGGCGATTGCCCGCGCGCTGGTGAACGAACCGCGCGTGTTGCTGCTGGATGAACCGCTCGGCGCGCTGGATCTGAAACTTCGTGAACAGATGCAACTGGAGCTAAAAAAGCTCCAGCAGTCGCTTGGGATCACCTTTATTTTTGTCACCCACGATCAGGGTGAGGCGCTGTCGATGTCTGACCGCGTGGCGGTATTCAACAACGGGCGAATTGAACAGGTGGATTCGCCGCGCGAGTTATATCTGCGCCCGCGCACGCCGTTTGTCGCGGGATTTGTGGGCACATCCAACGTCTTCGACCCGGTGATGTCATCAACGGTCTGTGGCATGGCGGGCAGCTATTCGCTGCGCCCTGAGCATATTCGGCTGAACGTTCCTGGTGAGATCCAGACGCTGGGAGTGATTCAGGCAGTACAGTTTCAGGGGGCGGCAACCCGCGTGGAGTTAACACTCTCAGGCGGTGGAAAGCTGCTGGTCAGTCAGGCCAACCAGAGCGGTGAATCACTGTCAGCAACCCTTGTACCCGGTCAGCAGGTGATGGCGTCATGGCCGCGTGAGGTCATGGTGCCGCTGGTTGAGGAGAGGTAAATGGCAATGAATGTCCTCTCTGCGCCTTCTCACACTGGCAGGCTGAGTCAAATTTCTGGCTTATTCTGGCGCAAGCCAGGACTGGGACTGTTTCTGCTGCTGCTCGGACCGCTGATGTGGTTTGGCATTGTCTACTTCGGCTCGCTGATGACGCTGCTGTGGCAGGGGTTTTATACCTTTGATGATTTCACCATGTCAGTGACCCCGGATCTGACGCTGGCGAATCTCCGGGCGCTGTTTAACCCGGCCAATTACGACATCATCATCCGCACCCTGACAATGGCGATTGCGGTCACCATCGCCTGCGCGATTCTGGCGTTTCCCATGGCGTGGTACATGGCGCGCTACACCAGCGGGAAAATGAAAGCCTTTTTCTATATTGCCGTGATGCTTCCGATGTGGGCGAGCTACATTGTGAAAGCCTACGCATGGACGCTGCTGCTGGCTAAAGACGGCGTGGCGCAATGGTTTTTAACCCATCTCGGGCTGGAATCCGTATTGACCAGTATTCTGACGCTGCCTGCGGTGGGCGGAAACACGCTCTCAACATCCGGATTGGGCCGGTTTATGGTCTTCGTTTACATCTGGCTGCCGTTCATGATTTTACCGGTGCAGGCGGCGCTTGAGCGTCTGCCGCCGTCGCTGCTTCAGGCGTCCGCCGATCTGGGGGCGCGTCCCCGGCAAACTTTCCGCTATGTGGTTTTGCCGCTGGCAATCCCCGGTATCGCTGCGGGTTCAATTTTCACCTTTTCCCTGACCCTCGGCGACTTTATCGTGCCGCAGCTGGTGGGCCCGCCGGGTTATTTTATCGGCAACATGGTCTATTCCCAGCAGGGGGCGATTGGCAACATGCCGATGGCCGCCGCGTTCACGCTGGTGCCGATTGTACTGATAGCCCTTTACCTGGCGTTCGTGAAACGCCTGGGAGCATTCGATGCACTCTGAACGCGCACCGTGGTTCCTCAAACTGGCCGCCTGGGGCGGGGTGGTTTTCCTGCACTTTCCGATTCTGATTATCGCAACCTATGCTTTTAATACGGAAGACGCGGCCTTTAGCTTTCCCCCGCAGGGGCTAACGCTGCGCTGGTTCAGCGTCGCCGCGCAGCGTAGCGATATTCTGGATGCAGTGACGTTGTCACTTAAAATTGCGGCGCTGTCGACTGCGATTGCACTGGTGCTTGGCACACTGGCTGCGGCGGCGCTCTGGCGGCGTGATTTCTTTGGAAAGCAGGCCATCTCCCTTTTACTGCTGCTGCCGATTGCGTTGCCAGGGATAGTCACCGGGCTGGCGTTACTGACCGCGTTTAAGGCGATGGATCTCGACCCCGGCTTTTTGACGATTGTCGTGGGGCACGCCACGTTCTGTGTGGTGGTGGTGTTTAACAACGTGATTGCGCGCTTTCGCCGGACCTCATGGAGTCTGGTTGAAGCATCAATGGATCTGGGGGGGAACGGCTGGCAAACCTTCCGCTACGTGGTACTACCGAATTTAGGGTCGGCACTGCTGGCGGGGGGAATGCTGGCGTTTGCGCTGTCGTTCGATGAAATCATCGTGACGACCTTTACCGCTGGTCATGAACGGACGTTACCGCTGTGGTTGCTCAATCAGTTAGGGCGACCGCGCGATGTGCCGGTGACGAACGTCGTGGCGCTGCTGGTGATGCTGGCGACAACGTTTCCAATTTTAGGGGCCTGGTGGCTAACGCGTGAAGGCGACAGCGTCGCCGTAAACGGTAAATAAACAACGACATGGGAAATTGCTATGCAACATCAATTACTGATTAACGGCGAGCTGGTCAGCGGTGAAGGTGAAAAACAGCCCGTCTATAACCCGGCCACCGGCGAGATATTGCTGGAAATTGCCGAAGCGTCAGCGGCTCAGGTGGACGCCGCAGTCCAGGCTGCCGATCGGGCCTTTACTGAGTGGGGCCAGACCACGCCAAAGGCGCGCAGCGAAATGTTGCTGAAACTGGCGGATGTGATCGAGGCGAATGCGCAAGAGTTTGCCGAACTGGAATCCCGTAACTGCGGCAAGCCGTTGCACTGCGCGCTCAATGATGAGATCCCGGCGATTGTCGATGTGTTTCGCTTTTTTGCCGGGGCCGCCCGTTGCCTGAACGGACTGGCGGCCGGGGAGTATCTGGAAGGGCACACGTCCATGATTCGCCGCGATCCGGTGGGCGTGGTGGCCTCCATCGCGCCGTGGAACTATCCGCTGATGATGGCGGCGTGGAAGCTGGCGCCCGCGCTGGCGGCCGGTAACTGCGTGGTGATCAAACCGTCGGAAATTACGCCCCTGAGCGCGCTGAAGCTGGCGGAATACGCGAAAGATATTTTCCCTCCGGGGGTGCTCAATGTGCTGTTCGGCAGAGGCAAAACGGTGGGCGATCCGCTGACGGGGCACAAAAAAGTCCGGATGGTCTCGTTAACCGGTTCGATCGCCACCGGTGAGCACATTCTCAGCCACACCGCGCCGTCAATTAAGCGCACCCATATGGAACTTGGCGGGAAAGCGCCGGTGATTGTGTTTGACGACGCCGATGTGGATGCGGTGGTGGAAGGCGTTCGCACCTTCGGTTTTTACAATGCCGGACAGGACTGTACCGCCGCCTGTCGCATTTACGCACAGAAGGGGGTTTATGATGCGCTGGTTGAAAAACTGGGGGCCGCGGTTGCCAGCCTGAAAACCGGCGCGCCGGAAGAGGCGTCAACAGAACTGGGGCCGCTGAGTTCGCAGGCTCATCTTGAACGCGTCACCAGCGCGGTCGAAGAGGCCAAAGCGCTGGGCCATATCCAGGTCATTACCGGCGGGAAAAAAGTGGACGGGCCAGGCTATTACTTCGCGCCAACGCTTTTGGCCGGCGCTAAGCAGGAGGATGCCATCGTTCAGCGGGAAGTGTTTGGTCCGGTGGTCAGCGTGACGGTATTCGAGGACGAAGAGCAGGTGCTGGAATGGGCAAATGACTCGCAATATGGGCTGGCTTCCTCCGTCTGGACGCGTGACGTGGGCCGGGCGCATCGGGTCAGCGCGCGACTGCAGTACGGTTGTACGTGGGTCAACACCCATTTCATGTTAGTCAGCGAAATGCCGCACGGTGGTCAGAAACTTTCGGGTTATGGCAAGGACATGTCACTTTATGGGCTGGAGGATTACACCGTGATCCGCCACGTGATGGTTAAACATTAAGGATAATTGACGCCACAGGGCGACAGCAGGATCGTCAGTCGAAGGCAGAGAGAGACGTTCTCTCTGCCCGTCTGCGCTGCAAGTATTCAGAGGATTAAATAAACCAGCCAAATCTCAATGAGATAAGAGCAAACAAAACGACAGCAGCAAAGAGATTTATCAACACAACGGTTTTACTGGAAACATTCATTTTTGCCACCCTGGGTTATTGCCCCTATCTGTATAGTCCGGTATTGCACAATCTGCAATAGTACAAAACGAAGACTTAACGTCAGTGGTGATAAAAAACGGAAAATTCCTAACCAGGGATAAAACTTGATGTACGTCAAAAAAAAGAGCATATTGCGCGCGTTTTATTGCTCTGGCGGGATGCCCTGTAAATGTCTTTGTACCAAAAAATGTTGATGTTCTATGCCGCGATGTCGGCGATTGCGTTTCTGATCACCTGGTTTCTCTCACACGATAAAAAACGCATCCGCTTTCTGAGCGCCTTCCTGGTCGGGGCGACCTGGCCGATGAGTTTCCCGGTGGCGCTGCTGTTTTCACTGTTTTAACTCGCCAGCAATGCCATCAGCGCCTGCCTGTCGGCATCAGTCAGATCCTGCGGGTGCTGATACCCCTTGTTCTCATTTGCCCGGGTATACAGCGCGACCAGCCAGTCATAGACATAGCGGCTGGCGGCGTGGACTGGCTGATCTTCAAGTTGCGTTAAACGCGCCATCGGCTGGCGTTTTTCCGCGCTGAAGATTGTCGCGCCTTGCGAAATTCGACTGGCGGGGCGATCTTTCTCTTCTGAACCAGCATAGCCAAGCCAGGCGATGAAATTGGCGATACAGGCGTGTAACTGTGCGCCGCAAACCTCTTCACGCTGCAATATTTGTTGTAATTGCTGTGGTAGTTGCAGGCGGTAGCTGGTTGTAATCAGAATGTCGATCACCTGTCTGAGCGTTGCCGGGGAGAGTCCCAGACGCTGGGCGTGGCTGTCATCCCGGCTCCACTGGCGAAGATGGTTAAGCCACAGCCGGTGCGCCTGATAGCCTGTCTCGTGGTGCTCAAATGTTGCTGGCGCGTCGCGAACGTCCGCAAAAAGATCAATAGCGTCATTGAACAGGCTGCTGACCTGTTCTTCACGCGGTTGCTGGA
>OKVW01000373.1_pt1 | contig 27687 bp, 32 predicted proteins | sample 1606991 | NCBI WGS metagenome assembly OKVW01 (sample SAMN03281021, study PRJEB24777) | human gut metagenome | isolation source: fecal sample PR177 from 1 month old male Malay infant, vaginal delivered... | reverse complement strand
ATATGTGAGAGGATAGGAAACCATATGTTTTCAGGATTTTATACAGCCGCCTCGGGCGTGCTGATGAACCAGAGGGCCATCAACATTTCGGCCAACAATATAGCAAATGTTAAGACCAACGGATACAGGGCCAAACGCCTGGTAAAGACCACCTTTGACCAGCAGCTTGTGCGGGAGATGAACGGGCAGACTGCAGGAGTGGGCGGCGGTTCGACCATTTCCCTGGCTCAGGGGGAGAAAACCAGCCACAAACAGGGCAGCATAGTGGACACAGGCAAGAAGTATGACCTGGCCATCAGCGGGGATGGATTCTTCGTGATCCAGGGGGAGAACCAGCAGTTTTTGACCCGCAACGGGCATTTCACCAAGGACGAGGAGGGCTATCTGGTCCTTCCGGGTACTGGGCGCCTGATGGGAGACGCGGGGCCTGTGATGGTGGACGAAGCTGGTTTTAAGGTTGGAAGCGATGGAATTATCTACGATGAGGAGGACGGCGAGCTGGATCAGATCCAGATCATGGAGCCGGACAACTATGACAACCTGACATTTAACAATAACGGTACCTATGGGGCGGACAACGGTGTGGCGCTGAACCAGGTGTACCCTGAGATCTACCAGGAACGGCTGGAGGAATCCGGCGTGGACTTAAATTCAGAGATGACCAGGGCCATGGAGCTTCAGAGAGCGTTCCAGTCCTGCGGCAAGGCCCTCACCATTGTGGACCAGATGAATCAGAAATCGGTTTCAGAGGTAGGGAAGCTGTAAGTGGAGTAAGGAGACACAGATGAACATATCATATTATACAGCGGTATCAGCCATGGAGGCATTCCAGTCTGAGCTGGATGTGACGGCCAACAACATGGCCAACGTCAACACCACCGGCTACAAGATCCTGCGCAGTTCCTTCGACGACCTGCTCTATACCCAGATGGATACCAAAAATGCGGACCAGATGGTGGGGCACGGTGTAAAGTCCAACGGAGCGGAGACTGTGTTTGAGCAGGGAATCTTCGAGAAGACAGAGCGGAAGCTGGATTTTGCCATCAAGGGCAAGGCGTATTTTGCCATTGAGGTCAATGAGGATGATGAGGAACCGGCCTATACAAGGGATGGGTCCTTTGAGATATCCGCCACAGAGGACGGCAATTACCTGACCACCAAGGACGGGCGGTATGTGCTGAGCCGGGACGGCGACCGGATTGAGCTGGAGTATAAAGAGGTGGAGGATAAGGACGGAAACAAAGAACCCTCCAACCAGCTGGATCTGGAGAGCCTGGCGGGTGTCATCGGGCTTTATACCTGTGAGAACCCGGACGGCCTGGTTCCCGTGGGCGGGAATCTATACCGCACCGGGGAGGCTTCCGGTGAGTGGGTGCCCATAGACGACATGGATGATGAGGAGGAGGGCAGCGTCCTCTTAACCGGAACACTGGAGCTGTCCAGCACCTATGTGCCCACAGAGATGATCAACCTGCTTCAGTCCCAGAGGGCGTTTCAGCTGAACAGCAGGATTGTTAAAACAGCAGATGAGATGGAAGAATTGATCAATAATCTTCGCTGATCAGGACTTGAAGGTATTACATAAAAAGGGGGAATCCCATGAGCGACAAAAGCCTGATTTTTAGTCTGTTTTCAAAATTCCTCGACAACAGCGGGGATACGCAGGAAGAAGAGACAGAGGCAGTGCCGCAGCCTGCTAAACAGAATACTGCCCATGACCACCGGGTGGAGATGGTGGAGGACTGGAACGAGGCGGAGCGAAAGCGTATCAGGGGCCAGGAGGAAGACTGGACCGGCCAGACCGGCCCTGATCAAGACACAACGGAACCCGGAGAAGCGGAGGAATACCGCGATGCCGGGCTTGAACTGACCGTATCGCCTGACCGCATGTCCGTATCGGTCATGCTTCTGGAGCCAACCGGCGGCGGTATAGATATCAGCCGGGAACAGGTGTATGAGAAGCTGTCCCAGAGCGGCGTGATCTATGGCATCGATGAGGAGAAGATAGACAGTATTGTGGCGGAGAGGCAGTACCGCCAGCTGTTTATCGTTGCAAAGGGGACTCCGGCAGTGGACGGAAACGACGGCCGCATCAAGGACTATTTCCCCAGGGAAGCCCAGATAAAGTATGCCTCCAAGGGAAACGGCGGCATTGATTTTAAGAGTATGAACCTGATTCACAATGTGAAGCAGGGGGAACTGGTGTGCGAGCTGACCATGCCAACGGAGCCGCAGGAGGGTATGGATGTACTCGGCCAGCCGGTCCGCGGCAAAAACGGAACCATGCCGCCCATTCCCCAGGGCCGCAATATCGTCTATTCCACGGAGCGGGATAAGCTGCTGACCGCCTGTGAGGGCAATCTGACCTTCCGAAACGGACGTTTCCAGGTGGAAAATGTGTTCTCCGTGCCCGGAAATGTGGATAACTCCGTGGGAAATATCGACTTTACGGGCAGTGTTGTGATCCACGGGGATGTGTACGAGGGATTTACCGTCAAAGCCAAGGGAGATATCACGGTGACGGGGATCGTGGAGGGCGCATTCTTAATGGCCGGAGGCAGTATTCTCCTTCACAAGGGGATGCGGGGCATGAGATCCGGCGTCCTGGAAGCTGGGACAGATATCACGGCTAAATTCCTGGAGGACTGTACCATCTACGCCCAGAACGATATCCGGGCAGAGTATATCATTAACTCCGAAGTGTCCTGCGGGCATGACATGACCCTCATCGGCAAGCGGGGGGCATTCATCGGCGGGAACTGCGCAGTGTACAATCAGATGGATGTTAAGTCCGTGGGCAGCGCCAGCCAGGCCGCCACCACCGTGACCCTGGGGGCCACGCCCCAGCTTATGGAGGAGGTGGAGCGCATCAGCCAGGAGCTTCTGCTGGTGGCCAGGCAGCAGGCCCAGGCGGATCAGAATATCCGCTACTTAAACGGCAAGCAGAAGGCCGGGACCATCACGCCCAAGCAGGAGGAGCGCCTGGGCAAGCTGAGGCTGGAAGCGCCGATTTATTCATTAAAGGAAAAACGTTTGAAGCAGCGGGCGGCAGAGCTGGCCAGGCAGCTTCGTGAGGTGGGAAGAGCCAGGCTGACGGCCGGGGAAGTTCATCCGGGTACAGTGATCTGTATCGGGGACTGCCGGCTGTCCATCGTAAAGCGGGAGGAGAGCTGCGCTTTCTATTATCTTGACGGAGAAATCAGGAAAGGAATCAGGTAATGGCAGATATTTTACGGGTGACGTCCCCTGTCATCAACAAGAACACGATTCAGCCTGATAAGGCCCAGAGAGATCCTTCCGTTCCTTTTGACATGCAGGAGATCCGGCATGTCACCAAGAATCCGTCGGGCAGCGGCCTGCTGGGACAGCACAATGTGTTCCAGAAGGAGGCCGGGGCGGCCACGCTGATGAACCTGTTAAAGGACCCGGCCGTGACCGTCAATTATCTGAAAAATATATACATGCTGGAGGAGATCATCAGCCTTCTTCCGGTGAACAACACCACCATGACCCAGGAGATCCGCCAGCTGTTCGACGCGCTGCTGATCTCCCCGGAACATATTGTGGATGAGCTGGTGGATCAGGAATACGCTTCCACCCTGTTTAAGGGTCCCATGTTTGACTTCCTCAGGAATCTGCTGAACCAGAAGCCCGAGCTGCGGCTGGAGACTGCGGATTTCCTCAAAGCGGTCAACGGAAAGCTCTCCCGGCAGGATGTGCTGGACTCTGTGGCCAACAGCCTGGAATATCTATCCGAGCAGCTGGCCGGAAGCAGGAACCTGGCGGCTGTATTTGAAGCCCTGGCGGGGAAGGTCCGGGCCATGGCAGCGGACGGCGGTCAGGAGGACTGGGAATCTGTGAAGCCTGAGATCCGCCAGGCCCTTGACGAGCTGGAGGGCAGTGTGCTCTACTCACCCCAGACAGCCAGGGTGATTCCCAATATCCTCTATAACATGTCCCGCTACCAGGACAATGAGAGCTACCTCCAGGAGGCGCTGCTGAGCCTTTTGATCCATATCAACAGCAGGGAGGAGAAGGAGCATTTTAAAATGCTTCTGAAGGATTACCTGGTTCAGTTCCGGACGCCTGAGAACGCCAGGAACCGGTCCCGCATCATGGACACCCTGGCTGAAATCATCAGCAAACAGGACCGGGAAACGCCTATGAACAGCTTAAACGGGGAGAAAATTGAGAAGATTATCACCAGCCTGCTCTCATCCCCCTGTAACTATACCCCGCTGCTGCATTTTGTCATCCCCGTTGACTATCAGGGCATGAAGGCATTTTCCGAACTCTGGATCGATCCCAAGGACGAGGATGGCGGAGGACAGAATCAGGAGGCGGAGGACCGTGTGCATGTGCTGATCACATTCGACATTCCGGGAATCGGCCAGATGGAAGCGGAATTTAAGGTGTCGGGCCAGCGGATGTGGATGTATCTGTACTGTCCGGCAGCGTATGTGCCGGTGTTTCAGGGGTTGGCGCCGGAGTTTTTACAGATTATGGAAATGAATGGATACCGAGGTGCGCAGGTGGAGGTGGAACGGCTGGAACATATGCGTTCCCTGATGGAGGTATTCAAGAACCTGCCGTACAGAAGGACGGGTGTGGATGTCAAAATATAAGAAAAATAAAGCGGTTGCTTTGAAATACAACGCGGAGGAGGACGCCTCGCCGGTGGTCATCGCCTCAGGTTATGGAACGGTTGCGGAGAATATCATCGACATTGCTGAGAAGAAGGGGATTCCTGTGTTTAAGGATGACAGCACAGCCTCTCTTCTGTGCATGCTGGAGGTGGGCAGCAACATACCGGTGGAGCTGTACCAGGTGGTGGCAGCCATCTACTGCAGACTGATCGAGACCTCGGCCCAGATCAGGGGAGTGGAAGCGGCCAGGGAGCCTGCTTCCCGGCAGGAGGCCAGGCCGGGCTCAGGGGTGCGGCGCAATCTGGTGTCAAGACAGACGAAAAGACAGGAAATGACGGAGACAATGGACGGGAATTAGAGCGTGTTTGAATTCAGGAGGATAGCAAATGTTTGATTTGTCGGAAGGATATGTGGGTTCTTCCTGTGTGATTAAGGCAAAAAACAATGAGCTGATTACCATGGGAGTATTGCAGCGGATCGGTAAAACATACATCGACATCGGCAATTCCAGGAATGAGCTTCCGGTGATCCCCTATAAGCTGCTGGTGAAAATCGAAATATACAATACGCAGCTGGGCTTTAAGGTGCTGATCGGCCAGGTATATCTGTCTTCCGAGAAGCTGGTGCGGGCCATTGACTTAAATGAGGCCACGGACGATGAGCGCAGGGAGTATTTCCGGATTAGTACCAGGGATACTGGGGTGATCTACAACTGTATGCGGGGCGACGAGATGCTGGATATGAGCGGCAATTCGGTGGACTACAACGGCCTGAAGGTCCAGCTGGTGGATATCAGCCTGGGCGGACTGATGTTTGCCAGCAAGGAGCATTTTGAGTCTGGGGACTGTTTTAATATTGTGATTCCGGAGATGGGAGATTCCATGCTGTTTGCCTGCCAGGTGCGCAGGGTGGCAGAGCGGCCCGATGGAACCACTGGCTATGGCTGTAAATTAATGGATATGGAGATCAAGCAGGAGGACCTGCTGTACCGCTATATTTTAATGCGGCAGAGGGACCAGCTGCGGAGAATCCGATAAGGATGTGTTTTTAATGGATAACAGAGGGATGAAGCGGAAGAAGGACCAGCGGGTGATCAGGAACCGGAGGGTGATCATCTATACGTTTCTGATTATTATGGTTTTGTTCTATATATCGGCGAGGCAGACTGTGGAGGCGCGGCGGGCGGTGGCAACGGGCGCAGCGTCAGGCAAAGGCGCGGCGGGGGTCATGGCTGACGGCGGGTCCGGGCAGGCGCCTGTGGAAGCAGTGGATGGAGGAGAAGTCTCCGAGACGGCGGCGGACGGCAGCCTGATCTTGAGGGAGGAGGACATGTGGTGTCTGATTCTCACCAACGCAGAGTACCCGGTGCCGGAGGAGTACACTGTGGAGTTGAAGGAGATTCCGGGTACGGAGCAGTCTGTGGACGCCAGAGTCTATGATCCCCTGATGGAAATGATGGGGGCCATGGTGTCTGAGGGCCTGTCTCCTGTGGTGTGTTCCGGTTACAGGACACTGGACAAGCAGGAAAAGCTGTTTAACCGTAAGGTATCCGCCTTTGTGAGGCAGGGGTATTCCAAAGAAGAGTCCAATGCGCGGGCGCGGCAGATCCTATCCATCCCGGGTTCGGGGGAGCACTGTCTGGGACTGGCAGTGGACTTCTGCTCCCAGACCTACCGTCAGCTGGAACAGGGATTTGAGGAGACACCGGAGGGCGTGTGGCTCCGGGAACATGCCCAGGACTATGGATTTATCCTGCGGTATGAGGAGGGGAAAGAGGAGATCACGGGGATTACATATGAACCCTGGCATTTCCGCTACGTGGGCGTCAAGGCGGCCAGATATATGAAGGAACACGGGCAGTCCCTGGAAGAGTTTTATATCGATGAAAGTTTATATGGATAGAGTGCACAAAAATTTCAATAATTTTTGTGCACTTTTTTGGTAAACAAAAGGTGGGAGGGGTTCGATAAATATAACAGAGCGGAAGAGATGGTATGTTTCAGAAGCTTGGTCCAGTGTCCGACAGGGCCCGTCGCACATTGGAACTACAATCAATAAAAAAGGGACAGGGAAGTCCCGGTAAAAACAATTACACGGAGGTAATTAGAATGAGAATTCAGCACAACATTATGGCGTTAAACTCCAACAGACAGTTGGGAATCAACAACAGCGCAGTATCCAAATCTCTTGAGAAACTGTCATCCGGCTACAGAATCAACCGCGCAGGCGATGACGCAGCAGGTCTGGCTATTTCTGAGAAGATGAGAGCACAGATTAAAGGTCTGGAAGCAGCTACCGACAACTCCCAGGACGCAATCTCTCTGGTTCAGACAGCAGAGGGTGGCTTACAGGAAGTTCATTCCATGTTAAACCGTATGACCGAGCTGGCTACTAAGTCCGCCAATGGTACTTATACTGATGATGTAGACAGAAAAGCTCTGCAGGATGAGGTTGCAGCACTGAAGGACGAGATTAACAGGATCGCTGACGGTACTGACTTTAATGGGATTAAGCTGTTGGATGGTACGATGGGCGTTGGAACTACAGGTGCAACAGGAACCATTGCAACAGGTGTAGCTAATGGTGATATTGCAGGGTCGGCAGCGAATTTTTCATTAGAAGCCCCAGAGGGATATACAGTCGTAATTGCTGGTTCGAACAAAGGCACAGCGTCAACAGCTGCATACAATAATGGTACTAAAACCATTACTCTTACACTTGAAAATGATAAAGCAGTTGCTATTACTCAGGAAAAACTGGATGATCTGATCAATGGTTTAGGCGGACTTCCTGCAGAAGCTGTAGGCAAGATTAAACTGACTGTTGATAAAGAGTTCAAATTTGCAACAGATACTGCTGGCGCGGCTAATTTAACAATGACATCCGCAGTGGCTAAAAAGGCTGTTGGAGAAGATGCTGCTAAAGGGATCACCGTGACTGCTAATAAGGCAGGGGTAGATACTCGTCAGATTACGTTAAGTAATACAGCCGCTGTTGGGGTTAGCGTTAACAATGCTGGAGATGTGACAGTGGGATTTGAATCGACTAAGTCTTACTCTGCATCAGACATTAACAAAATGCTGTCAGACGCAGGTGTAGATATGACCGTAAGCTTTGACGGAACCAAAACAGGCGCTGCATTACAAGGAACTGCCATTACGTTGGGAGGTAAAACTGCTGGTTCAGGTCTTGGCACGGGCGGGGGGATGAAACTCCAGATCGGTGATACAAGTGATGCATACAACCAGTTAGAACTAAGCATTGCTGACATGCATGTAACTGCGCTTGATTTAGGAACGGTTAACATCAGCAATAGGGACGATGCTGCTGCTGCAATGAGCAAAATCAAAGCAGCTATCAACACAGTGTCCACCAGCCGGGGCAAACTGGGAGCTACCCAGAACCGTCTGGAGCACACCATCAACAACCTGGGTGTTACCACTGAGAACATCACCTCCGCAGAGTCCCGTATCCGCGACGTAGATATGGCTAAGGAAATGATGAACTATACCAAGAACAGCGTTCTGGTTCAGTCTGCACAGGCTATGCTTGCACAGGCCAACCAGCAGCCTCAGTCTGTATTACAGTTATTACAGTAATATCAGGTCCGGCACAGATCAAGAATCCAAATGGAGCGGTCCCGTCAATTGGACCGCTCCATTTTTTGCCATTTTTGGGGGCCAAACCAGCCTCCCCAGTGTATTGTATGTTTCACTGTTTCCTGCTATAATAATGTCATATTTTATCGAAAATTGTAAATCCGGGGGAGAATTTTATGGCAACGACTGTTGTGCTTTCAAACCAAAAAGGCGGTGTTGGAAAAACAACATCCGCATATGTGCTGGCAACAATATTCCAGGAGAAGGGTTACAGGGTACTGGCTGTGGATATGGACCCCCAGGGGAATCTAAGCTTCAGCCTGGATGCCCAGACCAACGGAAACGCCACGATCTATGACGTCATGAAGGGGGAGTTAAAGCCCCAATATGCCATACAGAAGAGCGCCCAGGTGGATCTGATCCCTGCCAACATTCTGCTCAGCGGCATTGAACTGGAATTCACAGGGGCCAGGAGAGAATTCCTTCTGAAGACGGCGCTGGAATCCGTAAAACCATACTATGACTACATATTCATCGACACGCCCCCAGCCCTGGGTATCCTGACTGTGAATGCATTTACAGCGGCGGATCACATCCTGCTCCCCGTTATGTCTGACATTTTCAGCCTCCAGGGTATGATCCAGCTGGAGGAGACCATTCAGCAGGTGAAGTCTTACTTAAATTCCTCGCTGAATGTTCTGGGCGTGTTCCTGACCAAGCACAATCCCAGGACACGGTTCAGCAGGGAAGTGGAGGGTACACTGAAAATGGTGGCCGGAGATCTGGGACTCCCGGTTCTGGACACCCATATCCGCGAGAGCGTGGCTCTGCGGGAGGCCCAGTCTCTGCAGAAATCCGCATTAAAATACGCAGCCAGCTCCAACGCGGTGCAGGATTACCAGAATCTGGCAGAAGAATTGATCAAAAGGGGGCTTGGGGTAAATGTCTAAGACCAGGACAGAAATTGATAAAGAGATGATGTACCGCAAGATCATGCCCACCGCCGGCAGGAAAACCAGTGCGCCGACGGAAGAAATGGGGGAGCAGCCGGCATTTACCGGCGTACCGTCCCTGCCCAACGCGGCCTCCATGGCAAAAGCCATCCTTCGTCCTACAGTGACCATGCCTATCCGGCAGGAGCAGGAGCTGGTTCTGGTAAACCTGATGGAAGAGCTGGTGCTGGCCAAGCTGGACTCCACAGTTGACCGCTTCAACTGCTGTAAATGTGATAAGTGCAAGAAGGACATTGCGGCACTGGCCTTAAACCGCCTGCCGCCCCGCTATCTGGTCATGAAGGAAAAGGATGAGGAGCGCAGGAGACAGAATGAGGAGGCCCACGCCTCAGAGGTGACCAGCGCATTGGTGCAGGCTATTCTGGTGGTGAAGAAACAGCCCCGCCACTGAGAAAAAAGGCAGCCCGGGAATTGATAACCGCGTCAACTCCCGGGCTTGACTGTTCCTCAGAATTTTCTAAAATGTGAATTTCTCCCAGTCTCCCTCTGTCATCTCTAACTCAGTCTCATTCCAATAGGGCTGTCCGTGTTTCACCCCCATCTCAACCTTGCATGGGCCGTCCATGTAGATACCAGAGTAGCCATAATCCGCAGGCTCAGCGTTCAGGATAAAGTCCGCCAGTTCGTCCGCGGCCCGGCTTGCCTGCGGTCCATGGAATCCGCCAATGGCCGGACCAGATGGGCCGGAATAAGCGCTTAAATACAGAACATTTCCATTGGGATCTTTAGCTTCAACACAATATTCATACTGATTTTCCAGATCAGCGGACTGATACAGCGGCTGGCCGAACAGGGTGATCAGGTTCCCGTATATTTTTGCGCAATCATTTCCGAAATCCTGTGAGATAGCTTTAATCGAGCGGATATTCGAACTGCCACCCATATCTACCTGTGCGGCCTCCTCCTTTGTTAATGCGCGGAATTGATATGTATTTCCCATAAGTCTCCTCCTTAAATATTTTTGATATAGTGTTCATAATGGGGTTTATCTTTGTTCTTTTCCCAAAAAGCATTGATACCTGCAGCCATGATGCTCCCCGCCGCGGCAGCCTTGGCATTTGCCTCTTCCATATTTCCCCAATTCTTCCTGAAATATTTGAACGCGTCAAGGCTGATGGGCAGTGTTCTTCGTAATATTCATAGACTCCGTACATATATTCAAGCAAATCATTTGACAGGGTACATATTACTCCTTTTTCATATGCCCCACATGTATGACACATTATGCCTCCTATTCCCTCATCAATAAAATCTCATTATAAATTTCCAAAACACAAGCATACCCCATAACCCGAGAACCTTCCTGAAATACAATCTTTGTCCCAACTCCTAAAGAATGAGGGTAATATTCCGGGGAGATGAATGTGATGGTTCCTTCCAGCGTTTCACCCATTTTCAATTCATCCCGGCCAATATACTGGTGGACACCTGTTGTCAGATAGGTGCCGATCAAATGGGCCGGCCGGTACCCACTCCCCACCCGCGCTCTTCCTGTCAGCGTGATTAAAGCCTTTATATCAGGCGTTGAATCCATTCCGCACAACCCCCTCCAACTGATAGATCCAGTATACCATAGAAAATGATTCATTCAGATGAAAAAATATTAAAAATATTGCAAAACCCCATAAACTTTCCGGCAAAGCGTTCGATAAATACTTTAGAGTTAAAAGACAATTCAGAATCAGGAAAGGAAGTCGGGGGATGGACGTAAAAATATCAAGGAATTATTCCGTATATCAGAACGCGGTGAGCAGTGGAAGACATGCGGAAAAGAGCATTTCCGCCCCGGCATCAGCCGATAAAAAGACACGGGGGGACGCGATCTGTGAAGCGCAACGAGGCTTCCTCATTCGCCTCATCCCTGGAACGGTCCATGGAAGAGGGCGCTTCTGCGGAGAAGATTGCGGCGATTAAGCAGCAGGTGCAGGAGGGAACCTATCAGATACCGGCGGAGATAATCGCAAAACGGCTGATGAGCGGTATATAGAGAGGGGAACACATTGGAAGAATTAATTGGGTTTCTGACAGAGTATGCAGAAATGCTTGAAAAGATGGAGCAGAAACAGGTTGAGAAGCTGGGGCTGCTGCTGACGAAAGAATTGGATAAGATCGAAGAATCAATCATGATGCAGCAGGCCATGGACAAACAGCTCCAGAATATGGAGAATAAGCGCCAGGCATTGTTTGCGGCAGGCGGCCTGGAAGGCAGGACCTTAAAGGAGCTTGCGCAGATGTGCACAGAGGTGGAGGAACAGCAGAAGCTGATGGATCTATACAAACGGCTGGACGGCACAGTGGGCAACATCTGCTATTACAATGAGCAGGCGCAGCGTATTGCCAAGACAGAGCTGGAGAAAATGGGGCTGGATTCAAGGCTGGTGGGTAATCCCACAGGAATCTACGGCAGGAGCGCGGCGGCCAAGGGACAGCGTTTTGAGAAAAAGGTCTGAGTCAGACCAGTATAGGAGCGTGAAAAGGTGAGACCCACATTTATGGGGCTGGAGACAGCCAAACGGGGGCTGATGGTTACCCAGAAGGGGATTGACATCGTCGGCAACAATATCAGTAATTTAAAGACAAAGGGATATACAAGGCAGCGGCTGGACACAGTGTCAGTCAACGTCAACGGCGGAAGCGGCAGATACCAGTACAGCTCCATTCCACTGGCAGGCCAGGGTGTGGATGCCCTGGGAGTAGGCCAGATCCGCAACCCCTACCTGGACAGCAAGTTCAGGGAGCAGTATGCGGACACAGGGTATTATGACCAGAAGGCGGCCATTATGGAGCAGCTGGAGGGGATTATCAGTGACCCTGAGGTGGAGGGGACCGGTATCAAGAATGCGCTGACCGAGCTGTCCAAGGCTCTGGCCACCTTCAGCGAGAATCCTGACCAGGAGACCAACGCCAACATTGTCATGAACGCGTTTAAGGGCGTGACCCAGATACTCAATGAGTATGACTCCAACTTAAAGACGCTGGTATCCCAGACCCAGGACGACCTGGTCCTATCGGTGGAGGATATCAACACCAAGCTGAAGCAGCTGAATGAGCTGAACAAGTCCATTGCCCACGAGGTATTCGTGAATTCCGATTATGACGGTGTGAATTATGGGCCTAACGATCTGCTGGACCAGAGGAACAACATTCTGGATGAGTTGTCCCGCTATGGAAAAGTGGAGGTAAAGGAGCTGGACCAGGGCAGAATTCAGGTGAAGATCAACGGACATCTGGCTGTGGATGCCTCGGGCGGAGATTATAGCTTTGATTCCCTGAAAATAGGCGCGGACAAATTCAGCCTCAGCTGGACCAGCGACGGCAGAAACGCCGATCTGGGCGCTGGCGCTATCAGCGGCTTTGTGGACTGTCTGACCGGCAGTGACAGCCTTCACGCAGGGCTTCCGTATTACCAGAACAAGCTGGATGATTTTGCCCAGACCATGGCAAATGTTTTCAACAACATTATACATGAGGACAACCCCGATAATCCTGGCCCCTATAAGACACTGCTGAAGGGGGACTTTAACGGGGAGATCACGGCGGGAAGCATAACCATCAGCGACCGGTGGGCGCTGGATTCCTCCTATTTCATCAGAAAGAACAATCCCGACGGAGATCTGGACAATGTGGATTACAGGGATATGAAGGCAGCGCTGGAGAAAGATTTTGACTTTGGGGTTGGCTCTGATAAATATACGGGCAGCTTCAGCGCCTTTGTGACCAATTTCACCAATACTCTGGGAAGTGATATGAAGACCAATGACGCACGGCTTAAATCTTCCCTGGCCATCTCGGAGAGCGCGGATTCGGAACGTATGGCAACATCCGGGGTGTCCCTCAATGAGGAGGGAATCAACATGATGACGTACAACAAGGCATTTTCGGCGCTGGGCAGGTTGATGACCACCATGGATGAGCAGCTGGATGTGATTATCAACCAGATGGGACTGGTAGGACGTTAAGGAGAGACATATGAGAATAACAGAAAACATGATGACCAACATGTACAATAGAAACCTTCAGAGAAATGTGTCCGAGCTGGCCAGTTCCAATCTGAAGCTGGCCTCCAAACGCCAGTACAACCATGTATCCGAGGACCCGGCGGCATCCTCCAAAGCCTTTGCCATCCGTGATCAGATCGCCAGAAGCGAGGAGCACATCCAGACTGTGAAAAATGCCACAGGGGAGCTGGATACCACAGACGCCAACATACAGACCATCAACTCCATTCTGGAGTCCGTGTATGAGACGGCCACCAGGGCGGGCGGGGCCACCAGCCAGGACAATCTGGATGCCATAGCCAAGGAGCTGAACGGGCTGAAGGAGGAGATCCTGCAGACCATGAATGCCAGATACGGCGACAAGTTCCTGTTCTCCGGCTCTGCGGGCGGGGAGGCCCCCTTTACAGTGGACAGCGACGGCAAACTGCTGTTCAACGGCAAGGCAGTGGATGATTACGATCCCGATGATCCAACCACACATTTTACAGAGAACAAGCCGGTGTATCTGGATATTGGTTTCGGCACTTTTGCAACCGGTACCAACACCGCCAACACAGGCATCAAAATCTCCACATCCGGCGTGGATGTGCTGGGGTACGGCAAGGATGCCAACGGCCGTTCCAACAACCTGTACAGCCTGATCAGCAAGATGGAAGACCAGCTGAAATCAGGCGACAAGTCCGGAGCCATGGATACCCTGGACCATCTGAAGGATAAACAGAGCAACATTTCCATCGCTACCTCAGAGCTGGGCACAAGGCAGAAGCTGTTGGAGCGCACCCAGAGCCGGCTGGAGGCAGGGCTGGTGAACCTGCAGGAGAGCCAGAAGAACCTGGAGGCAGTGAATATTGAGACGGAAGCGATCAACAACAAGTCCGCGGAGACAGCCTGGATGGTGACTCTGCAGCTGGGTTCCTCCATTATACCGCCGTCAATTTTTGATTTCATGAAATAATATCGCAGGGAGAGGTGTGATTACATGAACTTATTGAAAATTACTTCAACGCCCATCAGGCTGTCAATGACATCACAGAGAGCCAGGCTGGACAGCCAGATCCCCAACCCGGATGCTGGAATCATACAGAATCCCGGACGCCTCAATATGCGTTCCGAGAACATTAAAGTGAATATTGATACAACCCGTTCATGGGACAGCATGGGATTTAAAACTGCCAGAGGGATGTCCGCGGACTCCGCCCAGGCAGGACTTAAGGCGGCGGAGGAGGCTACAGCCCAGTATTCCAGAGTGGGCAATCAGATGATGCAGATTCAGGATGGTGTGAGTGTGGCTGACATTATGAAGAACCAGATGCTGGCCCAGACCAACTTTACCACTGGAATCGGATATATCCCTTCGGTGGCGCCGGACATATCCTGGACGCCCGCGGACTTATCCATTGACTTCACACCGGCCCAGGTGGAATTCCACCCACAGACCCAGACTTCGCCCGCTGTCTACGTGCCGGGGGAGTTGAGTGTAAATGTGGAGCAGTATCCGAAAGTGGAGATTGAGTACATGGGTGAGCCTATGTACGTACCGCCCAGCGCCAGTCCCTTTTACGAAGAATAACACATTGACAGAGACGGAGGGAAGGACTTGAAGATTGAGACAAGGGATTTTGGAATCCTGGACATAGAAGAGAAGAACATTATCACATTTAAGCAGCCCATTTTCGGATTCGAGGAATTCACCCAGTTTGTGCTGGTCAATGATTCCAACATGGGCAATGGTATCTGCTGGCTTCAGTCCATTGAGCAGAAACAGGTCTGTTTTATTATGCTGAACCCTCTGGAGGTAAAACGGGATTATGCACCGGTCATCATGCAGGATGTTCTTATCCTGCTGCAGGCATTTCCGGAGGATGATCTGGACTGCTGGGTCTTTATGGTCATAGGGGAAACCTTCCGCAAATCAACTGTTAACTTAAAGAGCCCCATCATCATCAACCACAAGACAAATCTGGCAGTTCAGGTGATACTGGAACAGAACTATCCCATACGTCAGCCCATATTTGACGAGGGGGAGGGGGACTCCGTATGCTGATATTATCCAGAAAAAAGGGTGAGTCGATTAAAATCGGCGATGATATTGAGATATTTGTGACCGATATCAAGGGGGATAAGGTGCGTCTTGGAATCTCCGCTCCAGAGCATATGAAAATCAGCCGGACGGAACTCTATCTGACGGTGGAGAACAACAAGGAAGCTTCGGATAAGGTGGATCTGTTAAAGGTATTCCAGCTGTCCAGGAATCTGCGGCCGCTGGCTGAGGGGAATGAGGAAAAGCAGGAGGAACACAATGACAAGCCTTGAACAGATGCGGGGAATGCTCCATGAGAAGCATAGGCTGTTTCTCCAGTATGAGGAGGAGACCGCTGAGATGGCCTCTGAGGAGTGCCTGGAACCGGAACAGTTTGAGGCAGCCGTTGCAGCAAGGCAGGCGCTGATCGACCAGATCGACCGGATTGACAGGCGGCTGGAGGCGGTCAGGGAAGAATCGGAGGCAGGTGCATTTCTGTATGAGATCACCAAAAACCGCTGTGATTACGGGAAATTGACTGAGTCGGAGCAGAGAGTATTTGCGGATGGTCAGGAGTTGTACGCAGTGATAACCAGGATTCGGGAACTGGAAGCCAGAGCCGTGGAAAAAATGGAAACAATCCGACAGGAGCTTCAAAATAATATCCGAAAGAACAATACAGGCACTAAATTTACAGGATATTTGAAACAAATGGATCAGAGTAACACAGGTATGCTTTATAATAAGAAAAGATAGGGGGACGCGCAGATGTCATCATCATCATCGATCAATGCGGTCAGCAGCAGCGGTAAAAATTATATGTCGGGTCTTGCATCCGGCATGGATACGGACAGTCTCGTCCAGAGCATGCTGTCGGGCACCCAAGCCAAAATTGATAAACAGAGTGGGCTGAAGCAGCAGCTGGAGTGGAAGCAGGATATATATCGCAGCTTGATAACAAAAATAAATACATTTGGAGATAAATATTTCTCTTTTTATGGAAATAGTAATACGAACCTGACAAGTAATAGTTTGTATACAACCATGACTGGTCTGAGCAGTTCACCTAATGTGAAGATTGCATCTGTAGCGGGAAACGCAGTCAGTAGTATGAAGATTGATGAGATTAAACAGTTGGCGACAGCCTGTTCTATGAAGTCCGGCGGGACAGTTACTGGAAGGCCTGTGGGTGGAGTATCAGATTTGGCATCATTTACACCAGGAGAAGAGTATTCGTTCTCCATGACAGTGGATGGGATGAATAAGACGATTTCCTTTACTGCGGATGCTGATCCGGATGTGACGCTCGACCATATTAACCAGGGTCTGTACCGGAATTTCGGAACAACGGTGGGTCTGTCTAAATCTACGGTGGATGGTACCATGAGCCTGGTCAAGCTGAACGCAAATGGAAAGCCCACATCAAGCGAAGTGGAATCGTCAAGACGGGTGATCATCCAGTCTTCTGGCAATATGGAAACGGTGAAGAAGCTGGGGTTTGGAACGGGATTCTCCAACAAGCTGGATTACGGTACGACTTTAAAGAATATGAACTTTTCAACACCGTTACAAGGTGACAATTTTGAGTTTGAGATTAACGGTGTGACGATAAAAGGACTGAACAGGGATTCCACACTGAGTGATGTACTGGGCACCATCAATAGCAGTGGCGCGGGGGTCAAGGTCTCCTATTCTTCCACTACTGATACATTTATTATGGAGTCAGAAAACACCGGTGAGATTTCCAACATTACTATGTCCCAGACAAAGGGAAATCTTCTGACGATGATGTTTGGGGCAAATGCGGGAGCGATGCAAACTGCGTTGTTTACAAAGGATATCAAGACCGCGGATGCCAGAAAACTGATTGATGTGCGGGAGAATTTGAACAGTGGGAAGGATCAGGATTTTGTATTCCAGATGGATGGGAAGGATGTCACAGTCACCCTGAAGGGGAAAACAGGAGGCAAGGGATATGAGACGATGCAGAGTGTTGTGGATGAGCTTAATTCTCTGCTGGAGAAAAAACTAGGTACAGGCGCAGTCCGGCTATACATTGAGGATGCTGCTGCTGGCTCCTCAGATCCTGACAAGCTGGTACTGCAATCTAAGGAGCATAAAGTCGAATTCACAGCGGATAATTTGACTGATGGGATTGGCGGTGTACTGGGATTCAGTACAGGAGACAACCTGATGATGAGCAGTTCAGCACTGGCAGATACCGACTTGCACGGGAAAATCAAGATTGGAAGTAGTGTTTTTGACCTGGACGGGACCAATGCCGGATATGCCTCCACTGTAGGTGGATTGGTTGATTTCTTGAAGGATGAACTGGGAAGTGCCAATGTTACCTTTGATAAGGGGAGGATTACTATCAGCGGTAAATCTTCCATGGAAATCACCAGTTCGGATTATGGAACTAATGAGAATCCTCTAAAGGTTCTGTTCTCATGCAATGAAATTAAAATCTCACCACAGATGTCCGGTAATCTGCCGGAAATGAAGAATCCGCCAGGTACGGGTACCAATATTCTTAATGGAAAGATAACAGTTGATTATGAAAATGGAAGCGGCGGCATCAGCTCAGTTGAAATTGATTTAAGCACCCTGTCTTCCTATGATGACCTGGCAAATCAAATCAAAAATGCCATAGGGGTGGATGTGAAATATGACAGTTACTCCAATCAGCTGATTATGCCAGCGGTAGTGGGTAAGAAATTTTCTATCAGCCCATCCGCTGTAACGGATACAGACGCACAGAATTTCTTGAAAACTGCGTTTGGAGAGGGGAACGTCACATTCTATGCTGGTAATAATCCTGGTCATCCCAATACCACTGCCGGCAAGAATGCAATCCTTACTGTAAACGGCACCCAGATCGAACGAAACTCCAATGTCTTCGAATTGGATGGAATTACCATGGAATTAGTAGCGGAAACGAAGGTGGGGGACCCGGCAATTAACTTGACTACAACCAGGGATACTGATAAAATAGTAGACAGCTTGAAAAGTTTTGTAGACGATTACAATACCCTGATTGACGAACTGAACGACTATCTTGAGGAGGAGACCGATTACAAAAAATATGCGCCTCTGACCAGCGAACAGAAGAAAGAAATGAGCGACAGAGAGATAGAGTTATGGGAGGAAAAGTCCAAGAAAGGCCTTCTTCACAATGATTCCAATGTCTCTGGCCTGTTGAGTGAGATGCGGATGATTCTCTATGGCAGTGTTGATGAGGCAGGATTGGCGCTTTATGATATCGGAATAGAGGCTTCCAGCAACTGGCGGGACAACGGCAAGTTGAAGGTTGATGAGAAAGCGCTGAGTGCCATTGTAGCGACTAATGCGGACAGCATACGTAAACTGTTTACAGACAAGGAACAGGGAATCGCTGTGAGGCTGCAGAATGCCGTCAAGGATACGGCTAATGTAAGCAGCGGAAGCCCGGGCAGTATGGTAAGGTATGCAGGCACAAAGGATGTTCTTGTCACCAACAATACGTTGTATGAGGAAATGAAGCATATTAAAGAGACTCTGTCAAACTTGAATAACAAGTATACCCAGGAAAAGGCGCGATACTGGAAACAGTTTACCGCTATGGAAAAGGCGATTTCCAGTATGAACAGCCAGAGCTCCTGGCTGACTCAGCAGTTCTCATGATGATGAAGGAGTAATTAGGATGCAGAACCCATATGCAAAATATAAAGAGCAGTCTGTGATGACCATGACTCAGGGAGATATGGTTAAGCTGTTGTTCGATGAGACGATAAACCGCCTGAATAAAGGGCTGGTCAGCCTGGAACAGAAGGACTACGAAGGAAGCAATACCCATTTTAAGAAGGCCCAGGCCATTATCACCCACCTGTCCTCCACGCTGGATCACCAGTATGAGGTATCCCAGGGACTGGCTTCCCTCTATGAATATTTCAACTATCAGATTCTCCAGGCTAATATAAAGAAAACCCCGGAACCGGTCGCTGAGATTCTGCCCATGATAGCAGAGCTGAAGGAGGCCTTCTACCAGGCGGACAAGCAGGTCCGCATGGGCCATACGGGATGAGATAAGATGAGATAAGGAGTGTACATATGCCATTATTTGAGGATGCAGCCTTTCGGGCGCTGCAGAACGGGATGGATGCCGTGTGGCTGAAGCAGCAGGTTGCCACCCACAATATAGCCAATGTGGAGACGCCGAATTACAAGGCGAAAAAGGTGGATTTTAAGCAGGTGTTAAAAGCAGCGGAGAAGGGCACGGTATCTGAGTATCAGGCTGTTGTCCGCACCGATGAGGACACCATGGCCCGCCCGGACGGGAACAACGTCCAGGTGGAGAGCGAGGAGCTGAACCTGTGGAAGGCCTATACCGAGTATGCGGCTATGACCACCAGAATGTCGGGCAAGCTCTCCACACTCAGATATGTGATCAACAATACCGGCAAGTAATGCCAGGATAAAGGAGCGGAATATGGGGTACTTGGATTCACTTAACATAACAGGGTCGGCGCTGACCGCGGAGCGGTTCCGCACGGATATCATCCTGCAGAACCTGGCGAACCAGAATACCACAAGGACGGCAGAGGGAGGCCCCTACCGCAGAAAACAGGTGGTGCTGCGCGAGAACCAGCTGGACTTTAAGAAGGAGCTGGGCAAAGCCATGACCAAGGCCGATCAGGGCGGGGTCTATGTGGAGGAGGTCGTGGAGAACGAGAATCCATTTGTCCCGGTCTATGATCCGGATCATCCGGACGCCGATGAGGACGGGTATGTGATGATGCCCAACGTCAGCAGCGCTGAGGAGATGGTGGATCTGATGGCCGCCACCCGCGCCTATGAGGCGAATATAACGGCGCTGAATGTGGCCAAGAGTATGGCGTTAAAGGCGCTGGAGATTGGTAAATAGTATGAAGAAACGAAGAGAAGAAGGAGGAGGCCAGGAGTGGTTAAATACCTACGCGGATATGATAACCCTTGTCCTGACCTTCTTCGTCCTGTTATACAGCATTTCCAATGTAAATATCACTAAGCTGGAAGCGCTGGCTTCCGCCATGCAGCGCAAGCTGGGGATAGAAGTGACCACTGACCTGGAGGACGAGCCTGAGAATTTAAAGTATCCCACCCTTGAAGAGGGCGGCGATTCCATGGGCCAGGGCGCAGAGGCAGATTCCGGCACCAATTCCGGTTCTATCTCCGCCTCCCGCACCATGACGGCCATGGCCAAGGAGGTCCAGGCTTATTTCGATACGGACAATGTGGATGCCATGGTCAGCAGCACTAAGAATGCGGTATATATCCGGTTTAAAAACGACCTGCTCTTTGGCCCGGACCGGGCGGAGCTGCAGGAGGACAGCAAGTCCATGCTGGACGCGCTGGGCGTGATGATCAAGGACCGGCAGGATGAGATCAAGGTTATCTATATCAACGGCCACACGGCCAAGGCGGCCAATTCTCCGGTCAACGACCGGCTGCTGTCCTCACAGCGTGCGGACAACGTGGCCATATACCTGGAGGAGAAGGTGGGGCTTGATCCGAAGAATTTAATCTGCTGCGGCTACGGCAAGTATTATCCGATTGCGGATAATGACACAAAGGAAGGCCGGGAACAGAACCGCCGGGTGGACATCATTATTCTGGGCAATGATTATAAGCTCTCTGAGAGCAGCCTGGAAGAGCTTGAAATGATGGGCCCTTTATTTCCCACTGATATACCGGCGGACGGGGGACAGGAAGGAACAGCGCAGTGATAAAGACATACGATTTTAAATCACCTAAAAAGTTTACAAAAGAACGCATGAGCACAGTGGAGAACCTGTACGACAGTTTCGCCCGTGCCCTTGCGCCATATATGACAGGGCTGCTGCAGTCTTACTGTGAGATAGGAGTCACAAAGATTGTGGAGAAGCGGTATCAGGAGTTCAACAGCTCGGTGGCGGACAGATCCCTGTTCGGCATGATGACCCTGAGCCCTGCCAATAAGGAATTCAATGAGGCTCCCCTGGTGATGGAAGTGGATACCAGGCTGGCCTTTTTCATGATTGAGCGGCTGCTGGGCGGAGCTGGGACACGATATGAGATCAGCCGTGACTTTACGGATATTGAAAAGGCAATACTGCAGTATATACTGGGAAAGATTACGGAGTTTATCGGTGACGCATGGAAGGAATATCTGGCGGCCGATGCCCGTCTGACCGGTCTGCAGACCAACCCCCATCTGCTGCAGATGAGCGCGCCGGAGGACGTTGTGATCCAAGTGGAGCTGGAGGTAGTGATCGACAGCCTGACAGCGAAGCTGAACCTGGTGATGCCCGCCATGAATGTGGAGGAGCTGACTTCTAAATTCAGCTACGCATTTGCGGCCAGCCAGAAGAAGCAGAGCGAGGACAAGCAGCAGGCGAAGCGGAATTACATAGAACAGCATCTGCTGGATTCTGAGGTGGAGATCCGGGCGATTCTGCATGAATTCTCCCTGGACGCCCAGGACATCCTGCATCTTCAGCCAGGGGATGTGGTGCCCCTCAACAAGAAGCTGGGCAGCAATATTGAGGTTTATGTGGAAGATGTGGCCTGTTTTGAGGCAAAGCTGGGACATACCAAGCTGCGCAAGGCCATTGAGATTGACAAGGTATTATAGCCAGGGAGGAATAGGATGTTGAATTTGGATCAGGAAGCAATGACAGAGCTTCTGGAGATGGAGGCTGTCCCTGTCTGCAATACGCTGGCCTCCCTTCTTGGCAGGCGCACGAAGATTGCGGTGACAGAGGTCTGTGAGGCAGATCTTAAGACCCTGGGAGAGCAGCTGCCCCACTTTAATGTGGTAATTGAGGGGGAGCGCACGGCCAGGGAGTTAAAGGCCCCGCAGCTTTACATATTTGAGCGGGACGATATGGTGCGGCTGACCAATTTTATCATGGGAATTCCGGTGGATACGCCCAGCCAGCTGGATGAGATTGCGCTGAGCACGCTGAAGGAAGTGGCCTCCCAGTGTATGAGTGCAGCTATGGAGGAGATCGGTGATTTTCTGGGCCGCGATCCGGGGCTTACACTGGCCGGTGTGACGGCCTATGACGGACCTGGCCCGGTTCTGGATATTCTCCACAAGCTGGGATGGAATGACAATAACTTTATTCTGATCCGTTTAAAGATGGAGATAGACGGCGTATTTACTTCGGAGGCGCTGGTGGCGGCCTCGGACCAGCTGCAGGATATCTTCGGAATCCCTGCCATTGAGGAAGAATGGGAGCAGCCGCCGGTGGAGGCTGCGCAGCTGCAGCCCCAGGGAAAGGCAGTGCCTGTGCAGTCGGTGACATTTCCCGAATTCCAGTATAAGCCCATTGAACAGCAGACGGATCATATCAGTGAGGACAGGAAACGTCTCAGGGATATAACCCTGGACGTGTCCGTGCGCATAGGTAGCACGGTGTGCAGCATCAAGGATATTCTGGCACTGGAGGAAGGGCAGGTGCTGACGCTGGATAAACAGGCAGGCTCTCCTGCGGATGTGATGGCCAATGGAAAACTCATCGGAAAAGGTGATATTCTGGTGACTGACGACCGGTTTGCGGCGAGAATTGTGGAGATCGTGGGCAAGAAGGAGTAGTATGGTATTTATTAAAATGTTGTTTTATCTGGTGGTGCTGGTTCTGATTCTGTTCCTGGCGTACTGGACCACCAGGATGCTGGGGACAGGACTGGGCAGACGGCAGCAGTCCGGAGATATGAAGATACTGGAGCGCCTTGCCGTAGGCCGGGACAGCTATCTTCTCATCGTTGAAATACAGGAACGGATTCTGGTTGTGGGTGTGTCGCCGGCCGGTATTGTGAAGCTGGAGGAACTGGAGACTTATGTGAGAAAGAATCCGGCGGAAGCTCCGCCGGATTTTTCGTCTGTACTGGCGGACCAGCTGAAATCCTATATCCGAAGGGACGGAAAACAGAAGAAAAACGGGAGAGACATATGATGAAGGGGAAGGGAAGAATTATGCCATGGCTTCTGGCTCTGGCGGCATTTATCAAAGTGTCGGCAATGTGCGGGAGTGTTGCCTACGCTACGGACGTGTCCGTGACGCTTCAGGGCACTTCCGGCAGCGGGAAGCCCATGGATATGCTTGATATTATGTTCCTGTTTTTGTTCCTGGCCATAGTTCCGTCATTGCTGGTGATGATGACCAGTTTTACGAGGATTGTCATTGTGCTGTCATTTTTGAGAAATGCGCTGGGAACCCAGCAGTCCCCGCCCAACCAGGTGCTGGTGGGTATGGCGCTGTTCCTGACGCTGTTTATCATGACGCCGGTTCTGACCAAGGTAAATACCCAGGCCTATGAGCCGTATAAGGCGGGGGTCATCACCAGGGAGGAGGCATTTTCCAGAGCCCAGGACCCTCTTAAGGAGTTTATGCTGAAGCAGACCGAGAAGAAAAGCCTGGATCTGTTTATGTCCATATCCAAGGCCCCGGTTCCGGATGTGTCGGAGGGGCCGGAGGGATACATGGAACTGGGGCTTACGGTGATTACGCCGTCCTTTATACTCAGTGAGCTGAACAAGGCGTTTACCATAGGGTTCCTGATATTCATCCCGTTCCTGATAATCGACCTGGTGGTGTCCAGCACCCTGATGTCCATGGGTATGGTGATGCTGCCGCCCACGATGATTGCGCTGCCTTTTAAGATTATGATGTTTGTGCTGGTGGACGGGTGGACGCTGGTGGTCAAGACGCTTGTAATGGGATTTCGATAGAGGAGGGATAGGATATGACCGCAGATCAGGTGATGGAGATCATGAAGGAAGCCATGCTTGTTGCATTTGAGATCGCAGGCCCCATGCTGATAATCAGCATTGTTGTGGGCCTGATTATCGCCATATTCCAGGCAGCCACCCAGATCCATGAGCAGACGCTGACCTTTGTTCCAAAGCTTCTGGTGATCGCCCTGGTGCTGCTGGCCCTGGGCTCCTGGATGTTTAAGGTGATGAATGAATTTGTGATCGAGCTGTTTGCAATCATGGCATCCCTTTAAGGCGGGGAATGGCAGATGGATAGTGGTGTTTTAGCATATTTCGACGTGTTTTTGCTGGTGTTTGCCAGAATGGGCGGCATGATCTTCATTCACCCTGTATTTGCCAGGAGGGGCATCCCGTCCATGGTGAAGGTGGGTCTGGTGCTGACGCTGAGCCTTCTGATTGCGCCGGCCGCCGCGGCAGGGCAGCCGGCGATCCAGTCCCTCGGCACCTTCGGGATGGTGGAAGCCATGCTGCGTGAGGTGATGATGGGACTGGTGATCGGCAGCCTGTTCCAGATGTTCTTTTACATGATCTATGTGGCGGGTGATCTGCTGGATACGGTGTTCGGCCTGGCCATGGGAAAGGTAATGGACCCGGCGGGCGGCGTCCAGAGCGCCATTTTAGGGCAGTTTGTCAATGTGTTTTTCTATCTGTATTTTTTCGCCGCGGGCTGTCATCTGCTGACAGTGAAACTGTTTGCATACACCTACGAGGTGGTGCCGGTGGGCGCGGCAACCCTCATAACCAGGAATATGGCCTGGTATATAGTGGGGATGTTCGGCAGTATCTTTACCATGGTGGTGAAGCTGGCCCTGCCCTTTGTGGCGGCGGAGTTTGTGCTGGAGGTGAGCATGGGAGTGCTCATGAAGCTGATTCCCCAGATTCATGTGTTTGTCATCAATATCCAGTCCAAGATCATACTGGGGATGATCCTGATGCTGCTGTTCGCGCGGCCTATAGGAGCATTTCTGGATGGATATATCGCAATGATGATGGGCGAGGTGCAGAATGTGATGATGATGTTTGCCCATTAAGATTTATATGGTTTTGCCAGTACGCAGAGGGGAGTGATGAACGTGGCGGCAGACGAAAAGACTGAGAAAGCCACCCCGAAACGGCGGCAGGACGAGCGGAAGAAAGGTAATGTATTCCAAAGCAACGACATGGCCGCGGTCTGTTCCCTTCTGGTGCTGTTCAATTCGCTGAACGTGCTGGCTCCAATGATTTACCGGAAGCTGAGGCTGGCCATCCAGCTGTTTTTTTCTTATGCCGCCGACACGGCTCCCCTGAAGGCGGAGGATATGTTCGACAAATTATCAAAGGCGGTCCTCCTGTTTGCCCAGGCGGCGCTGCCTTTGCTTTTTATCAGCATGTTCTCCGCCATTGCCATCACATTTTTACAGACCAGGCTTGCATTTTCAATGGATGTGCTGAAGTTCAAGGGGGAGAGGATCAGCCCGTTAAAAGGGTTTAAGCGGATGTTCTCCGTCCGGTCTGTGGTGGAGCTGATCAAAGCGGTGATTAAGATCACGGTGCTGGGCTGGGTGATCTACACCTATATAGAAGGCCGGGTTCACGGTTTCGTCCGGCTGATGGACGGGTCGGTGGAGGCCGCCATCTCGTACATTGGGGAAACAGTGGTCTCCCTGGTGAACACTGTGGGTATGGCATTTGTCTTTCTGGGGGCATTTGACTTTATCTATCAGTGGTGGGAGTATGAGAAGAATCTGCGCATGAGCAAGCAGGAGATCAAGGACGAGTACAAGCAGACCGAGGGAGATCCGCAGATCAAGGGGCGAATCCGGGAGAAGCAGCGGCAGATGGCGTCCATGCGCATGATGCAGAACGTGCCCAAAGCGGACGTGATTATCCGAAATCCCACACACTTTGCCGTGGCTCTTGGCTATGACTCGGAGGCCAACCGGGCGCCGGTGGTGCTGGCTAAGGGGGCGGACCACCTGGCCCTTAAGATTGTGGAGGTGGGCGAGGCCAATGGGGTCTACATCCTGGAGGACAGGCCTCTTGCCAGGGGCCTATATGCCGCTGTGGAGGTGGACATGGAGATCCCGGAGGAGTTTTACCAGACCGTGGCAAAGGTTCTCGCCTTTGTCTACAAGCTGAAGAAAAAAGACGTCTGACGCCCTGGGGCGTGTTTGGCGGAAAGGGGAATACTGTGGATTCAACCATGATTTTATTTGACGGAGTGTCGAAAATGTATGGCACGGGCCAGATGGCCCTGGACAATGTGAGCCTGGAGATCGACCGGGGGGAGTTCGTGTTCCTGGTGGGCAACAGCGGGGCCGGTAAAACTACGCTGCTGGACCTGATCTTAAAAGAGATCGAGCCTGATGCAGGGAGAATTGTGGTGAACGGCATTGACCTGGGGCAGCTGAAGGAGCGCCAGGTCTGCCGTTACCGCCGGTATATCGGCATGGTATTCCAGGATTTCTGCCTGTTCCCTGATTTTACGGTATATGAAAATGTGGCCTTTGCCCAGCGTGTAGTGGAGGCGGAACCACGTCAGATGAAAAGCCGCGTCATGGAGGTGCTGAGGGAGGTGGGACTGGAGCAGAAGGCTAAATGCCGCCCCGGCCAGCTCTCCGGCGGGGAGAAGCAGCGGACCGCCCTGGCCAGGGCCATTGTGAACCGGCCGGAACTGCTGCTGGCAGATGAACCCACCGGGAATCTGGACCAGAAGAACGCGGAGGAGATCATGCGGCTGCTGGAGAAGATCAACCGCAGGGGCACCACTGTGCTGATGGTGTCCCACAACCAGGAGCTGGTGAAATACATGCACAAGCGCCAGATTGCGCTGCGGTATGGAAAGGTGATCAAGGATCACAGCAAAGGGGGGCTGATGTATGGGTTTTAGGACGTGGCTGTACCTTTGCAGGCTTGGCTTCAAGAACCTGTGGTATAACAAGGTGTACACGGCGGCCTCTGTGCTGACCATGTCAGCCTGCATTTTTCTGTTTGGAATCTTCTACATTGGGGCGTTGAATGTGGACAGCGTGGTCAGAGAGACCGAGGCACAGATCTATGTGGCCGTATTCTTTGACGGGTCCGTGGAACCGGAGCGGGTGGAGGAGATTGGGGATCTGATCCGCCAAAGAACAGAGGTGGTGCGGACGGAATATATTTCCGCGGATGCGGCCTGGGCGGGATTCAGGGACGATTATTTCGGGGACGGGGAGATTCTGGACGGAATATTCGAGGGGGACAATCCCCTGGCAGCTTCCAACCACTACCAGGTATATGTCAGCAGGATTGAACAGCAGCAGGGGTTCGTGGATTATGTCAGCGGTCTGGACGGCGTGCGCAAGGTGACCCACTCCGCAGACACGGCCCACGCGCTGCTGCGGGTTAAATCCGTGGCTTCCCGGCTGGCTCAGGCCAGCGTGGGCGTGCTTCTGCTGATCTCCATCTTGCTGATCCACAACACACTCTCCGTGGGCATACAGGCCCAGAAGGGGAAAATGCGGGTGATGCGGCTCATGGGGGCCAGGGAAGAGTTTGTGCGGGTTCCCTTTCTGGTGGAAGGGCTGGTGATGGGCATGGCGGGAATGTGCATTCCGCTGGCTCTGCTGTTCGCCGGTTACCGGTGGGGGATGGATCTGGCAGCCTCCGCTCTCCAG
>OKVW01000370.1_pt1 | contig 27903 bp, 25 predicted proteins | sample 1606991 | NCBI WGS metagenome assembly OKVW01 (sample SAMN03281021, study PRJEB24777) | human gut metagenome | isolation source: fecal sample PR177 from 1 month old male Malay infant, vaginal delivered... | reverse complement strand
TACTAAGCGGGTACTGAACCGAGAAATGCATCAGGATTTCTCGGTGAATACCCGCGTGCCGCCAAAAAGGACTTCGGGAAGCTTAGAAAATACCAGTTCTGCGGTAAGCTGACGGAGTCCATGTAATTTTCCTACTCCAATCTTTCCGTACACTACCTATATTCCACAAAGCGTCCTTACTCAGCAAAACCCAAATATAATGCCTTCGCCGTAATACTACTCTTATCCAAGCAAAGCGCTCAACCTCTCAAAAAAAGGCAGCAACACCGCATGTAATATTTACCATACATGCACAGTGTAACTGCCTCATCTCATTTTACATATTATATTATTCTATACTTTAAATTCTTTTGTATTATTCTTTATTATATTACATACTTTTTGCATTTTCTATCCGTTTACAATTCTAATTATTAAAACCTCATCCTTAATAACTTCTGTATTTTAGGATGCTTGTGCTTCTGCAAAAAGCTCCGCCAAACCTTCATGTGAGTAAGGCTGATCCATCGGAATCGTCACTCCCAGATTATCCAGTATAATGGGGACATCTCCTTCCATGCAGAAATAAATATCTACACTGGCGGGATTAACGGAACTGGCGTAATTTTGCAGTGTCATCTGTATACTGTCCAGCACGGCAAATACCATGCTTTCAGCATCGTAAACATGAAAGTCATCACTTTGATCTTCAGGCGGTCCTGTAAATATGGCACTGCTTCCCGTAAAGCATACCGTCATGCCTCCTTTGCCGCTGCTAATGGTATCCGCAAGATTCAAATTCCATCCAGTAAGATCTGCTATTCCCTGTACCAGGGTGTCTGGTGTAACTTCACTTCCGGTAAATGGGAAACTTTGAAAATTTTGATTTCCTGTTGATATATAAAGCTGTGTCCCGGTTTCCTCAGGATTCTCCTGATCCTGATCTGAACTCCCCATATCTGTTGCTGGCTGTTGTGTATCGGCAGTTTCTGTATCTGCCGTATTTTTTTCTGAGGTAACTTTTTCTGAGGTAATTATTTCTGAGGTGTTTTTTTCTGAAATATTCGTTTGCTCTGTATATTCCGCTTCAGTCTGCCCATTTTTATCCGAATTAACCACCGTTGTGCTATCGGTCGACCCTGTGTCAGCATTTGATGCACATCCTACAGAAAAGCACAATACCGCACCTAAAATAAATATTAAATATCCTTTTTTTCTCATACCATACGCTCCTGATTCTGTTCTGGCTTTTTAGTGTCACATTATTGTTAGGATATCGCTGAACCCAGTCATATCAAAAACATCCTGCACTTCTTCACATACATGATGCAGTTCCATGGAGCCCTGCCTGTTCATCTGCTTCTGCGCTGCCAATAAAACACGTAATCCTGCTGAAGAAATGTAATCCAGGTTTTCCATATCCAGAACCAATTCTGCAACATTCGAAAGCGATTGCTCCAGTTCTTTTTCCAGCTGGGGCGCTGTCATCGTGTCCAGACGCCCTTCTAATTCCAATAATAATTTACCTCCATCACTCTTCTTTATAATATTCATATTTATCCCTTTATGTATTGCGATTGCTTTGCAATACTGCCACTCTCTGACAGGTTGAAAGAATCACTTGTGGCATCCCTTTCTTCATTTTATTTTCTTCCAGCCTTACAATATATCAAGCTACTCTATTCTCCCTGCTTTATCTGCTGTCTCTTCACCAGCTCCGAGAAAAATCCGCCTTTTGCATTTAATTCCTCGTAGGTTCCATCCTCAATGATCCGGCCTTTATCCAATACAATAATCCGGTCACATGCTTTAATGGTAGAAAGCCTGTGAGCTATGACAATTCTGGTGCTTTTAAGCTCTGCCAGTGCATCGGACACCTGTCTCTGGGTAATATTGTCAAGAGCGGATGTGGCCTCATCCAGCATCAGTATCTTGGGTTTTGGAGCAATGGCTCTGGCAATCATTAACCGCTGTCGCTGACCGCCCGAAATCCCCCCGGCTCCTTCGCCAATCATCGTAAACATCCCCATGGGCATTTCCCGGATATCCTGGGCGATCCCTGCTTTTTCAGCAGCATCCCAGGCATCCTGCAAAGTCAGCCACGGTGCTGAAATAGTAATATTTGCAAAGATATCTCCGCTAAAAAGCTTTCCATTCTGCATTACCACACCGATCTGCCGCCTAAGTGATTTCAGATCCACTTTCTGAATATCTCTGCCGTCATAATAGACTGCTCCGGTATCCGGCTTCTCAAATCCCAGCATAAGGCGCATCAGTGTAGACTTTCCACAGCCGGTAGTTCCCACTATTGCCACATACTGACCCCGGTTTATTTTCAGGCTCAAATCATCAATGATTAACGGGGTATCCTCCTGGTATCGGAAAGATACCTGGTTTAATTCAATGGTTCCTGAAACGGATTTTACGATTTCTTTGTTTTCACTGACTTCAGGTGGCGTCTGCAGGATTGGCTGTGCCAGTTCTAATATGGGTTTTATCATGGCTACGGTTGATACTGTCGCCACCAGTGATAGTATCGCTGTGCTAACCATTCCGTAAGCTACATTAAAAGCAACATAATTGGCTACCGAAATTGCACTTTTCACGGATACCCAGTAGATCAGCAGCGTTCCCAACAGCGCAACGGCAGGAGAAACAGCTTTTTGAATCTTAACCAGAATGGGTGGATTATAGTCCGCCTCCGCCTCCTCATGATATACACCTGCCCATTTTACAAACGCCCTTTTTTCACTTCCAGACATCTTAATTTTCTGAATCCCGGAATAAAGGGCAAAAACCACACCTTCAACTCTAGAAGATGCCTGAATCTTTTTGCGCAGCACCCGAATCTGCCCCCACGCACCCAGAAAAGCAATGATTAACTGCAAAAGGATAACAAAAAATGCTGTAGCTGCCAATTGTGGTGAAATCCGAATGATCTGCAGTACATAAGTCAGGGAAAAGACTGCCATCAATCCCATCCCCAGCACTCCGTTGGCTAAAATGCTGCATATACTCTCCAGAGCACGCACCCTGTTTGCCAGATCTCCCGAATTATAGTTTTTAAAAAACTGAACCGGCATGTTAATTACTCGTCCCATCACAGCACTTTCCAGAATAACACTCATTTTTGTCTGAATTTTTGTCTGAACCAGAGTTTTGGTGATATTCATTAAAAATGTGGAAATTGCGGCACCAAATAATAAAAATGATACAGATAAAACCATTGACATCTGTCCCGCTGGGATGATATGACTGAAAAGCAGCGTATTTGCGGCTGGTGTAATTAAACCAAGCAGCGTAACTGCAAGAGCAGCAAAACCCAGCAGCAATTTATCATCCATACCAATATTTCCAAGGAGAAAGACAATTAAATCTTTTCCGGTCAATTCCTTTTGCGGGAGGGGTTTGTAAAAACAAATGGCATCTTCTTTCAGCATCTCATGAATATGGGCATCCACTTTTTGCTCATTCCCGCTCTCATAATCAAAATATCGATACCCACCAAAAGCTTTTGGTATCAATGCCACCGGTCTTCCTTCCTTTGTCTCACCAAGGATTGGTCCCATACTGTCTTTCCACCATTTTCCCCTAAGACGCATATGACGCCACATGACACCGGAAGGCTCAAAAAGATATTGTATCTGTTCGTGTATTTCAATTATATTTTCAGGAACTTCTTTTTTTTCAATTTGATAATATTTACAAATTTTTGAGAGTGCATCTTTCGACTGTCCTTCTTTCTCAAGCTGACTATAGTCAATATTGTCTTTTTTCCCTACGACTCCGGCAAGCTTTGCATAGGATTTCTTCATCTCGCCTGCATCGTATTGCAGCCGTTCTTTTACCTGACTGTCAAACCAACCCATAACCTGCCCTCCTATTCTGTGGTAATTAACCGTGTATAGTAACCGTTCAATTGATACAGTTCCTCGTGCGTTCCCCGCTCCATAACCCTGCCGTGATCCAGGACAATAATTTCATCACAGTCCCGGATTGTGGATAAACGGTGTGCAACAATAATACAGGTAATCCCACGTTTCTGAATTGCTTTGACTACTTCATATTCAGTTTTGGCATCCAGTGCTGATGTTGCCTCATCCAATATGGCAATTGTCGGATCCTGTGCAAGTACGCGGGCAATTTCAAACCGCTGGCGCTGTCCGCCGCTAAAGTTTTTACCCCCTTCTGAAACCTGATGACCGTACCCGCCTTTTCTTGTCATAATATCAGAATGAATCTGCGCGTCTCTTGCTGCCATAATCATCTCAAAATCTTCTATGGATTTATCCCACATCTTAATATTATCGGAAATACTATCCTCAAACATAGTAATGTCCTGATCTACTACAGACAAAGAAGAATTAAATATTTCTTTTGGAATATCTTTCATTGGTTTACCCTGAAATAAAATTTCACCTGACCATGGTTCATATAGTCCACAGGCGAGTTTCGCTATCGTTGATTTACCGCAACCGGATGAGCCAACCAGCGCTACTTTTGAACCGCTTTTTAAGGTTAGATTGAAATCCTTTAAAAGAGGTTCTTCCAACCTGGAATATCCAAAAGTTACATTTCGAAATTCCATGCTTCCATCCAGCTTTTCGAAAACCTCGTCCGTATTTTTAATTGAAGAAAATACAACATCTTCTTTATATTTCATCACGTCATCCACGCGTTCCATAGACGTCCGCATTTCCTGCAATTTTTGTCCCGTTTCCAACAAATCATTCACAGGCATTAAAAACTGTGTCATATAGGATTGGAATGCCAACAGCATACCAACCGTAAAATTGCCTTTTATGATCATCCACACGCCAAGAGCCAGTATTATAATTCCTGAGAGCTGCTGTACTAACGCAGGAATTCCACCCAGAAATTGATTTGTTAACGCAAATTCTACCTTTGCCTTGTTCAAAGATGCCTGAAATCCGGACCAGCGTTCAAAAAATCCACTTTCTGCACCTGCTGATTTGATTGTCTCTATCATTTCAATCCCCGATACGGTAGAAGCGTCCAGCTTACCCTGGTCACGCATCTGCGTTCTGGTAATATGTATTCTCTTTTGGGAAATGATATTGGCCAACACCAGATTCACAGCAATTGCTGCAAAACCAACTAAAGACAAAACCACACTATATCGCAGCATGATAATCAGATAGAATATCAAAAGCATCATATTTATCAGCATCGGTGCAATTCGTCCAACCAGTGTCTCTGCTATATCGTCATTTAAAAGCTGCCTGCTGGCAATGTCACCTGCCATTCTCTGTGAAAAAAATGTCATTGGAAGATGCAGTGTATGCCAGATAAACGACGAATTTGATACGATTGCCATCTTTCCTTTTATCTTATATATATAGATCTCATTTATCATACCTACTACCAGCAGAAACAGAATAATAACTGCTAAAAATGCAAGAAAATTAGATAACCATTGCGTATTTTGTCCGGTGAGAATATTATCTGTAAATATTCTTGAAAATACCGGAGTTAATAAACTTACAAATGCTGTCAGCACCGTTGTCATCATTACAAAAACGATAGATAATTTACTTCCCTGCAGCCTTTTTTTGGCGAACTCTATTACACTCTCCTTTTTACCATCAGCAACAAATTGCTCCCCAGGATCAAACTCCAGGCACACCCCTGTAAATGACTTATCAAATTCTTCCGGAGATATTTCTACCACTCCCCGGGCCGGGTCATTAATGATCGCTTTTCCCCTCTTAAATCCATTTAATACCACAAAATGATTAAAATTCCAATGAATAATAGCCGGGTAGGATACCTTTGTGCAAACTGATTCCACACTGTAGCGATGGGCTTTTACCTGCAATCCGTATGCCCCGGCTGCCTTTGCCATATTGGATGCTTTACTCCCATCCCGGGAAACGCCGCAATCTACCCTTACCTGTTCCAGTGGTACCCATTTTTTATAATAAGCCATAATCATTGTCAGACATGCGGCTCCGCATTCCAGGGCTTCCATCTGCATCACTACAGGCACTTTGACACATTTCTTTTGTTTATCTGCCACGGTGCACCTCCTAATTCAGTAAAAATACAATGGGCTTCACTTCAGCTGTTACAAGAGTTACATTTGCCAGAACATCCTGCCTTACTTCTTCCGGAAGTTCTACATCAACCTGATAAGCATAATTTCCAGCAGCCACATTTTCCACAACCCAATCACTTTTTAAAGACTGTGCTATTTCTTCCAAAGAGTACGGATTATTGCTTACTGATTTTACAATCCCTTCCATACTGGCACCATCCGGAAGCACAACATTTGCCTTGCATCCCGTCAGATCTTTATTTAACATTGACGCATCTACATAACACTGTACCATATTATTAGAAACTGTAACTCCCTTAGCCGCCAATGTCTCCGGTAAAGACCCCACCACGCTCCAGACAACAAGTGCCGCAACCAAAATCACAAGCGCAGACAGAACAATCCAAATGCTGGGGTTCGATACCCGGATATACTCATCTAACTGCTCCGGGGACTCCACCGTATCAAGGCTCCTTTGTCTGAAAATGCTTTTTTTACTCATAACTTTTCTCCTTTCTCATCCAATGCTTTTTTCACTACTTCCTGGCTTCTCACTCCTGCTGCCACCATCGCAAGATCTTCCAGATCCAGTTCTTCCTGATACATTCTCTCATCCAATTTCTCCCAAAGGCTGCTCTTAAATTCCTGTGAATGATTCGCAGGATTCTGAGCTGCCAATAATCCTATTAATGTCTTTTCAAAATCTTCCATACTCTTTTTCTTCTCTCCGTACATAAAGTGGCTTAAAATCAGGTAAAAGTTTAAAATTAATCCTGGTCTTTCTACTGTCTCTATTTATATATACGCATAAATCAGGCTTTTCCCTACATGCAAAAATAAAGTTTATTGAAACCGGGGGGGATGTTACGTCATCACATCCCCAGTTCAATAAACTTTATTTTATGATTTATACATTTTCATGATTAAGGAACTTATACGTATGCTCCGATAATAATGCATCCGCCTCCAGGGGTAATTTCTCCAAATAAGCTGCATCCTGCATTAGAAATGAAGCATCCGCCTGCTCCTCCTGCAACTGCTTTCAGATCATCTAAATTTAATTCGCCTTCTTCTGCATTAAAATCTGCTTCACATAATGATAGATCATATTTCTTTGCAGTTTCGATTAATTTAACTTTGATAGCTGCTTCATCAATTTCTTTGCCTTCTACCTCTTTGTTTAATTTTACTAACTCTTCTTTTAATTCAGCATTTTTCTCTACTTCTTCATAAAACTTTTTTAAATTGTTCATTCTTAATTCTCCTTTTCATCTTTTATTATTTATTTTGATTTTATAAAATCCATTATGTACAGAAAACCGTCTAAAATTTTCGTCCTGTTTTAACACCGTCCTTAAAATCATTTCTGCTGGTATTGGTGTTATCTAACACATCTCCTACTATTTTTTCAATTACTTTCTCTCCAACTACTTTGCCAATTTCACCTGCAACTCCGCCACCAGCTACCTTGTTAAGATCCTCATCTTTTAAGTTTACATCTTTTTTTTCGTCGCACATTACCTATTCCTCCTTAACTCTGATCTGGAAATCCTCAGATCCATTTTCATAGTTTATATATAAATTTTCAAACGGAACATCTGATCCGTCTGTGTCTGATTGAAAGATTAGGCTCTTCAATCCTTATGTTACGGTTCACTCAATTCCATATAAAAATTTAATACCTTCTTGAAATTCAACTTCTTGCAAAAATCAGGCTTCTAATCTGCTCCGGATAATTCTTTTTAAAAAAAGTGCAAAGAATATCAGCCTTCCCCATAACGCCATTGCCGGCAAACATGCTCATAGCCCTGCATCCTCCTCCGCAATCGAACCGATATTCACAATTTCTGCAATCTTCATTTGCATCTATTACTTCTTTTAATTTTATCGATGCCAAACGGAAAAATGGATTCTCAATATTTCTATAAATATCGGCTACTTTTGTCTGTAATAAATTGGGCATATTTTCTTCAATCTCTGAATCCGTCATAGATGGGCAGGGTAGAAAAGTACCGTCCGGCAAAAGATAGGGATGAATCCTGCAATTCAGACAGGAATTCGCATTCTCACATTCCTTATCCCCTCCATATCTTTGATATGGGCTTCCATAACCTTCTATATTTTCTTTTTCACATGCAAAAAATCCGTCCAGCTGTATTCCGATAGGTGCATGATCTCCCTTGTATAATCGCACAATTTTCAGGTATTCTTCATACAATTCTTCTGTCTGAAGCGGCGTTCCCTGATTATTTTCTTTCCATTTTCCGGCTTCAAATACCAGCGAAGTTTTCCAAAAATCAATTTTCAGATCCCGAAGAAGCTCATAGGTAGCTTTCAATCCATCTATATTTTGTCTGCAGATGGCGGATTCTATCATAACCCGGTATCCATTTACTTTCAGTTTTCGTATAACCTCTATTGTTTTTTCTTCTGTTCCCTCAATACCACGCATCCAGTCATGCTGCCCAACTCCGTCAAAGCTCAGAACAAATTCCGGCTTGAACGAGCGTTTTTCGCACTCTTTTAAAATATCATCTGTAATTAAAATCCCGTTTGTATATATTTGCGATATGGCTATTCCGGAAGCCAGAATCTTGTCCACAATCTGAAAAAAATCTTTCCGCAAAAATGGTTCACCACCGGTTATGGAAATCACACTGACATTCGCTTCCCGAAACTGGTCAATCATAGAAAAGCATTCTTCTGTTGTCATATCGTGATAACGGTAGTCCGGGGCACTCATGTAACAATGCCTGCACTTCAGGTTACATCTGCCTGTAACAGACCAGTGAATGGCTTTAATATATGTATTATCTGCCTTCCGGTATTCCTGCATAACCGAAAGTTCCATTGGATTATGGGAAACAGTAATAATTTCTTTCTGCTTTAATTCACAGAAAAATTGTTTCTGCTTTTTACTAAAAAAAACCGCATCAATATCTATTTTTCCATTACAAAATTCCAAAACCTGAAACCCATCCTGCTTCAAAAAATTGACTGTACCATTGTCCGTTCTTATTATTGCAAAGGGCAGGTTCTTCCATCCCCGTAACGCATATGGCTCTGCTAATTTTGCATACATATTATCACCTTCTCTGTTATTTCTTTTCTGTATATATATACGTATCAACTCCTATATTCCCTACATAGAATTTAAATAAATTTTTCTAAATTCGTTTTTAATTTTTTCAGTGTTCTGCTTGCTGTTACACTTGCACACTTTTCAGATATATCCAAATGTCTCGCAATCTCACCATATGATAAGTTCATATAATAATGCAGAACAATAATCATTCTTTCCCGCTCAGTCAGATTTCCAAGCATTCTTTGTATATCTACCTGCTTCTCAATACGGTCATAAGTAACATTTTCCCGGGGGGCATCTTGTTCTAACAGATCATCTATGGAAATATCCCCTTTCTTTTTCCGCAAATAATCCACCCATACATTCTTCGCAATCGTCAAAAGCCACGTTACAACTTTAGCCTTCTCATCGTCATAGAGGTTTCCTTTTTCCAACACTTTCATAAAGGTGATACTGGTCAGGTCTTCCGTTACCTCTCTTTGAAAAGTGTGATAGTAAAAATAATTATATATATAGTCATAGTAATGTTCATATACCATTTTAAAAGCCTTTTCCTTACGCAAGTCTATCATTTTTACACCTCTCTTTTGCTGTTTTAAATGTTTTTTATCAAGGTCAGAATGTTCTTTCCCCCTTCATGACGGTAAGTGATGTGATCCATCATCTTCTTCACCATCAGGATGCCGAGCCCGCCTATCTGCCTGTGGTCCGCATCCTGGGTAATGTCTGGGTCCATCTTCTCAAGGGGATTATAAGGTGTTCCGGAATCCACGAACTGAATCACGACATGCTTCGGATCACCTTGAATGAGGCAGCGGATTGTTGCGTTTCCTTCTCCGGGATAATAAGCATAATTGGCAATATTGACGTAGATTTCTTCCACTGCAACTTTAATCTGCATGATTACTTTTGCGGAACACTCTGTTTTGTTTAATTCTTCTTCCATAAATTCCATTACCTGATCCAGCCGGTCCGTTTTCGCCGGTACGGTTAACTCTTTCATTTCACACCTCCCGCTTTCTAATTTGCTTTCATGGATCTTCAGCGTATGTTTTCATATTGCTGTTTAAACGCGCTCAAGTGCCAGCATTGTTATATCGTCAAATTGTGGTGCGCCTTTTACGAAAAGATCTATACTCTGTTTGATATTTTTTAAGATTTCTTCTAAGGGCAGACCGGCATTATTGTCCAGGATTTCCTGCAGCCGCTCTTCCCCATAGAGTTCGTTATAAATGTCCGTAGCTTCCGTCACTCCGTCAGTATACAGATATAACAGGTCTCCCTGATTTAATTGAATCTGGTTTTGCCGGTAGCGGATTCCCTCCATGCCGGCAAGTACAAATCCGGCGCGGCTTTTCAAATAGGCAAAATGCTCTCCTTTCCGCTTCAGTAGGGGCGGATTGTGTCCTGCATTGACATAGGTAAACATGCCGCTGTCTATTTCCAGAATGCCCATCCAGGCGGTGACAAACATGCCTGCCTGGTTATTTTCACACAACTGTTTATTCACATTGGTAAATACATCGCAGGGTGCCTCCCCATTCTGGGTATGATTTTTAATAAGAGTCTTGGCAATGACCATAAACAATGCAGCCGGAACTCCTTTACCGGATACATCTGCCATCACTACCGCCAGATGGTTATCATCGATCAGAAAGAAATCATAGAAGTCTCCGCCAACCTCTTTTGCAGGCTGCATGGTAGCATACACATTAAATTCTTTGTGTTCCGGAAATGCCGGGAAAATGCAGGGCAGCATACTCGCCTGTATCTGCGTTGCCACATTTAACTCTGCTCCAATCCGCTCCTTTTCAGCCGTTACTGCTGTCAGATTCCTGATGTACTCTTTTAATTTCCATGTCATTTCCTGAAATGCATTGGATAGCTCTTCCGTTTCATCTCCTGTATGGATTTCCAGATTATATTCCAGATTTCCCTCTCCCACTCCATGTACAGCCTGGGTTACTCTAACAATCGGATCCGTTATTTTTTTGGAAACAGAAGTACTCAGGAAGAAAATAGTCAGCAATACAATCAGTATTAATACAACTAAGATGACAAATACCATTCTGATATTCTGATTAATCTGGCTGATGGCACCATTGGTAAGCTTCATAATTCCATCCTGGCTCTCAAGTGCCGGCGCAATTACTTCTTCCTGCTCAATGACGGTTGCAAAGCTCCAGCCCAGGGTTGTCAGCGGTTCGTATGCCAGATATACCTTCTTTTCGTCTATGGTTACTTCTGCAAGACCGCTTTTTCCTGCCACCATATTCTGAACCGCTGCTGCCAGTTCTTCATTTTCGCTCTGGCGCAGGTCTGTTACATGATCGGGATCAGCCCCTACTTCCCCGGTTTCTTTGGACGATATATTCACTTTTCCTCCGCTGTCAACCAAAAAAGCATAGCCGGATTTCCCCACCTCCGTATTCATTACCACATCATTGATATCCGTCAGGTAGGAGCCGACTCCAGCAACTCCCATAAATTCTTCACCTTTATAAAAAGGCTTTGCACAAATAATTGCTGAGCCTCCGCCGTGAATGTCTTTTATGATATCGGTAAAAATAAGTCTCTGCTCATCCACTGCTTTTTGATACCAGGGTCTTAAAAATGCTTCATATGGATTGGGCACATCCGAACCTTCATCAAACTTTGCCGAAGAAATATAATCCGCCATAATCACTATTCCGGATTTTGTGGCAACATAAGTGGATGCCACAACTTCGTCATGGCCATTGATCTGAACCAGAATATCCTGTATATTTGCAATTTTATGTATTTCACCCTGAATTTCCGGATCATTTTTATCCTTTACGGTGGAAGAAAACATCAATTGAGCTGTCAGATTTGTATTCCCTTTTACCGGTTCCTGCACAGACCGATCCGGATATTCCTCCGGATTATCATAAATAGATGTCATGGTATCCGCTATGGTTTCCACATAGGTTTTCGTAAAATTGAATTTTGTTTCTATGTATTTAGCCTTTTCTTTGGCAACGTCTGCTATTTTCTGTTTTGCCTGACTGATCAGTGCCGCCTTGGAATCATCTCCTGCCTGATGGCCCAGTTCTTTACTTGTCTGCACAGTGTGGGACTTCATGGAAAGCATTCCATAAATCGTGACTCCACTGATGATAACGATCGCTGTCATTGCCACTAATATCGTAGCCGCCGTAACTTTTTTCCTGATATTATGCTTCATCTTCATCGTGCCTGCCTCCCATTCCTCTACGCTGCTGCCGTTCCTCATAAAATACTTCCATATATTGAATCAGGTCCTGGAACTCCTCTGTTAAAACATAATCTTTTAAAATAATTGGTACATCCAGGGGATTATGCATAACCATATATTCATTTTCGCTGCAAAGAGGCTTATATCCTGCAAAAAAGAAGCCTTTCTCTTTCAGCAGGTAATAAGCGGCAACCGCCCCGGGATCATTTACGTTCAAAAACACATTCAAAGTAAATCTCGGCAGGCTCCCATATTCCTCTAATACCGACTCCAGATACGCCTTTAGCCCATCACCGGTTTTATAAATGGTAATAGCGGCGCTGCTCTGCACCCAGTCAATTGTCTTCATAACCTGGCAGGAAATATCCTGATTTTCTACATAGCCAGGCTCGCAGCTGCCAGCTCGGTTTCCTGCATTTCCACTCCCGCTGCTGCCATCTCCATATCCCGCATCCCCCTCCGCATCCGCCAGCCTGAACCTTACCCCCAGCTTTTTATACAGCCAGCCGGTAAATCCTCTTTGTTCCTGTGGAATATACAGTGTTCCCGCATCGGTTTTATCCTTTGCAAGAATCTGTATTCCCTGAGAGTGCTTGAGATTTCTTCGTTTTCCATAGGACTGTTGTATTTTCTCCATATCAAATACTGAAAAAATAAAGCCACACCCAATCAATCCTCTCATCCGCAGCAGCCGCTGGGATATCCCATGGAACGTAACCGGGAGGGAATACACTGCCGAGCAGGGCATTTCCTGCAGTAACTTCATACCGTAATCAAACATATGCTCAGCCAGGCCATATCCCCGGTATTTCTTTTTAAAAATCTGCGTTGCAATCTCAATCATTGACTCATAGGGATAAAACTTTTTCAAAATCATAATCCCCGCCACTTCATCCAGATCTGTGACTGCCACTAAAAAAGTGATGATTCCCTCGCGGTGTTCTTCCCGTATGAACTTTGGATTATAAAAATCCCTCTTAAAATAAGTATCCCCATATTCGTCCCGGATGCAGGCAATCACCCCATCTGTATCCCTGTCTTCTAATGTCCGAAAGGAAATTTCTAAACGCTCACCGGTTTCTCTGTGATATAATTTCATCTGTTTATCCGCTCCTTTCCAATGTGCATTTATCAGCTTCAAAAAAGCTATGCAGTCTTAATCGCTATTGTCAGATTATTGACTCCAAATGTCCGGTTAAAGGAAACCTGCTCTGCCTTTTTCACAATAAGCCGAATACCAAGGCTGTCATCTGCCAGCACTCCATTCCCCGCCTGCTCTTTCTTTTTCTCATAATACAAAACAGGATCAAAAATCTTTCCACCATTTCTCATCCGAAGCACCACCGTTCCCGGCATTACAAAAATACGAATATCCACATACTGTATCTGTTTTTCTTCAAAACAATGGTCAAAAATAATCACCAGCATTTCTTCCAAAGACAAACTAAGCATCATAGCCGTCTTTGCATCCAGGTGATTTTCTTTACAAAAGGTACCGATTTTTACAGAAGCATTCACAGCCTCTTCCACTTTATTGGGCACTGAAAATGATAGATATTTTCCCTTGTCCTCATAGGTTTGGTCCAATAAGTACAACCCGGAAAATTTATTGTTTTTGATACGCACACCCCCCACCCACATGAGCATCACAAGAAAAGCTGCTGCTTCAGCAAGAATAAAGCAAGACCACACTCCCATTAAATAACCTGCTCCCGAAAAGAGCATTGCAAAAACCGTAACAAATCCAAACGCCCGGAAAAATGTAATCACATTAGCCAGCAGATTTCTTCCGGTGGTAAAGAAAAGAAAAATAAATATATTGTTAACCATAGAAAAAACCAGGCTGACAGCATAGCAGACCAGAGCCGCTGCACAAATCCCAAGAACTTCCCCCTCCTGAATACCAAACAACCGGCAGATTTGCTGTGGAAAAATCACTAATACCATCGTTACCGCCAGGATAATGCCGATACCGCTCTGAAAAGCCATTTTCATAGTCGTTCGGATACTGGTGTTGTCTTTTTCCCCATAGAATACTCCGATCAGGGGCGTTATCGTCTGGGAAACGCCTGAGATCACAGCGGTGATAAAGCTTCCCACCGTAGCTGTCAATGCAAATGCAGTAATCGCATCATTCCCAAACGCCCGAAACAATATCCAGTTTAAAACCATTGTGCGGATAATATTGCAAAAATTATTCAGCGCCATCGAACTGCCTGTAACCACAATTTCCTGAATGCTCTTCCATACCCGAAAGGGCTTTTTAAGTGGAAAACAGCGGTTTGGAAATCTTAAAAACAAAAAACCTGCAAGATCCGCAGCCACCGTACTCAAAACGGATGCAAATGCCATCCCTCCCATTCCCAGATGAAACACCAGAAGGAATACCAGGTCCAATACAACATTTAATACCGCCATCAGCAGGAACATCAGTACACCCATCCGGGGACGTCCGCTTACTCTTAAAAAATTAAACGGATAGTACATCAATACCACCGACAATCCTCCCGCCATCATTACGAAGGCGTAATCGTGCGCCATTTGATATAATTCTCCTACTGCACCCAGTGCGCCAACGATTGCCGGCAAAAAAACCAAACCCGGGATAGTCACCATCAGTCCAGCTGCAACAGATAAAATCAGTGCCAGGGAAGCCATATTATCACAGCTTTTTTGATCCTCTTTTCCAATATAAACCGAAGCATTAGCCGCAGCACCCACACTGATCAGCGATCCCAATGTCATAAATGTAAAATAAACCGGTTTTACCAGATTCAGTGCCGCCAACCCCTTCTCCCCTATGAAATTACCAATAATAATACTATCAATTAAGACCGTAATCGTAGTTCCAAGAAGTGCCAGAATAGATGGAATCAGATAAGTCCGGAATGTAGAGCGAATAAAAAAATCATTATTTTTTTCCATATTTTAATGTCCCCAAATTTCAATCTATATTAAAAAAGACTTGCAAGTAAAACTTTTACCGCTGCATTTTTTAACTATTTTCATATTAAAACAGAGTTATTTTTTTATTTCATTGTCTAATAACTATTATACAAGAAAGGACCATCTGCCTATTTACCATTTACCACGAAAACGTGCTATTTACCATTTAAAACCAGTACTGCAGCCGGGTGGAGTACCAGAAATCAGGCATGAAACAAAAAACCAGGCATATAGGATGACTCTTTCCCCTATATCCCTGGTTTAAAACTTTCTTCTTATCCTTTTTAATCCGCTAATCCCTGCCGGGTGCTAAATTCCTCCTGCACAGATCAACCTATTAAATGCTAAACTTACTGCACATCTACCGTAACACCCAATATTGCCTTCTCCTCCATTTTCTGTATATCCCTCTCTTTCATAGTATCTATCCCATCTTTTCCAATGAACACTTGCAATTGGCTGATCTTATTATTTTTAACTGCAAAAGTAGCACTCTTTTGGCTCTGGGAAATTGGCATAAGCCTTTTACCATCCTGCGTGAATACAGATACACCAAACTCTTCATAGATTTTATCCATTAAATAATCATCATAGAGTACTTCACTTTCACCCTGTGCCAGGATTTCTTTATTCTTCTCACCCCATAACTCTTCAAATTCTTCTTTTGTAATGTCAGATTCTTCCCTGGTCGTATATGGTATCGTTGTTAGAACTTTGACCTGATATGGTGTAACAATAACCTGATCTATGGAAAATCCTCCCTCATTTTTTTCATTTACATCAATTACTTTTATATCCGTTTCATCGGCCTGCACGGGAATATCGATATTCCATGATCCGAGAATTGTATTTGCCGCACCTTCCTCTTCCACCATATCCGGTGTGAGTTCCTTATTGTCAAAACCAATCTGCGTCATCTGCAAAGAAAGCGTATCTTCCCTAATCCTGCCATCTTCCGGAATATCAAGCTTCATCATTCCGATAAATTCTGTGTCAGAAACCACTTTCCCTTCAATGGAATTATTTAAAAAGGGGATGCCAGTACCAATTGAATTCACGAGCCAGACTCCCTGAATATACAAGGTCTGCACAGTGGTCTGATCCTCTCCTGTATAATGGCTTGGCATCTTTTCGAAACCTCCGCTTTCAGACTGTACATCTAATGTCAGATAGATGGAGAAGCCATCGCTGTAAACTTCGGAAGCTGTCATGGTAACACCATTATTTTCCACTGTATACTGTGTATTTACTGGCATCCCCGTACTTTCATCCTCTGTGGTCAGTACATTATCTTTATTGGAATATTCCCCCGAAAAAGTAACATCCTGTTCCACCCGGTCAAAAATAGCACCTATGATAGGAATCTTAGCAGCCAGTGCCGGGTTACTTGCGCACAGCAATACACCTCCCGCCACCACTGCTGCAGTAACAGCCAGCGCCTTTTTAAATGCAGAAAACCTGCCGGCAGATTTCTTCCTGCTTGCTTTGTTTTTACCTGATTTCCCGTCCGCTCCAATCTGCTGATAAATATCCTGAAGCCTTTGATTCACCATTTCTGAAGGCTCATATTCTCTCCCCAAGATTTCTCGCATTTCCTGTTCTGTATAATTTTTATCCATAGATGACTCCTCCTCATAAACTTTGAACGATTATTTTACGCAGCCTGTCCCTACTGCGCCGCAGCTTGCTTCGAATAGTATTTTCATTCATATCCAGGATTTGGCTGATCTCTTTTACCGTAAACTGCTCCCCGTAATATAAAAGTAAAATCATTCTGCAGTCTTCCGGGAATGCATTTAGCATTTCCTGGAACTCTACGAATTCCAATTCCCTGTCTATGTAATTGATCTCCGGGAAGAATTCAATCACCTCACATCGTTTTTTCTCCCTGAGCCTCATGTTGCAGTGATTAATAAGAATTCTAATGAGCCATGTTTTGAAATATCCAGGATTATTTAAACTTCCGATATGTTCAAATGCCGAAAGTACACTGTCTGCTATGGCATCCGACACATCTTCTTCATTCATAAAAAATCCTTTTGCAACCTTATACATACTGCTTTTATTCTGCTCTATCAGGGTAACAAAGGCATCTGCGTCTCCCCTTTGTGCCTTTTTCACTAGAAAATTCAAATTTATACCTCCTCTCCTTTTACTTGCTGCTGATTTATTGGTTTACATATATTAGATGGGGATATGGGGGAATACTGTGCATTCAAATAATAAATAAATGGCCGCAGCCATTAATGGCTGCAGCCGAAGCTTTATTCGAAACTACCGGGGACTATCAAGTCAAAGAATAAACAAAAATCCTCCAAATTATTATTATGCTTGCCTCACTATAACTTTATAATCCTAAATCAAATCTGATTCTTCCAACCAGATAAATCGGTACTGTATACTTCTTTTCAAATACGCCTCCATAAGTCTTTTTGAGATTATATAGAAAATCCAGTTTTTTTGCTTCCAGCAAGGAGTTCCCGGTATTTGCCTGCTCTCTCCCCCTTTTTACTTCTAGTCCATAATTCTCATTATCCAGCCTGCTTTTTATATAGAAATCCAATTCACCACTTGTTTTCTTGTATGTCGCAAACCAAGGGACTTGGCCGGCAATCTCACGCTTCCTGATCCTTTCCATAAGTTCGAGATATACAAAATTTTCACATAAGATGCCGTCAATTGTCTCACCTGGCTCTCCGGTCAGCTTCAGAAAATAATTTGCAACTCCTAAGTCAGTGAAATAATATCTACAATTATCTACAATATCCAGATTACTGCAGTCAACACTCATACTACAGTAACCAATCTGATGCGAAAGGTATAACCAGCTTATTGCATAATTGGTCGTCCTTTTTGAGACTTTAGAACTCTCTTCTTTAAAGATTATTTTCGTGAGATCCGTTGTCAGATCCTTCGTCCCTTTTTTTTCTTTTAGTAATGATATGGCTATCGATGAAAATATTTTTTCAAACATTTCCAGTTCAAGGGCACTTTCAAAATATTTTCCTGATTCTTTGACAAATATTTTGATGAGGGATTCTATCATTGCTTCACATTCAGCAATACTGTGGCTATCCAGAAATGTAGTCACCACCTCAGGATATCCCCCAATCTGTATATATATGTCAAAGTATTCTCGTAGTTCATCATATTTGACATGTTCGGATTCCCCAAACAGGTCAACCCCTTCATATAACTCGCGTTTTCCGAAGGCATCCAGAAATTCGGGAAATGTCAACGTGGTCATTGTCAGAGTGTCCACATCCCCCGCTGAAAGAAAAAACTCCTTTTCACGGGTTTTCCCCAGGTAAGACCCCGTCACAATGAAATGAGCCTTAAAATCCCTTGCAAATTCCCGAATCAGACTATATACTTCAGACGATTCCTGGATTTCATCTATGATTATAATCAGGTCTTCCTGGTCTTCAAACTCTGGGTCATACAAGTTGAACGCTTTATGGATAGGCCTCTCTTCTCTTTTTTGTCCAGGCTCCCATTCTGTTGCAGCATTTAGACATTTCAAGAAATCCGCCCCTGTTGTCCCAATCATATTAATGTAGATATTCTTTTTGTATTCACATTTTGCAAATTTTTGTAAAATGTAAGTCTTTCCGACTTGTCGTGCACCTTCAAGTTCCAGTACTTTATGTGTATTTTTGTTCTTCCATACAATTAACTTTTTATAAATATCTCTGTTTAAATCCATTTAGACACCACCTAACCGGCCTGTTGGCCTACAGCTTATTATACATATTCATCCCTGATTTCTCAAGCAATTCCAAATCTTTAAAATTATTTACTCCCAAAATATAATCTGCAGAATTCAAATCTGTGCTCAATGACTGCAAATTCTGTCCATGGTCATTTTATCACGAAGATTGATCTGTATCAATCATTTATGTAACTTAGCACCTTTTACCAAACGCACGTTCCTAGTACTCCATCCAGCCAGAAACCCTACTAACAGTGCTGATTATTTTGTCAGTCTGCAAGGCGGAGGATGGAAGCGGAGTGGTTCCTCCGCTGACTGACGACAACGCGGCAGATGGCAAAATAGGCAGTGCTTTTAGTAGGGTTTCTAGCCGGATGGAGTACTAGAATGTGCGTTCATTTTTTATTGTCTGTAAAATCGAAATTTCCTATAAAGCAAAAAAGATTCCATACCATGTCTCATTCATGATACGGAATCCAAAAATCCAAACTTTCTATTTTTTCAGCACAACCGTCCCAAACGGAGCAATCCCATCTGTCTCATCCCAGCTGCCTGACAGCACCGTAAACCCAGCCGGCAGTTCCAGTTTAACCCAGCCCGTGTTATAATTCTGCACAAACAAATAAACGGACGTTTCTGAATTTCTGGCTGTTACCTCAATTCCCCGGGGAACTTCTTCAAAATATTTTGTAAGCTGTACTTCCTTCCCTATAGAGCTGCATAATTCACTGCAGAAATCCTGTTCTGCATCGGTGCAGACATAGTAGGCCTTGCCATCTCCATAAGAATTGCAGGTCAATGCAGGATACCCCTGGTAGAAATCCTGTTCATACACAGCCAGCACTTCCGCCGTTGACACTTTAACCAGATCACACAGATGGCTGCACTCATAGGTTTGGGTACCCAGATTTTCTCTATGTCCTGTTAACTTAATCCGGTTCTTCTCATTATCATACAGTCCGTCGATTTCCATGCTGCGCAGTCCCAGTACATCCATCAGTCCATATGGCGTACCCCCAAGATAACAACGGTCTGTCTCATCTACTATGCCGGACCAGAATGTCATGATAAACTGACCGCCCTTTTCCACAAATTTACGGATTTTATCCGCAAACTCTTCCCGGTACAAATAGAGCATCGGCGCTGCCACAACTTTATAACCGTCCAAATCCTGCCCGCTGCCGATCACATCTACATTAACACCCTGTTCCCGAAAGGCGCGGTAATATTTCTGAACCGTTTCTTTATAATAAAGTCCCTGGTTTCTGGGACCCTGGGCATCTTCCATCGCCCATTTATTTTCCCAGTCATAGATCACCGCTACTTCCGAAACCGTATCGGTACTGCAGGTTTCACTGATTTCTTCCAGTGAGTTTCCCACATCTGTTACCTCACGGAAGACTCTGGTATCATTCCCGCCATAATGGTCAATCACAGCTCCGTGGAACTTCTCGGATGCTCCGCGGCTCTGGCGGATCTGGAAGTAGAGCACGCTGTCCGAACCATGAGCAACTGCCTGAAGTGACGAGAGCTGATGCATTCCCGGTTTCTTCAGTTTGCTGACCTTCTGCCAGTTGGTTGCGCTGGGACAGGATTCCATCAACAAAAATGGTTTCTTTTGTACACAGCGAAGCAAATCATGCATCATGGCAGTATCCATAGCAGTCACTGCTTCTTCTTCTTTGTGCCAGGTAGGATAGGAATCCCAGGAAAGGATATCCACAGCATCGGTAAACTTTGCATAATCCAGTTCATTGTAATAATACATACAATTTACCGTTGTGGGGATCTGTGATCCTGTCTGACGGATCGCCGCTGCCTCCGCTTTGATAAAATCAATGGTCTGATGGGTAACAAACCGCTTCCAGTCCAGATTTAAACCATGAAGCTGCATTTCGCCCCTTGGAGACGGACTTTCTATCTGATCGAAATCCTGATAGATATGGCTCCAAAATGTGGTGCACCACCGGCGGTTCAATTCATCGATGGTCTGATATTTCTCCTTCAGCCAGTTTCTAAATGCTTCCTGGCAGAGCGGGCAATGACAGTCTCCTCCATATTCATTTGACAAATGCCACAGGAGCACACCGGGATGAGCGCCAAAACGCTTACCAAGCTCCTGGTTGATGATACTTACCTTTTCCCGGTATACCGGGGAGGTGTAGCAATGATTGTGACGTCCGCCGAACAGATTGCGCTGGCGGTTTCCATCTGCCCGAAGCACCTCCGGATATTTGTCAGCCATCCATTTGGGTCTCGCACCGGAGGGCGTTGCAAGTATGATGCTAATACCATTCTGATAAAGCCGGTCAATGATTTCCTCCAGCCACTGAAACTGAAAAACACCTTCCTCCGGTTCCAGAACTGCCCATGAGAATACTCCCAATGTAACGGTATTGATCTTCGCCTCTTTCATATACGCAATATCTTTTTCCAGAATTTCCGGTGCATCCAGCCACTGTTCCGGGTTATAGTCACCGCCATGCAAAAGCCCTTCTATATTAAATTTCATCAATTTTATTCCCCTTCCTTTGTATGTAATGTCTCAACACAATATTAACCTTACATACATGGAAGCGTCAACACCTTTTTCCATTGTTTTTCATTGTAACTGCAATTATCACTGCAATCATAACTGCATTTATCTCTGCATTTATTACTGCATTTATCACTTCATTTATCACTTCATTTATCACTTCATTTATCACTTCATTTATCACTGCAATCGAAAAATATAATTTGGAATGATATTGTGCTCCCCGGGAACAATTACATTTGATACATACTGCATACTCCCGTCTTCCCCTTTTCGCAGCGTCAGCTCATGGCTGAAAGCATGATCATTATTCTTCTCCAGGCAAATCACATCTATAGATAAAGTTACCGTACCATCAGCATTTTCTTTCACTGCCGTTACATCAGGCTCCATTAAAGGCATGGCAACATAATTATGATTGGAACGCATCTCCTGCCAGGGATAAGCATTTTTCTTCTGGTCAAATAACGCTTCTTTACGCAGTTCTTTTTGGGATATGGGAAAATAATACAGCATTATGTTTTCAAATAAATCAGCAGGAATATATCGGTTTTCATTATCTGGATCAATGGGAAACCGGTCTTCCTCCAACCGCTCTCCCTCTTTCATACGATACAGATACTCAAAAAGATCGTTAAAACTCACTGCCGAATAATCTGACTCTGACCAGTTGCTGATCAGCAGATTGTTGCCCTCATAATAGATGGGCTCCACATATTTCTTCTGATAAGCGAGACATTTTTCATCCAACGGTTTGATACGGATCATGCGGTATCCATTCCCGCTTGCCCAGCCTGTATACGCATCCCGGAAAATAAAATTCTCTTTTTCGGTAAAATTCCATTCAGACAGGGGTGAAATTTTCATATCATAAATATCAGGTATTCCCTTAGAATCCAAATTTACCGTAGCTAATAAAAGATTATATCCTGTGCCATCCCTGCCATCCGTATAAAATTCATACCGGTAAAATCCTCCGTTCTGCCTTATGCGGTAAACGGTAAACGCTGCCGGTTCCCCCTTTTGAACTGTTTCCCAGAAATCATAAAAGGCTGCTGGATTCTCCAAGCTGGAATTTCCTGCGCTGTCACATACGGTAAAGCCTTCTTTCCCAATGCTTTTTACGATCTCACTGACAGCCTCATCTGATATCTGCGTATCTGTCTGAATGATATCCGATGGCTTCTTTTCTGTATTCAGATAGATCTCTTTATATATTTCGGCTACTTTCAGGCATTCTTCCTGCACCTTGTCAGAAGTCTCCCGGGATATCACTCCCTCCATGTTCTGTGCCAAAAGATATTTCCCTTTCTGATTCGAAGTATAAAAAGCCCCAACAATAACCATACAGCATAAAATTCCGGTTACGAATAACATCCTTTTCATTCTGCACTCCTCCCATATTGTTCCAGAACCTTTTTATCCTTTTCTACCACATAGGTGCTTCCCCCGATTTCCTTTACATCCTCAACCATACTGATTAATAAGATGGGCTTATCAGCAGCCGGGTCAGGAGTAAATACACCAAACCATCCCAGTTCCGTACCGGTTGTATCCGATACATCTGCTTTAATCTCCGCTGTTCCTGTTTTCCCTGCTAATACCGTAGAATCCATTTTTGCCGCTCTCCCCGTTCCTTCCGGTGAAGATATCACTTTTTCCATCGCAGTTTCCACTCTGTCCGCAGTCTCCTTTGAAAATGCCTGAGGCAGCCACACCTGAGGCTCTATCAGCTCTTTATATTCCAGATACGGCTTTATCACATTCCCATCATTACAAAATGCAGTATACAAGGCTGCCAGATGCAGTGGATTTATTAAAATCTGCCCCTGGCCGTATCCGCTGTCTGCCAGCTGTACCTCTGACTCTATTTTCTCTGTGTTAGAATACTGTGACTGTGCCATCGTAATTTCAAAAGGCATCTCCTGGTTAAATCCCAGTCTTTCCAGCTGGCTCCCCAGCTGATCTGCCCCCATCTTCAGTGCTGCTTTTGCAAAATAAATATTATCGGAATAGATCATTGCATTTTCTAATATGACCGGTTCATATGCATGTAAAGTAGTCACATGATAATCTCCCCAGCTTTCATCCTTCTGCCAGCTCAGCCCTTCATTTCCAAAGTCTTCATCCGGGTTAATGGAGCCTGTTTCCATCCCTATTCCGGCGATCACAGGCTTAAAAGAGGAACCGGGACAAAGTACCTGCCGGAAGCGGTTATACAGCGGATTCCTTATATCATCGTTTAATTCTTTCCACTTCTTATCGGACATGCCTTTTATAAAATCATTGCTGTCAAAAGCCGGCGTACTGACAAGTGCCAGCACCTCTCCGGTGTAGGGATTCATTGCAACAGAACAGCTTTTGTCATCTTTAAACTGCTCATACAGACTTTCCTGAAGTCCTGCGTCAATCGTCAGCCTGATATTCTGTCCGTCCTTTTTTGGTACAGACGCAATCACCGCTTTCGTATTCCCATTTTCATTTTCAATAACAATCTCAGCTCCGTCCCGGCCTTTTAAATCTTTTTCATACAACCCTTCCATTCCGCTTTTCCCAATTACACTATTTTCGCTGTATCCTTCATTGGGGTGTTCTTCCAGGTCTTCAGCCGTTACGTTCTGGACATATCCGGTCAAATGGGATGCCGCCTCTCCCAGAGGATAACTTCTCATAACCGTATCCGATAGCATCACACCTGGTATGGTAATCAATTCATCCTGAACCTCTTTATTTTTCAGCACTTTATCTGACGGAGAAGCAGACATCAGATCCGTTTCCATCACTTTATCCAATACAGCAATTGGAACCAGCGAATCTCCCTTCACCCAGGTCGCATCCAGTTTATTCTTTATGGATTCTACCGTAGTATCCAGAACTTTAGCCAGCCTGACCAGATCATTTCCGGCATCTTCACTCATTTTACCGGGTACCAGTCCTACGGAAACCGCTGTACCCTCTCCGGCAAGCATTCTTCCGTTTCTGTCAGAAATCTCTCCCCGCCTGCTTTCCACGACGGAGACTCTTACCTTATCCTTTGCCGTCAATTCCGGAAAAATCAGGCTGTCATTCCACTCCAGTACATATCCCTTCCCCTGCTCTTTGGAAAAAACCGCCTGGTTTTCCAACTGTACTTCGCCTGCTGAACTCTTCAGAGCCTGCTGATAATGTACCGTTACCTGCCCCTGGTCCTCCACCGCATCCAGTATACTGACTCTGATATCCTCCGCTTCTATCCCCTGGTAAATTTTCTGGTTTCTTTCCGTAAAATATTTTTCAGAGTAATTTTCTTTACTATGCTGGCTGATCATGCTGTACATGGTTTCATAATCTGATTTCTCTATACAGGACATATATTTCTGAAGCAGTTGTTCCGGTTCCTCTCCCCTGCCTGTTAATTGCTTCAAAAAAGATCCCGATTCCTTAGGTCCCTGTGATCTCAGATACAGATATCCCGCTGTAATAATAATCCCTGCCGCAACAACAGATAATAATGCCATGACAGCGCTCTTCTTTTTCTTCATTTCACATCCTCCTTACATCTTATATTTATTACATTTGTAGTATTTAACCGTAAAAATTTTTATTCCTATATATTACAACTGTAGGATTTTAAAGTCAAGTACTTTTCCAATTTTCCAAGATTTTCATACACCGTCCGAAACTATATCCCTCAATCTCAGGATAATGCCATATCCTCCCCGGGTCTTTTCCGTTTCAAATACAAAAGCAGATCTGACTTGTATGCCAAACCTGCTGCGTTAAATTCATTGATTTTTTTATCTCCAGATTTTCTTCGCCCGGGGATCTGCCGCCATACATTTTTCCCGCAGTGCCTCCAGCTCTGCCGTATGGTCTTCACGGGGATCTTCATATTTCAGAATTTTAAGAACCGAGCATTCAAAACTATCTGCACCATATTTATTCCAAAGCTCCTGCATCACCTTGTTGGGATGTCCGTCAGACAACAGCTTAAACCTGTTACTGTTAAAGTCTGCTTTCGTATCTTTGGAAATTCCTAAAAAAGCCTCGCCGGTATCTTTGCACCGCAGAGAAATCACACCCATTTCAGGCATACGATTTTTATATTCCTCCAGAAGCTGCTTTTTTTTCATTATATCCATCATTATCACCTCTTTTCTGATTGTACCCCAATCTATTTCGAAAGGCAATCTACGCTCCGTAGACCCGATTACACGCAATAAAATAGATATATTCACACCTGAAAATAGATTGCAGCATATAAAAGTTGATAAAATGAATTCAAAACACGCACGAAACCTGCATTTCAATACAAATCTGTTCTGCATAATTACAAATCATATATAATAATATTATTATTTCTATATTTAAAAGGCATCATGAACCTGCTTGAAATGAAAAGGAGAGAATATGAAAAAGAACTTATGGAAATACGGATGTACTTTATTAGCAGGCAGTTTTCTGATTCTAAACATAACAGGATGCGGAAAAGTTACTGCAGAATCACTTGTGAACTCCATGTCAGAAAACATGTCAAAAGTAAAGGATTATAAAATTGATATGACGGCAGATCTAAAAGCCAGCGGATCCATGAGCGGAGTCACGCTGGATGTCCAGGCAGGTCTGGATATGGCACTTCAACTAAATGTAGATCCACAGATATTGTATACGGATGGTAATATCTGGTTCAAAGCGCTGGGTATGGAACAGAAAATAGATATTGCATCCTACTCCATGAAAGAAGATCCGGATATCATCAGTTATTTTCAAATCGGAAAATCCGAATGGAAAAAGAACTCCATTACCAATCCGGAAAATAACCCCGACGAAAATATATATAATGAGCTCAAAGATTTGTCTGTCAATTTAGAACTGGAGGATCAAACATCCCAGGTAGAAGACATCGAATGCTACAAACTCAAAGGTCTATTGGATACGAACGCCTTACGTAAAATGACGGATTCACTATATGATCAATTCGATGAAGCTGCCGATATCTATAAAGCTCTTGACTGGGCAGGAATCGAAATACCCATAGAATTCTACGTTTCTAAAAATGAAAAAATGCCTGTTAAAATAAGCGTGGAATTAAAACCATTATTAATGGGTCTGATGAAATCATTTGAAGACCAGAAAGACCTGAACATAAACTGTGATCACTTAACATTGAACTTTATTTATAGTTCTTTTGGAGAGATTGGTACGATTTCTCTCCCACAGGAAATTAAAGATATTCAGACAGAAAAGAGTTCGGAAGCCATGACTTCAGAAACGGAACCTATTACTGCATAAACAATATAACTTTACGAAAATAGCAGAAGGCAATTATGTTCTTCTGCTTTTCTATCTCTATTTGTACATTTTATATTAAATAAAAGGATATAATTTTTTATTATCTTTTCATAAGTTCGTAAATGCTGTTAAGTCCTATATTTACGGACTTATTACTATTTTAAGAAGGATAGATACTTGATATATCTTTGTATTTCTTTTTATGTTTTAGCATTTAAAAGTAGTAATAGTGTAGTAAATTCTTATGCAATTAAACGGTAAACAATCATTTTAGGCTTTTTTCGTTGTTTCAGCACAGTTTGAAATAGATTATAAACTTCCTCACTCATTGGGATTTGCCTTATTCCATTTTCTGATTTTGGAGGTTGTACTACATAACCTACTCTAGGAACTTTAATCAGTTGGTGATTGATGTTAATAATACGATTTTTTAAAATCTAAATCTGACAGTGTTAGCCCACAAACTTCAGATATACGAAGTCCGGTTCTTAATAGTAACACAATTTCCTCATAATACTTTTGATACACTCTGTCTTGTTTCATAAAGGTAAGTAGTTTTTGTTCTTGCTCTTGTGTTAATGCCTCTGTGCTTTTTGTATCGTTTTTCATAATGCTACTCAAAACAAAGTCAAAAGGATTTTTTCTAATATAATCATCATGGAGCGCCATTTTAAAAACAGGCTTTAACATTCGCTTTTAACATTGTACCGTAAGATAACCCACAATCTTTTAATTGCAATAGCCACGTCTTTACATCTGATATTTTAATACTATCAATTTATCAGAAATATTTAAAAATTCCATTTGTCCGCTATAAATGACTTCAATTGTTCTATTATCTTCAATGCTCATTTTATGTAGTGAGCGGTGCTTGTCATTGCTTCCTTCTTTGGCTAGTAATTTTCCATAAACCCTTATTAGCACCTGAATCAGATGTACTGTAATAATAAATCCAACCATTTATAATATTGATAATCAGAAGAAATAAGTTTTTTATTACCACCGTCTATGCTGTTTTTAAATAGTCCATTGGAATTATTATACAAAATGTTTTCACCGTTTGTAGCAACAAGTCCATCAT
>OKVW01000363.1_pt1 | contig 28171 bp, 25 predicted proteins | sample 1606991 | NCBI WGS metagenome assembly OKVW01 (sample SAMN03281021, study PRJEB24777) | human gut metagenome | isolation source: fecal sample PR177 from 1 month old male Malay infant, vaginal delivered... | reverse complement strand
GTCCATAATTTGCCTGTCTCCGTAGTTGGGAGGAACATATCAAAAACAGGCAATTACACAATTTTAATTACAGTCTCTAGAATGGTGGCAATATCATAGGGTCAATAATTATCAGGGAACGATAATGACCCTCTATCAGATTAAACCTGTATTTCAGACTCTTTTACGCCCCCTCATGTTTTGGCTACACCGTCATCGAGTGACAGCCAATTACATCACGCTTGCTGCGGTCGCTCTCTCTGTTCTTACCAGCGTAACGCTCCTTTTGTTTCCCAATTGTGAGTTACTCATTCTTCTGCCTGTCGTGCTGTTTGTGCGAATGGCGCTCAATGCTCTGGATGGGATGTTAGCAAGAGAATGCAACCAACAGTCTCGTCTGGGAGCCATTCTCAATGAAACGGGGGATGTTATTTCTGACATAGTACTCTACCTGCCATTTATATTGCTTCCGCAGAGCAGCACGATTCTTGTCCTTGTCATGCTGTTTTGCTCAGTGATGACAGAATTTTGTGGCGTGTTAGCGCAAGTGGTCAATGGGATCCGAAGCTATGCAGGCCCCCTGGGAAAAAGCGATCGCGCGCTAATGTTTGGTGCGTGGGGCCTTTTATTATCTGTCTGGCCGCATCTTGCGCAATGGAACAATCTGGTATGGGGTGTTGCTATCATCTTACTGCTGTGGACGGTTTATAACCGATGTCAGGACGGACTCCACAATAATGAGGAAGCAAGATGATGTTACTCGAGAAATCGTTGGCGATCGTTTTTGCGCTGTTACTTGTGGCGAGTATGGTGAATGTGCTTCTGACGCGGATCTTCCCGCAGAAAAACTGGCGTGAATTGACGTTACGTATCAGGACATGGTGGCTTATCGTCGTTGTATTCTCTGTGGCGTTGCTAAGCCCAACTTGGTTAGCGCTGACTTTTTTTGCCTTAGTCAGTTTTATGGCATTTAAAGAATTTCTGACGTTGACACCGTCACGACAATCCGATCGAATGCCACTGTTGTGGATGTTTATTGCCATTCCCGTTAACTATTGGCTGATTGGCATTAACTGGTATGGCATGTTTGTCGTGTTTATTCCCGTCTTCGTTTTTTTATTTTTACCTGTAAGGATGGTTATTACGGGAGATACGCAGGGATTTTTGCGTATAGCCTCCCAACTCCACTGGGGTTTAATGACCACCGTTTTTGCTTTAAGTCATGTTGCATTTTTACTGGTCTTACCCGCGGATGGTAAACAAACCGGGGCTTTATTGGTTCTGTTTCTGGTCGGACTGACAGAGATCAACGACATTACGCAATATCTATGGGGTAAGTCACTTGGGCGGATTAGGGTCACGCCGAAGGTGAGTCCTAATAAAACGTTAGCGGGGCTGGTTGGGGGCGTTGTCACGACTGCGCTGGTTGCCATGCTGTTGGGACCTCTGCTTACGCCACTCAGTTGGTCAATGGGGTTATTGACGGGTGTGATTATTGGGATAACCGGTTTTTGCGGCGATGTGGTGATGTCTGCGGTGAAGCGGGACATTGGCGTAAAAGACACGGGTACGCTATTACCGGGTCATGGAGGGATCCTTGACCGACTGGATTCGCTCATTTTTACCGCCCCTGTTTTCTTCCATTTCATTCGTTACTTCTATTACTAACTGATGATTACTCGTTTACTTCGCGTTATGTTCACGCTGTGCATTGTCTGGCCAATAATCTGGACATGACCCCTTGGCGTGTTTATGAACGATCTTAAACGTCAGTTGCTGGCACTCTCACACAAAACACAAGGAAATTATCCCAATGACCGAGACAAGGATGCCTGAAGAGAGACACTTTTTAACCAGCGATAATACAACACTGTTTTATCGTTACTGGCCTGCAACATCGTCAGTCGCTACCCCGAAAGTCATTGTTCTGTTTCACCGTGGACATGAGCATTCTGGTCGGTTGCAACATATTGTCGATGAACTGGCGATGGCAGACACCGCATTTTATGCCTGGGATGCCCGCGGTCATGGGCGCTCGCCAGGTCAGCGCGGATATAGCCCATCCCTGGCACGCTCAGTACAAGATGTTGATGAGTTTGTCCGCTTTGCGGCAAGCGATAGTCAGGCGACTCTGGAGGATGTGGTGGTTGTGGCACAAAGTGTCGGCGCAGTGTTGGCTGCCACCTGGGTACATGATTATGCCCCAACTATTCGGGGTCTGGTGCTTGCATCGCCAGCCTTTAAGATAAAGCTGTATGTGCCCTTTGCGCGTACCGGGTTGGCGGCGCTGTATCGTTTGAGAGGTCTTTTTTTCGTCAATTCTTATGTGAAGAGTAAATTACTGACACATGATCCTGAACGGGTCGCGAGTTTTGATTCTGATCCCCTGATTACCAGACCTATCGCGGTTAACATACTGCTTGAGCTTAACAAAACGGCGAAGCGGATCGTCAGCGATGCCAGTGCAATCACTTTGCCGGTGCAAATGCTGGTCTCCGGGGAGGATTACGTTGTTCACCGCCAGCCGCAGATCGACTTTTATCAACGCCTGCGAAGTCCGTTGAAAGAGTTGCATGTGTTACCCGGTTTTTATCACGATACGCTGGGCGAGAAAGAGAGACATCTGGCGTTGGATAAAATGCGCGAGTTTATCCATACGCTTTTTGCGCGCGCTCTTATACGCTTTGACTACTGTAATGAAGATCGCTGGAGCCCTGGCGCCGATACCTGGAGAATGCTAAGCGGTGGGCCGGAACCGTATTCCCTGGACGACATCGCCTATCGCGGTTTGCGCTATGGCATGAAGATGCTGGGAACACATTCCACAGGACTTCGTCTGGGGTTTGAGACTGGTTTTGATTCCGGAAGTACGCTCGACTATGTCTATCGTAACCAACCTCAGGGCAACAACGTGCCTGGGCGTTTAATTGACAAATACTACCTCAATAGCATTGGGTGGAAAGGGATTCGGCAGAGAAAAACGCATTTGCAGATCCTGATTCGACAGGCCGTTTCCAGACTTATTGAGCAAGGAAAAGCCGTACGCGTAGTGGATATTGCCGCTGGGCATGGACGCTATGTTCTCGATGCACTCGAAAGCGAAACGGCAGTGGAAGAGATTGTATTGCGGGACTACAGCGAATTGAATGTCGCAAGAGGTCAGGAAATGATTGCCGCCCGTGAAATGTGCTCTCGTGCTCGTTTTGAACAGGGCGATGCCTTTAATCGTAATGAATTAGCCGCACTTAAGCCTCGTCCAACGCTTGCCATCGTTTCGGGTTTATATGAATTGTTTCCGGATAACACGTTGGTGCGCAATTCACTGGCTGGTCTCGCAGATGTCATCGAGCCAGGAGGGATATTGATCTACACCGGACAGCCCTGGCATCCGCAGCTAAAAACCATTGCCTGGTCACTTACCAGTCATAAGGATGGCAAGGCGTGGGTGATGCGTGTGAGGACACAAGGTGAAATGGATGCGTTGGTACGAAATGCCGGTTTCGAGAAATGTACTCAGCTCATTGATGAATGGGGCATTTTTACCGTATCTATGGCGGTGCGCCGGGCATGATGACAATTCAGCGTACTGTGTATATTCAGGGTATGGGCTGGCTTCTCTTATTGCCTGTGTTGGGTGCTATGGGGTCAATGGCACTTGCGAATCGTTACGGGTAATCGCAGGGTTATGGCTGTGCGTTATCTGTGCGGTTCGCGTTTGTAAGAAAGACACTGAACAGTTGGCGTTTTTATTTACGCACTCCTATTTGTCCCTCATTAACGAAGAAAATAATGCTCTTGCGGGTGAAGCACTTTCCGCTATCTGGCAGCCTGAGAAATTACTGGCATTAACCTTAACACAGAGAGAAAAGGGGGCCATGAAAATGTGCCGTACTTCGTTGTACTGGGTTATCGTTTTGTGGGTGGGGTGGTTGCTGCTACTTTTTTAATACCAGGCTGATGGCTTTGCTGTTTTGTTGCGCCAGGCGTAATAATTTGCAGGGTAAGTTCCTATACTCTCTTTTCTTACGCGCTATTGAGCAGAAGGGGCAGTTATGACAAGTCACGGCAATTCAGACACGTTTTCTCTTGGTTCCCGGCAGGTCAAACGCTTAGGTTATGGGGCAATGCAACTGGCTGGGCCGGGGGTTTTTGGACCACCCAAAGATCGTCATGTCGCATTAACGGTGCTTCGGGAAGCGATTGCCCTGGGCGTCAACCATATTGATACCAGCGATTTTTACGGTCCGCACGTTACCAACCAAATCATTCGTGAAGCGCTGCATCCGTATCCGGATGATCTGGTGATTGTTACCAAAATCGGTGCCCGGCGCGGAGAGGACGCTTCCTGGCTACCCGCTTTCTCACCTACAGAACTCAGGCAGGCGGTTCACGACAACCTGCGTAATCTTGGACTGGAGGCGCTGGATGTCGTTAACTTCCGCGTGATGATCGGTGACGGCCACGGTACGCAGGAAGGGCCGATTGAAGAGAGTTTCTCCGTTTTAGCGAAGATGCAACAGGAAGGGTTGATTAAGCACCTGGGGCTGAGCAATGTCACGGCAAAACAGGTGGCGCAAGCGCGTGATATTGCGGAGATTGTCTGTGTGCAGAATGAATACAACATTGCAAACCGTCAGGATGATGCGCTGATTGACGCGCTGGCAGCTGAGCGCATTGCGTTCGTTCCCTTTTTCCCGCTCGGTGGATTCACACCGCTGCAATCCTCCACGCTTTCAGAAGTGGCGATGAGCCTGAATGTAACGCCGATGCAGGTCGCGTTGGCCTGGTTGCTTCATCGTTCACCGAACATTCTGCTGATACCAGGAACCTCGTCGGTCGCGCATTTGCATGAAAACATGGCGGCAGGGAAACTTCATCTTTCAGATGACGTTCTGGCGACGCTGGATGGAATATCACTAAAAGGGCAGACGAATGGCTGAGAAAAGAGCGGCACAATGCCACTGCGGCGCCGTCAGATTTACCGTTGAGCTGAGTGACGGATTTAATACTGTCCGACGCTGCAATTGTTCATTTTGTCGGATGCGGGGAGCGGTTGTGGTCTCTGCTCCCCTGTCGGGAATTGAGATCCTCGCAGGAGAGGACAAGCTCACGGAGTACCGTTTCAACACCGGTACGGCAAGGCACTTCTTTTGTTCTGTGTGCGGGATTTACACCTTTCATCAACGACGGTCCAGTCCGGATCAATATGGCGTTAATGTCGCCTGTATTGAAAATGTGTCGCCGTTTGATTTTTCCTGTGTGGAGGTCACCGACGGGATGAACCATCCCAGCGATGGGGCAAGTCAGGGAGTGGTGGGGTATTTACGCTATCAGAGTAAATAAAAGGCCTCCCGCATGGACGGGAGGCCTTTTAATCAGGCTGCAACGACGCTGTCGATCGCAGCTTTCGCGTCAGACTGGGCCTTAGACGCCACTTCCGGACCGTAGGCGATCCCTTCTGCGAACACGAAGTTCACATCCGTGATACCAATGAAGCCGAGGAACACTTTCAGGTACGGGGCGATCAGATCGGTCGGCGTGTCTTTGTGAATACCACCGCGGCTGGAAAGGATCACTGCGCGTTTACCGGTCACCAGGCCTTCCGGACCTTTCTCGGTGTAACGGAAGGTGACGCCAGCACGAGCAATCAGATCGAAGTAGTTTTTCAGTTGTGTCGGGATATTGAAGTTGTACATCGGCGCGGCGATAACAATCACATCATGCGCTTTCAGTTCGGCAATCAGCTCATCAGAAAGCGCCAGCGCCTCTTGTTGACGGGGGGTCAGCGGCGTATCGCTCGGGCGCAGGGCACCTACCAGCTCGCCATCCAGCACCGGAACCGGGCTGGCAGCCAGATCGCGGACGGTTACCCGATCAGCCGGATGCTTTTCACGCCACTGTTCAACAAAATAATCAGACAACTGACCAGACTGAGAGTACCCTGCCAGAATACTGGATTTAAGAACTAAAACCTTGCTCATGGGTGATTCCTTACATGTGTTTGAATGGGCGATGCGCCGTTGCGTGTTGCCACTTTATTCACAATCCTGTCGCAGAGATAGCGCAATATATCGAAGTCTATGTTCGAATTTATTGAACAACACATAAAATGCGCTGATGTGGTACGCTATACCTATTATTTTGAAGAGATTTAACCAGGCAGAGCACTGCCTTTTAACGCTATGACAGAACAACAAAAATTAACCTTCCACAGCTTGCAACAGCAACTCGACTCGCTGATGTTGCGCGACAGGCAGCGATTTTCGCGTCGCCTGCAGGGGGTAAAGAAGGTTAAAAATCCTGATGCACAACAGGCCATTTACCAGGAGATGGCAAAAGAGATCGAACAGGCAGCCGGTAAAGTCGTGCTGCGTGAAGCGTCGCGCCCGGCGATTACCTACCCGGAAAATCTGCCCGTCAGTCAGAAAAAACAGGCGATTCTGGAGGCCGTCCGCGATCATCAGGTCGTCATTGTGGCCGGGGAGACCGGGTCCGGTAAAACGACGCAGTTGCCGAAAATTTGTATGGAACTTGGACGCGGTGTGAAAGGGCTGATTGGTCACACCCAGCCGCGTCGCCTGGCGGCGCGTACGGTGGCGAACCGTATCGCGGAAGAGCTGCAAACAGAACCTGGCGGCTGTATCGGGTACAAGGTTCGTTTCAGCGATCACGTCAGCGACAACACTATGGTCAAGCTGATGACGGACGGTATCCTGCTGGCTGAAATTCAGCAGGATCGTTTACTGATGCAGTACGACACGATCATCATCGATGAGGCGCATGAACGCAGCCTGAACATCGATTTCCTGCTTGGCTATCTGAAAGAGCTGCTGCCGCGCCGTCCGGGCCTGAAAATAATCATTACTTCCGCGACTATCGACCCGGAGCGCTTTTCACGTCATTTTAATAACGCGCCAATTATTGAGGTCTCCGGCCGCACGTATCCTGTTGAAGTACGCTATCGTCCGATCGTGGAAGAGGCTGATGACACCGAGCGTGATCAGTTGCAGGCAATTTTCGACGCGGTCGATGAACTTGGACGGGAAAGCCCCGGCGATATTCTGATCTTCATGAGCGGAGAGCGTGAAATCCGCGATACAGCTGATGCGCTGAATAAGCTCAATTTGCGCCACACCGAAGTGTTGCCGCTGTATGCGCGACTGTCGAATAGCGAACAAAACCGCGTTTTCCAGTCGCACAGCGGTCGGCGTATCGTGCTGGCGACCAACGTGGCGGAAACCTCGCTGACGGTGCCTGGCATCAAATACGTTATCGATCCAGGGACTGCGCGTATCAGTCGTTACAGCTATCGCACTAAAGTGCAGCGTCTGCCGATTGAACCCGTCTCGCAAGCCTCTGCGAATCAGCGTAAAGGACGCTGTGGGCGTGTCTCCGAAGGGATCTGCATCCGGCTCTATTCGGAGGATGACTTTCTGTCGCGTCCGGAATTTACCGATCCGGAAATTCTGCGGACCAACCTGGCGTCCGTCATCCTGCAAATGACCGCACTGGGGCTCGGTGATATCGCCGCGTTCCCGTTTGTTGAAGCGCCGGATAAGCGCAATATTCAGGACGGTGTGCGCCTGCTGGAAGAACTGGGGGCGATTACCACGGATGAACAGGCTTCAGCGTACAAACTGACTCCCCTGGGTCGGCAACTGTGCCAGCTTCCGGTGGACCCGCGTCTGGCGCGGATGGTGCTGGAAGCCCAACAGCACGGCTGTGTGCGTGAGGCGATGATCATCACCTCAGCGCTGTCAATTCAGGACCCGCGTGAACGACCGATGGATAAGCAGCAGGCCTCTGATGAGAAACATCGCCGCTTCCATGACAAAGAGTCCGATTTCCTCGCGTTTGTGAATCTGTGGAATTATCTTGGCGAACAGCAAAAAGCGCTGTCATCCAATGCGTTTCGCCGTTTGTGCCGGACGGATTACCTGAATTATTTGCGCGTGCGTGAGTGGCAGGATATCTACACCCAGTTGCGTCAGGTGGTAAAAGAGCTGGGGATTCCGGTGAACAGCGAACCGGCTGAATACCGCGAGATCCATATCGCGCTGCTCACCGGGTTGCTGTCGCATATTGGGATGAAAGATGCCGATAAGCAGGAGTATACCGGCGCGCGTAACGCCCGTTTCTCTATCTTCCCTGGTTCCGGCTTATTCAAAAAGCCGCCGAAATGGACAATAGTGGCTGAACTGGTGGAAACCAGCCGTCTGTGGGGACGCATCGCCGCGCGAATCGATCCGGAATGGGTGGAACCCGTCGCCCAACACCTGATTAAACGCGCCTACAGTGAACCGCACTGGGAGCGTGCGCAGGGGGCGGTCATGGCAACGGAGAAAGTGACCGTATACGGTCTGCCCATTGTCGCCGCGCGTAAGGTGAACTACAGCCAGATTGACCCGGCCTTGTGCCGCGAGCTGTTTATCCGTCATGCGCTGGTGGAAGGCGACTGGCAAACGCGTCATGCTTTCTTCCGCGAAAATCTCAGATTGCGCGCGGAAGTGGAAGAACTGGAACACAAATCGCGTCGTCGGGACATTCTGGTGGATGACGATGCGCTGTTTGAGTTCTATGACCAGCGCATCAGCCACGACGTCATTTCTGCCCGTCATTTCGATAGCTGGTGGAAGAAAGTCAGCCGTGAAACGCCGGACCTGCTCAACTTTGAAAAGAACATGCTGATCAAAGAGGGGGCGGAAAAAATCAGCAAGCTGGATTACCCGAATTTCTGGCATCAGGGCAATCTTAAGCTGCGGTTAAGCTATCAGTTTGAACCGGGCGCTGATGCGGACGGGGTCACCGTGCATATTCCGCTCCCGCTGCTCAACCAGGTGGAAGAGAGCGGATTCGAGTGGCAAATTCCGGGATTGCGCCGCGAACTGGTGATTGCACTGATTAAATCATTGCCAAAACCGATACGCCGCAATTTTGTGCCTGCGCCGAACTACGCCGAAGCGTTTTTAGGCCGCGTAACGCCACTGGAGCTACCGCTGCTTGATGCTCTTGAGCGCGAGCTGCGGCGCATGACCGGCGTGACGGTTGACCGTGAAGACTGGCACTGGGATCAGGTGCCCGATCATCTGAAAATCACTTTCCGGGTGGTGGATGAGAAGAACAAAAAGCTACAGGAAGGTCGGTCGTTACAGGATCTTAAAGAAAGGCTGAAGGGGAAAGTGCAGGAAACGCTTTCTGCCGTGGCGGACGACGGCATCGAACAGAGCGGGCTGCACATCTGGAGTTTTGGCAAACTTCCGGAAAGCTATGAGCAAAAGCGCGGCAACTACAAAGTTAAAGCCTGGCCCGCGCTGGTGGATGAGCGCGACAGCGTGGCGATCAAGCTGTTTGATAATCCGCTGGAGCAACAGCAGGCTATGTGGGCGGGTCTGCGCCGTTTGCTGTTACTGAATATTCCGTCGCCTATTAAATATCTGCATGAAAAGCTGCCCAATAAAGCCAAACTGGGGCTCTATTTCAACCCGTACGGGAAAGTACTGGAACTTATCGACGACTGTATTTCCTGTGGCGTAGATAAGTTGATCGACGCCAACGGCGGTCCGGTCTGGACGGAAGAGGGCTTTGCCGTTCTGCATGAAAAAGTTCGCGCCGAACTGAACGAGACCGTTGTGGAGATTGCCAGACAGGTCGAACAGATCCTGACTGCGGTCTTTAATATCAACAAAAGGCTGAAAGGGCGTGTGGATATGACGATGGCGTTGGGCCTTTCGGATATCAAAGCGCAGATGAGCGGTCTGGTGTACCGCGGCTTTGTCACCGGCAACGGCTTTCGACGTCTGGGGGATACGCTGCGCTATCTGCAGGCGATTGAAAAACGTCTTGAGAAACTGGCCATCGATCCTCATCGCGACAGGGCGCAGATGCTCAAAGTCGAAAGCGTCCAGCAGGCGTGGCAACAGTGGTTGAACAAGCTGCCACCGGCGCGCCGTGAAGACGAAGAGGTCAAAGAGATCCGCTGGATGATTGAGGAACTGCGCGTGAGCTACTTTGCCCAGCAACTGGGAACGCCGTACCCGATCTCGGATAAGCGTATACTCCAGGCGATGGAGCAAATTTCACTTTGACCATGACGCCAGCGTTGAGGTTTTCAGCGCTGGCGTCATTCATACAGTATCGCTACTTATGCCATCTCGCCGGCCTGCGCGCACGTCAACATAAACCCACCCAATAACAAAAACCAGGTATATATCGGCCGCGAATCTCTCGTTTGTGCAAGGTGATAAGTCGGCTAATAACGATGAGTAATGCACATACCTCACAGAATGTTCGAATACCCATTTGGCGTGCCCTGTTTATTTTAAAGACAATTTAGAAAGAATTAATTCAGCAGCAATGTGTAATATTGTGAGGAACAGGAGATAATATATGAATTATTTATTTACATTTTTTCGTAAAAATACATATGTCGACAGCACACTTTTCAGAACCTGCTGGATATGATGAAAGCAATGCGGAGGAGGGTAGATATAATGCAAAAACCAATTGAAGACATTGATGCGGTGGTCAACCATTTTTTAAATAATCAGGACAGGCAATCAGAGGTTTTGACATTTAGCGGGGAAATGGATAGTTGTAATTTACTCGATAATGATTCAGTCATCATTATTCTTGAAGGACATTTAAACCTGGAGAGGACATCTGATGGAATAGTGATAGCATCACTCTCCGGTAAAAACGTAATAAAACTATTTCATGTCGAGATTTATAAGCATTTGCGATTAACGGGTGACAGTAGTTTTTCCTATCTGCAATACCGCAGAGAGGACTTTTATAATGGCATTGAACGTCACTGTTTGTGGAAAAATCTTTATCACATAATGGCGTATGCATCCATGCTTATTTATTCCAGAATGAATATGTTAATGAACTGTAGTGTCTACGATATGGTAAAGTATTACTTGTATAAAATTGAATCCAGCACCGAACTCAAATTAAAAGAAAATATTTGCACATATATTATCCTCAGAACCGGATATTCAAGGAGCGCCGTAATGACTGTTCTTAACGAATTAAAAAAAGGCGCCTACATAGAAATCAATCGTGGCAAATTAAAGAAGATTAATTTTTTGCCAGTAAAATTTTAACCCGATTAATTATCAGGTGAGTGATTAAAACAGCCTGTCTATGTATTTGATGATGTTCTTAATCGCTGGAGCATGTTTCGTTTTCGTCTGATAATAATAATGCATATTCATTTTCATGTGGTCCATCAGAATAGTGTTCTGGCGATTGATATTCATCATCTCGCAGGTGGTAAGGGGCAGTAACATGAAGCCGGCTCCGTTGCTGGTCATCACCATGAAGTCCAGCAGAGAGCCTTGCACAGCCTGCACCTTCGGGTGGAAGTTAACGTACTTTTCCAGCCAAAAGGCGATTCTTTGATGGCTGATTGTCAGCATGTTTTCCCTGACAAGCAGAGGGATTTTTTCCAGATTTTTTAGGTCATCTTTATTTTCTTTATTAGTGATCAGAAGCATTGCACTACTGTGATGGCATTGGGTGGCAATTTTATCTGGAACAGGAAAGTGAGTGGTGCTAATGATGATGGTACGGTTATTCAGTTCATCGTTTTCCAGCGTTTCTTGTCGGACGTTCATCCTGACTACGGTATAACTAAAATCGCTTTTACCTAAACTGCATTCAAGTATATCGGCCAGGTTATCGGGGAATGATTTATCAATCACGATAGTGATCCTGTTGCCTTGCATTGGACCGAGAAGTTCTTTTTCGGTATTGACGATTTTGCGATACAGTGGCTCGGTCTGCTCATAAATCTCTTTAGCATAATCGGTTGGGCTGAATAAACCATGTTGACGCAGAAAGAGTTTCTTGCCAAAAAATGTTTCAAGCTCGTTAATTGTTTTTCCTAAAGGTGAGCGAGTAATAAATAACTCTTCACAGGCTTTATTTAAACACTGCTTTTCCATGACGGTCATAAAGTATTTGAGTTTCTTGGTTAATAGAAAATTCATGTTCAACCCCATTTTAGTGGTGTGATGGCAATCTCAACACCTTTAAATATTAAATAACGGACAACTTCTGATTTTTTCTTTATGAAGTTGCTCCTTCATTACTTAAAGCTATCACTCAATTTTACTCCTGAAAACGCCTGTTTTGCTCATTTCTGCGCTTTTTTTGCAGGATGTTGTAATAGTCATTTGCGCAACCTCTTGTAGTAAGGGTGTTAATATTTTGTCACATGTTGTGTGCATTATTGGATGTTGTGGTGCAAATGATTTTTGTGTCAAAGGGCTTATGATAGAAGTAATAATAAAATTTTGTTGTCATGGATTGTTACGACAAATGGCCCATCTGTCATTATCATTAAAAATGATGGGTATGGAAATAAATTAATGAGTGGGTGGATGATGTAATTATATTTTTTATCTAATGGGTGAACGCTGGAGAATTTATTTTCAGGAAGTGGTTGGTCTGATTGTAAATAATATTCCAGATACTGATTCCTTTATTGCTGACATTTGCCGTTGTGGTTGACCCGTCACCCGCTCAATCTCAGTATTCACCACTCAGTGACGAGTTGAATAAAGGTGCAACGCTGCTCGTTGCAAACCCTCTTTAGCAATCTATTGATCAGGCAAGACCAGTCAGGCCTATTAACCGCCATTGAGTTCAATAAAATCAGCGGCCCGAAGAACGGGCCGCAGGCCTGTTACACCCTGTCAGGCTGGGCATTGAGCGCCGGGCTACGTTTTACCCGGCTGGCAAAGAAAATCGCCACCAGTGAAATCGCCACGGTGGTGACCAGATACCATGCGACCGGTACCCAGTCGCCGTCATATTTTGCCAGCAAGCCGGTCGCGATAAGGGGAGCCGTACCGCCCGCCAGCGCTGCGCCAATCTGATAACCAAGGGTAATGCCGGTGTAGCGCACATTGGCGCTGAAAATTTCTGAGCACAATGTGCCGAGCACGGCTGTGACCGGCGACCAGAGAATACCGAACATCACTATCGTTGCCAGCATAATTCCCCAGGTGGTGCCGGTATTGAGCAGCAGGAACCATGGCACGATAAACAGGCCCAGCAGGAAGACACTTATGGCATACATGCGCTTACGGCCAATTTTGTCCGACAACAATCCCATCAGCGGGATCATTACCGTGGCGATAAGGGCACCCACGGTAACCGCTTCCAGCGCCTGGGATTTCTGATACGCGAGCGTGGTGGTGGCGTAGCTGACCACAAAGGTCGAGAAAATGTAGAACGGCGCGGTTTCGACCACCTTCAGTCCGGCGGCGATTAAGACTTCACGCCAGTGGTGGGTTAGCGTGTCACGTAGCGGCGCTTTCGCCACCTGGCCGGAGGCTTTAACTTTTTTGAAATCTGGCGTTTCATCAATATCCCGGCGTATCTACAGTCCTAACAGCACCAGCACGGAGCTGAGCAGGAAGGGAATGCGCCAGCCCCAGGAGAGAAAATCGTCTTCACTGAACAGGGTCATCAACGACACGATAAACGTCGCCATGAGCATACCGATGGTGACACCCGCCTGTGGAATGCTGCCGAAAAAACCTTTGCGCTTTTCCGGGGCGTATTCATATGCCAGCAGCAACGCGCCGCCCCATTCGCCGCCAATCCCCATCCCCTGAATAATACGCATCAGGATCAGCAGGACAGGCGCCCAGATGCCAATCATGTCGTAGGTCGGCAACAGACCAATCATCACCGTGGCGCCGCCCATCAGCGAAAGCGTTAACACCAGCGTTTTCTTGCGCCCAATGCGATCGCCTATGTGCGCGAAAATCACGCCGCCAATCGGTCGAATGAAAAAGGTTAGCGAGAAAGAGAGGTAGGAGAGGATAAGTCCTATGACCGGATCGACCATTGGGAAGAAAATTTTATTAAATACCAGCGCCGCGGCGGTGCCATACAGGAAGTAGTCAAACCACTCAATCGCGCTACCGGTAAGACTGGCGATGAGTACCTTCTTATTTTTTTTCAGAATTGCCGTGCTACTTTCATGGGTTGTCATTGACGGAAAACCTCGACCAGAGAATAAAAGAGTGGCACCCCATAGTGCGACAGGTGCAACTTGTTACGTGAAAAGTTGTTAAATTGTTAATTAAACTAGGTGTGTTTGTAACATTTAACAAGCAATGCCGTACGGTAACAGGCTAAAAAGAGGGCAATTTGCCAGGGGAATTTTCTGTTATGACAGAAGATTTGACGTCGATGATTTAAGAAATGATAAATAAACAGCATAATCCACAGGTGCAACCGGCCGATTTTTAGACGATTTGTGTTATTTCACCGGGATGACAAAAAAGCGCCGATATTTCAAGCATAAACCTTTCAGAGAGATCTGCTGTTTATCCGATTCCGGTGCGGTACTCTGCAGGGAACAGAAGAGGAGCCTGATGATGCAACCTTTCCCGACACTTTCCGCCACGACCGTTGAGGCGATCAATACCCTGGGGCAATGGCTGGCACAGGATGACTTTTGCGGCGAGGCCGACCGTCCGGCAGATTGTGTGGTGCTGGCGGGCAATGCCGTTATTCCGACCATTGAGGCAGCTTGCCGCATCGCCTCGCAACAGCGTATCCCGTTACTTATCACCGGCGGAATTGGGCACTCTACAACGTTCCTGTATGCCGCTGTAGCTCAACACCCGCGCTATAACACCATTCAAACTACCGGCCGTCCGGAAGCCGCTATTCTGGGCGATATCGCCCGTCAGTTCTGGCAGATCCCGGCGGAGAACATCTGGCTGGAAGATCGGTCAACCAACTGCGGGGAGAATGCCCGTTTCAGCGCGGATATCATTGCGCAGGCCGCCGGACCGATTAATACCGCCATCGTTGTGCAGGATCCCACCATGCAGCGGCGCACCGTAGCAAGCTTTCGCCGCGTCACCCGCGATAACCTGGACGCGCCGCGCTGGTTAAGCCATCCTGGATTCACCCCCGTTTTGTGCCAGCATGATGATGGCGTGAGGCTGGCAAACGCCGGTGAAGGTGTCTGGACTGTTGAGCGCTATCTGGCGCTGGTTGTCGGTGAAATCCCACGTTTGCGAAATGATGAAACGGGTTACGGACCGCGTGGTCGCGACTTCATCGTGCAGGTGGATTTTCCGCCAGAAGTTGAGGCGGCCTGGCGGATCCTGCGCCAGGATAACGCGTTGAACGATGCCATGAACCATCGCTCACTGCGCTAAATGGGGCGGAGGTTATCCTCCGCCTGCTGACTAGAGTTTGACGAATTTATCCAGAGTGCGGATAAGCTGCGTCACAAAGCCGTATTCGTTGTCGTACCAGGCGACGGTTTTCACCAGTTGCAGATCGCCCACTTCGGTTATTTCGGTCTGTGTGGCGTCAAATACGGAGCCGAAGTGCGATCCGATGACGTCGGACGAAACAATCTCCTCATCGGTGTAGCCGAAAGATTCATTGTTTTGCGTTGCTTTCTTCAGTGCGTTGTTAACTTCTTCAGCCGTCACTTTCTTATCCAGAATGGACACCAGTTCGGTAACCGACCCGGTTTTAACCGGTACGCGCTGGGCGTGGCCTTTTAATTTGCCGCTCAGCTCTGGAATGACCAGCCCAATCGCTTTTGCCGCGCCAGTGGTATGCGGAATGATATTTTCCGCAGCCGCGCGGGAGGCGCGTAAATCTTTGCCACGTGGCCCATCGACCAGCGACTGTGTTCCGGTGTAAGCGTGAATGGTGGTCATGGTCCCCACTTTGATGCCAAAACTGTCATGCAGGGCTTTGGCCATTGGCGCCAGGCAGTTGGTGGTGCAGGAGGCAACCGAAACAATGACATCGCTGGCGTTAAGCGTGTCATCATTGACGTTGTAGACGATGGTTTTCATCTCGCCAGCCGGCGCGGAGATAAGCACCTTTTTCGCACCAGCATCAATATGGGCCTGCGATTTTTCCGTTGAGGTATAGAAGCCGGTGCATTCGATAATGACTTCGGCACCCCTGGCTTTCCACGGGATGTTTTTGGCGTCTTTCTCTGCATACACCGCAATCTCTTTACCATTAACGATCAGCGCATCTTCGGTGAAGTCGACGCTCCACGGGAACGGCCCGTAGTTCGAATCATGTTTAAGCAGATAGGCGAGGATTTTAGGGGAGGTGAGGTCATTAATCGCGACCACATCAACATCGCTTTTGACTTCCAGTAAACGACGCAACACCAGACGACCAATACGACCAAAACCATTAATGCCAATTTTACTCATGATTTACTCCTGTGAGGATGTAGCGGAGGTGCATTTTCCCTTACAGGCATAGTCCAGTATGGCGTGGTGGGCAATCGCAGTTCTTGCCGTTAAGGGTAACTTACTGATTAGCAGCGAAGAAAAATTAATGAATTTTTAACAAAACCTCGTTATGTTGTCGCTTTGTCGTTTTTACTCAGGAAGTGTTATGGGCAATAAGTATTCAAGCCTGCAAATTGGGATTCATTGGCTGGTCTTTTTACTGGTGATAGTGGCGTACTGTGCGATGGAGTTTCGCGGTTTCTTTCCACGAAGTGACCGACCTGTCATTAATATGGTGCACGTGTCATGCGGAATCGCCATTCTGCTTCTGATGGTGGCGCGTTTGCTGATCAGACTGAAATACCCGGCACCGCCAATTGTGCCGAAACCCAGGCCGATGATGACCGGGCTGGCGCATCTGGGGCATCTGGTCATTTATCTGCTCTTTATCGTGCTGCCGATCGTTGGCCTGGTGATGATGTACAATCGCGGTAATCCCTGGCTGGCGTTTGGTATCGTAATGCCCCATGCGGCGGAAGGAAACTTTGACCTGGTTGACACGTTAAAATCCTGGCATATCACGCTGGCTAATATCGGCTACGTGGTGATTGCCCTTCATGCCGCTGCCGCACTGATGCATCACTACTTCTGGAAAGATAATACCTTGTTACGCATGATGCCGCGCAAACGGCAGAAATAACCCCTGCGTCGCCAGTATCCGCGGGTGTGACGGCCCGCGATTTTTCAACGCTGGACGGTGCCTGGTTCTGAATCATCTCATCCGTTGTTCTGAACAGGATACCTGTACTCCGGGTGCAAGGATTTTCTTAACTTCATAATCCATATTTAAACCCTGAATAGATTGTTATGCGTTACCTATTAAATTAGCCTCAGCGCACCCGTCAAAAACAGAGGCTCGCGTTATGAAATCATCAGGCAAAACTAACGTCACGGCGAATGAAGCGAACAAAAACGCGGTCGTTCTTCGCTGTGATGAAGATTTTGAACATTGGTATCTTAAACAATTTGATTATACGATGTTTACCGATATGGAAATCCAACAAGCTATGGAAGAGGTGAGGCCGGAAAAATATCCCTGTATCCCGTTAATCCAGGATGGGGGAAATGAGGTGACCTATCTCGGTGAAGACCTGGTAACATTTTTGTTCCGAAAGCTATGCACCGTCACACTGTCACCACAATAACGGCTTCTCTGCTAATCTACTTATAAACACTTCTGTGGGTAACAAAATGATCAGCAATGTCGATAATTCGGAACTGTCCTGGCCTGTGAGCTCGCGTATAGATGACACTTATCTTAAGATTTTGTTTGAAACGCTGGAACCTTACTTAACCTATGCAAGTTATCCTGCCGGAAAACGCATTAGCTTCAGTGCCGCCCGACAGACGGACTGTTTCTTTATCCGTACAGGCGCGATCACACTCTATCGCCAGCCGGATGATATTCTTCTTGATGTCATTGAAGCGCCGACCATCCGTGGGATTATTCCCGTTCACAAAAACTCTGAATCGATGTTTGTCATGCGGGCCATTGATGCTGTCGAGATTGCTACTCTTGCAAAAGAACAGTTTTACGACTTACTCACAAAACACAGTTTATGGGAAGCCTATGCCCGGCATCTGCAGCTTATCGCCAGCATAGCGACAGAGATATTGTTTAAAATCGCGTCGCCGACCGTTTTTCAGGTTGTTCGTTACCAGCTTTATGAGCTGATAAGTAAACCGGAGGAAATCAGGCTGGCGATCACGGCTGAGAGTTACATTCGCGGTAAAACACGACTTTCGCGTTCGGCCATAATGAACACGCTTTCTGCATTAAAGACGGGTGGATACATCAGTATTGAGAATGGACATCTGATGAGTATTAAGTACATTCCGGCACAGTTCTAAGCCTCTTCAGTCCGCAACAAGCCACGGCGCATAACGCTTAATCATTTGCTGATTACGTGATGCGTCACTCGACCCTATCCGCGTGTTATCACCCACTAATCTGTTTAAATACAGTCTTTACATTTCATTAACTCAGTGACTCTGATACCATACCCCCCTATAGTATTGAAGGGGACGGTATGCCGCATTCACCAGAAGATAAAAAACGTATTCTGACTCGCGTCCGGCGAATCCGGGGGCAGGTCGAGGCCCTGGAGCGGGCGCTGGAATCGGGAGAACCCTGTCTGGCTATTTTGCAACAAATTGCCGCCGTACGGGGCGCATCCAAAGGCTTAATGGGCGAAATGGTAGAAATTCATCTGCAAGATGAATTAGTCAGCGGTGACACCACCGCCGATCAGCGCGCCCTACGGATGGCTGAAATCGGCCATCTTCTTCGCGCCTATCTAAAATAAATCCATCACCTCGCAAAAGGGAAGAGATATGAAATCACGTGCAGCAGTCGCTTTTGGCCCCGGTCAGCCGCTCAAAATCGTTGAGATTGACGTCGCGCCGCCTGCAAAGGGCGAAGTTCTGGTCAAAATTACCCATACCGGCGTGTGTCATACCGATGCGTTTACGCTGTCGGGAGATGACCCGGAAGGCGTTTTTCCGGCGGTACTGGGACATGAAGGTGGCGGTATTGTGGTGGAAGTCGGTGAAGGCGTTACCAGTCTGAAACCTGGCGACCACGTTATTCCACTCTATACCGCAGAATGTGGTGAGTGTAAATTTTGTAAATCAGGAAAAACCAACCTTTGCCAGGCGGTACGCGCCACGCAAGGGAAAGGTCTGATGCCGGATGGCACCACCCGTTTTTCATACAACGGCGAACCGATTTACCACTACATGGGCACCAGTACGTTCAGCGAATACACGGTTTGTGCGGAAATCTCTCTGGCAAAAGTGAACCCGCAGGCGCCGCTGGATAAAGTGTGTCTGTTAGGCTGCGGTGTTACTACGGGGATTGGGGCGGTACACAATACCGCAAAAGTGAAAGAAGGAGATACCGTCGCGGTCTTTGGTCTTGGTGGTATTGGTCTGGCAGTAATTCAGGGCGCGGTACAGGCGAAAGCTGGCCGAATTATCGCCGTCGACACCAACCCGGAGAAATTCACGCTTGCGGGTGAAATGGGGGCGACCGATTTCATCAACCCGAACGACTACGATAAACCGATTCAGGACGTGATTGTGGAACTCACCGACGGCGGCGTGGATTTCAGCTTCGAGTGTATCGGCAATGTAAACGTCATGCGCGCGGCGCTGGAGTGTTGTCATAAAGGATGGGGTGAAAGCATCATCATTGGCGTAGCTGGCGCGGGACAGGAGATTAAAACGCGTCCGTTCCAGTTGGTAACGGGACGGGTGTGGCGCGGTTCTGCCTTTGGCGGGGTCAAAGGCCGTAGCCAGTTGCCGGGCATGGTGGAAGAGGCGATGGCCGGGAAAATCCAGTTGGATCCCTTTATTACACACCGTTTACCGCTGGAGCAGATCAACGAGGCATTTGATCTGATGCACGAAGGAAAATCCATCCGCACCGTTATCCACTTCGGCGATAACTGATTCATCCGCCAGCGGAAATCTCCGTTGGCGCTTTCCGTTTTTAACATAAATGTTGTCAAAGTGTGACGAATCCGGCGCTTTTTGCGGTAAGTAAACGCCTCTGAATGCCGATGACTATCTTACGGGCGTGTATCACGCATAAATCCTACAAGAGAGTCGACGGTCATGGACAACACATCATCGATGCAAGCACCGCATAAGCTGGGCTTCCTGCATCAAATACGGCTGGTTCCGCTGTTTTCCTCTATTCTCGGTGGCATCCTGTTACTGTTCGCACTGAGCTCAGGGCTGGCGGGGTATTTCCTGATGCAGGCCGACAGCGATCAGCGCGATGTCACGGATGAGATCCAGGTGCGGATGGGATTATCTGACAGTTCAAACCATCTTCGCACGGCGCGAATCAATATGATTCATGCCGGTGCCGCGAGCCGAATCGCTGAAATGGATGACATGAAAGCGAACATTGCCGAGGCGGAAAAACGCATCAAACAATCTGAAGAGGGGTTTAACACGTACATGTCGCGTGCGGTGAAAACCCCGGCAGATGAAGCGCTGGATGGTGAACTGAACAGCAGCTTCAAAGCTTATGTTGCCGGTATGCAACCGATGCTTAAGTTCGCCAGAAACGGCATGTTCGAAGCCATCATCAATCACGAAAGCGAGCAGGCAAGAAAGCTTGATGACAATTACAACAACGTCCTGCTGAAAGCGATTGAACTGCGTACCGCGCGCGAACCAGTTAAGTGAGCAGGCGCAACAGCGTATGCAACTCGGTGTGATGTTTATGATTGGCGCCTTTGCACTGGCCCTGGTGCTGACGCTGATGACGTTCGTTGTGCTACGTCGTACCGTAATTCGTCCCTTGCAGCGCGCGGCCCAACGTATTGAGCAAATTGCCGCGGGCGATCTCACTGTGCAGGATGAACCGACAGGGCGCAGCGAAATTGGGCGTTTGAGCCGTCATCTGCAACAGATGCAGCGCTCGCTGGTGCAAACCGTTGGTACGGTGCGTCAGGGAGCGGAAGAGATTTATCGCGGCACCAGTGAAATCTCGGCGGGCAATACCGATTTATCTTCGCGTACGGAGGAGCAGGCGGCAGCCATCGAGCAGACGGCGGCCAGCATGGAAGAACTGACCGCTACAGTGAAGCAGAATGCTGATAATGCGCACCATGCCAGCAAACTGGCGGAAGACGCCTCCGGTAAAGCCAGCCGGGGCGGGGAAATGGTGTCCGGCGTGGTCCATACGATGGGGAATATTTCAACCAGTTCGAAAAAGATCTCTGAGATTACCGCCGTCATCAACAGTATCGCTTTTCAGACCAATATTCTGGCGCTGAACGCCGCGGTTGAAGCCGCGCGTGCCGGTGAACAGGGGCGCGGGTTCGCCGTCGTCGCCAGTGAGGTTCGTACGCTTGCCAGCCGAAGTGCCCAGGCGGCGAAAGAGATTGAAGGGCTTATCAGTGAATCTGTCCGGCTGATCGAAAAAGGTTCCGGTGAAGTGGTTGCAGCGGGTAATACCATGACCGACATCGTGGAAGCGGTGAAACGCGTCACTGACATTATGCTGGAAATCGCCGCGGCCTCGGACGAACAAAGCCGCGGTATTGTCCAGGTCAGTCAGGCCATCTCCGAGATGGATAAGGTGACCCAACAGAACGCCTCGCTGGTAGAAGAAGCTTCTGCGGCGGCGGCATCGCTGGAGGAACAGGCTGCTCGACTGACCGAAGCCGTAGGGACATTCCGTTTGCCGGGCAGTCGTACAGTCAAACGGGCCGCGACCGTGAACACGCCGCTTCAACCTGTCACATCCCCCGTCACCGATCGCGAAGAAAACTGGGAAACATTTTAAGGATAATCCCGGAAGGAATGCGAAAGCGTCCCTTCCGGCCAGTCTGAGTGGTTATAACGGCATCGATTTACGAATGGCGGCGATCAGGCTCTGCGCGCCCGTGGAGAGCGGGGAATCCACGCGGGTCAGAATGCCAATCGGCTCGCCTGCGCCCTGCGTCGGAACCGGCAGTGACACCAGCGTCGCCTGACGCAAATCCTCTTTTACTGCCCCTGACGGGACAAACCAGACGTAGTCATAATCGACGGTCAGTTGCCGGGATAGCGATGCAGAAAGCGTTTCGATACAGCCCGTTGGCATCTTACAGCCCTGACTTTGCAACAGGGTTTCGGCATTCTGCCGGGGAACCGTTCCTTTTGGCGAGACCACCACCGGCCACTCCATCACGCGACTGAGCGTCACATTTTCCTGTAACAGCGGGTGGTCAGGGCGCACAACCAGCTTTAACGACTCCAGAAACAGCAGTTCGTAGTTCAGGCCGCTCATCAGTTCCGGATCGGACATCCGGCCGATGCCAATGTCAATCTCAGCGGATTTCAGTCCTGCCAGCAGCATGGTGTTATTCATCGTCGCCACCTGCAGCGTGGTCTCTTTCTGCTGCTGATGAAACGCCCCGATGACCGAAGGAAGAATACCCAGCGCTGCGGTGGGCAACGCGCCAATTCTTACAACATCATTGTTAAGGCCTTCTTTACGATTCAGCGCCTGACCCGCGGTGTTAAGCGCATCAAGCACTTTCACCGCGTGCGTTAAAAACTGCTCTCCGGGTAGCGTCAGCTGCGCGCCGAGACGTCCGCGTTCGAACAGGCGGGTTCCGGTGAGTTGCTCCAGTTCATTAAGCGTCTTGGAGAGCGCAGGCTGGCTAAGGTTAAGGGTTTCGGCTGCGCGCCCCAGGGTTCCTTGTTGAGCGACAGCGACAAATGTATGAAGATGGCGCAATCGGATGCGCTGACTGAACAGACTATTTTTTTCCATAAGTGATGTTAAGAACAGAGCGATGACGGTGACAAGTAAAGTTGTTTGTTTTTGATAACTTGATTGCAAAATATTATTAACATTTAACTTATTTAAGTAACAGCACTTTCTCTTCGGAGGGTAAAATGATCCATGTCATAGGCCACCTTAATCCCGATAGCGACGCCATTTGCAGCGCTTACATGACCGCTCGCTGGCTGAATATGCGCGGCCTTCAGGCCACGGCCTGGCGCCTGGGAGAAGCGAATCGTGAAACCCGTTTTTTGTTCGAGCGCGCAGGGCTGGAAATGCCTGCGCTGCTGGAGATGCCGCTAACAGACCTTGACGTCTGGCTGGTGGACTTTACCGAACCGACGCAGGGGCCAGAGACGCTTCAGGACAGTAATATTGTGGGCATTATCGACCACCACCGTTTAGGGGGACTGGTCACGCGTTTGCCGCCTGAAGTGTGGGTTAAACCGGTTGGCAGTAGCGCCACGCTCCTCTGGCAACTGATGTCGGAAACGGAGAGAGCGCAGATAACCTCTGCACAGGCATTATTGCTGCTGGGTGCCATGTTGAGTGACACTGTCGCGCTTCGCTCGCCGACCACCACTCCCGACGACCGCCAGGCAGTCGACGAGTTGGCGACGCTTGCCGGTGTCGATTTGACGACCTTTAGCGCCGATCTGCTGAGTGCGAAAACCAGCGTGGAAGGGCTCAGTGCGAGCGAACTTCTGCAAAAAGACATCAAGCGTTTTACCATTCACGGCCAGCAGGTGAGCGTCGCGCAGATTGAGCTGTATGCGTTGAGCCAGGTCGCCGACATGATGGTGCCACTGCGAGAAGAGATGGCGGATTACGCAATGCGTAGCGGGGCGGATCTGGTTGTGCTGATGCTTACCGATATCAACGCTGAGAATTCACAGCTCTGGTTTGCCGGTCAGCGCCAGCCTCAACTGTCACAACCGGTGACAGTGGAAGGGATGTTGAGTCGTAAAAAGCAGATGCTGCCCTGGCTGGACAGTCACGTCAGCGCGGTTAAATAGGGATAACGGGCTAAGAGGCTCAGCCCATTGATGCCCTATGGTTGTAGGCCGGATAAGGCAACAGCCGTCATCCGGCAAGAGCTGAAATGCCCGATGACGCAAGCTTATCGGGCCTACGGGATTTGTGGCCGGATAAGGCGACAGCCGTCATCCGGTAAGAGCTGAAATGCCCGATGACGCAAGCTTATCGGGCCTGGGAGATTTGTGGCCGGATAAGGCAACAGCCGCCCTCCGGCAAGAGCTGAAATGCCCGATAACGCAAGCTTATCAGGCCTGGGAGATTTGTAGGCCGGATAAGGCGACAGCCGCCCTCCGGCAAGAGCTGAAATGCCCGATGACGCAAGCTTATCGGGCCTGGGAGATTTGTAGGCCGGATAAGGCGATAGCCGTCATCCGGCAAGACCTTCAGACTCAGCCCGTTTTTCTCATCAGACGTCAAAAAAGACGGTTTCGTTTTCGCCCTGCAAATGAATATCGAAGACATACACGATGTCGCTGCCGCGCTGTTCACGGCGGGCAATCAGGGTCTGACGGCGAACCTCCCACTCAATCAGATTGAGCACCGGATCGCGCTGGTTCGCTTCGTGCTCATCGGCAAAGTACATGCGGGTGTTCAGGCCAATGTTGATACCGCGCGCGACAATCCATAAGTTGACGTGGGGGGCCATCATCCGCCCGTCGCGGCCGACCACGCTGCCTGGTTTGATGGTATCAAAGCGCCACACGCCGCTGTCGAAGTCTGAACAGGTTCGTCCCCAGCCGCGAAAATCCGCGTCGAGCGGTTTCTCTTCCTGACGGTCAGCCGGGTGGTTATAACGCCCGTGAGCATTGGCCTGCCAGATCTCCAGCAATACATCGCGTACCGGCGTGCCGGAGCCATCAATCACCCGGCCTTCGATCACAATTCGCTCGCCTGCGGTATGGCTGTTAGTCAGCGTGGAACTGACGTTTTTCTCGAAAATATGAAAACCTGCCGCGTCCGGGGCGAGGCCGATATGCACATACGGTCCGGCCGTTTGCGACGCGGTTTCTGCTAAATAGTTTTTCATCGTGCTGCTCCCTGCGTCCGGTTTTCAAACAAGGTCGCGCGCTGCCCGCGCAGGACCAAATCAAAGCGATACGCCAGACAGTCAAGCGGGACGGCGGCGTGCGTATCCAGTTCGGCAATCAGCGTGCGGATAGCGTCATCATTGTTGAGGGTTTTCACAATGGGGCACTGTTTGATCAGCGGATCGCCTTCAAAATACATCTGGGTAATTAAACGCTGGGCAAAGGCATCGCCAGAGAGCGAAAAATGGATGTGTGAAGGTCGCCAGTCGCTGGCCTGATTGCGCCAGGGATAGGGGCCTGGCTTGATAGTACGGAAAAAGTAATAGCCGTTCTCGTCCGTTAACACGCGTCCGCAGCCGCCAAAGTTAGGATCGATCGGCGCCAGATACTGATCCTTTTTGTGGCGATAGCGTCCGCCCGCATTGGCCTGCCAGACTTCCACCAGCGTATTTTTCATCGGGCGGCCAAAACCATCACGCACGTAACCGTGGACAATAATACGTTCGCCAATCGGCAGGCCATCCTGGACGTAATTCATGATGAGATCATTATCCAGCGGACCGAGATCGTTGTTACTGAACACGGGGCCGGTGATTTCAGATAATGAGTTTTGCAGCGAGATCAACGCGTTGCGTGGTGACCGCAATACGCTGGTTTTATAGCCGGGGGCAAACGCCGGTGGATGGCAGTTGTAGTCGCGATGGATCACCTCACGAGGAAACACCTTTTCTGACATAGCGAACTCCAGTACAGGGAAGAAAATTATTGTTTTAGTGATGCCTGATGGAGTGTGTGTAAAAATATTGTTAATTAAAAGTGAATTTATACCGTTTATTTCATAACCTTTGGCTATGAACTTGCATGAGCGCAGCGACCGGGCGAATTCTGGTGAGATCACACTTTGTAAATTCTTCCCACCAGAGTGAATGGCGTTTCCTACACTCCAGGTAACATTCACTGGAGACATGACATCATGGCGAACACCATCACGGCTGATGAGATTCGGGAGCACTTTTCGCAGGCAATGTCAGCGATGTACCAGCAGGAAGTTCCGCAATACGGCACGCTACTGGAACTTGTGGCGGATGTGAATCTGGCCGTCCTCGAAAATAACCCGACATTGCACGAAAAGCTGGCGAATGCGGATGAACTGGCGCGCCTTAACGTGGAGCGCCATGGGGCTATTCGTGTCGGCACGGCGGCAGAGTTATCGACGCTGCGGCGTATGTTTGCCGTTATGGGGATGTTCCCGGTCAGCTATTACGATCTCTCGCAGGCGGGCGTTCCTGTTCACTCGACAGCGTTTCGTCCCATTGACGATGCTTCGCTGTCGCGAAACCCGTTTCGCGTCTTTACGTCGCTATTGCGCCTGGAACTGATAGAAAACGCGACATTGCGCCAGCGCGCGGCGGAGATCCTCGCTCAGCGCGATATCTTTACGCCACGCTGTCGTGAATTGCTCGACGTCTGGGATGAACAACAGGGGTTCAGTGACTCACAGGCGCGGGAGTTTGTGAAAGAGGCGCTGGAGACATTTCGCTGGCATCGTCATGCCACCGTGGATGAGCCGACTTATCATGCGCTCCATAGCGAACATCGCCTGATTGCCGATGTTGTCTGCTTTCCTGGCTGTCATATTAATCACCTCACGCCAAGAACGCTGGATATCGATCGGGTGCAGTCAATGATGCCGGAGTGCGGGATTGAACCCAAAATTCTTATCGAAGGGCCTCCGCGTCGTGAAGTCCCGATTTTGCTGCGCCAGACCAGCTTCAAGGCGCTGGAAGAACGGGTATTGTTCGCGGGGGAAACCCAGGGAACGCATACCGCACGCTTTGGCGAGATAGAACAGCGCGGCGTGGCGCTCACCCAAAAAGGCCGTCAGCTCTATGATGAACTGCTGCATAAAGCGGGCACCGGTAAAGATAACCTGACGCATCAGCTGCATCTGCAGGAGGTGTTTAAGGCCTTCCCGGATAGCGAGTTTCTTTTGCGTCAACAGGGACTGGCGTGGTTTCGCTATCGTCTGACCCCGTCAGGCGAGGCGCATCGCCAGGCGATTCATCCTGGCGACGACCCGCAACCTTACATTGAACGTGGCTGGGTACAGGCGCAGCCCATCACTTATGAAGATTTCCTGCCGGTGAGTGCCGCAGGTATTTTCCAGTCGAATCTGGGCAATGAAACGCAGGCGCGCAGCCATGGTAATGCCAGCCGTGATGCTTTTGAGGAGGCGCTGGGTTGCCCGGTATATGATGAGTTTGCGCTTTATCAGAAAGCGGAAGCGCGAAGCAAAAGGCGTTGCGGTCTGCTTTGAGCCAGGTATCCCTTATATTGCCCCGCTGACGGGCGAATAACGCTGACGGGCACCTCTGCCCGTCGGCATCGATTCGCTTTGCAAAAGTTTAACGTTTATGCGGGAAACTTTACCCGGGAATCAGTTTGTTCTCATCGACGCTAAATATTTTCCGTTTTGTTCAGATTTGCAGCGGCCAACAATTGGATTATTAATGAATTTTGTCTAGAGTGGGCGGTCAGAAATATTCATTCTCTTGCCGCTGCCAGGTGCCAGCGCGGGATTCTTCACATGACCAGAAGGATTTACTTTCAGGTATGAATCGCAGACGTTTTATTAAAGGTTCAATGGCAATGGCCGCCGTGTGCGGCACCGGCGGCATGGCTTCACTCTTTACCCGTGCGGCCTGGGCGGCGGAATCCGATATTGCAGACGGGCAAACCGTGCGGTTTGATTTTTCCGTATTGCAGTCCATGGCGCATGATTTAGCGCAGAAACCGTGGGGTGGCGCCCCGCGCGCATTGCCGAATACGCTGGCTAATCTGACACCGCAAGCTTACAACAGTATTCAGTATGATGCGGCGCAGTCCCTGTGGAATAACGTGGAAGGCCGCCAATTGGATGCACAGTTCTTCCATGTCGGGATGGGCTTTCGTCGCCGCGTGCGCATGTTCTCTGTGGACGCCAGCACCCATCTGGCGCGTGAGATCCACTTCCGTCCGGATCTGTTCAAATATAACGATGCCGGTGTCGATACCAAACAACTGGAAGGGCAAACCGATCTCGGTTTTGCCGGATTCCGGGTATTTAAAGCGCCAGAACTGGCGCGCCGCGACGTCGTCTCTTTCCTGGGCGCGAGCTATTTCCGGGCGGTTGATGATACCTACCAGTACGGTTTGTCCGCCCGCGGCCTGGCGATTGATACCTACACTGACACCAAAGAAGAATTTCCTGACTTCACCGCGTTCTGGTTTGACACGGTTAAACCCGGCGATACCACTTTTACTGTTTACGCGTTACTGGACAGCCCGAGTATCACCGGCGCTTACAAATTCGTGATTCACTGCGAAAAGAGCCAGGTGATCATGGATGTCGAAAACCGTCTGTATGCCCGCAAGGACATCAAACAGTTGGGCATAGCGCCGATGACCAGTATGTTCAGCTGCGGCAATAACGAACGCCGCATGTGCGACACCATTCACCCGCAAATTCACGACTCCGACCGCCTGGC
>OKVW01000362.1_pt1 | contig 28253 bp, 25 predicted proteins | sample 1606991 | NCBI WGS metagenome assembly OKVW01 (sample SAMN03281021, study PRJEB24777) | human gut metagenome | isolation source: fecal sample PR177 from 1 month old male Malay infant, vaginal delivered... | reverse complement strand
AATATGGACAAGAATATTAGTTTTCTGTTTATACAGGGGAGTTTCAGGGGCCGGCACAATTCCTTGACATCCCTATCAGAGATGGAGTATAATCGCAGGAAAGACGTATCAATATGCGACTGGTTTTAGTCTAATTCACAGGGGTAAAGGAAAGGAAGGACAGTACAATGGTTAATGAAGTAATGGAATTGATTACCAGCTACGACAAAGAAGTTGGCGAAGCCATTCAGGCGGAGTGTGCGCGCCAGAGAAGAAACCTGGAGCTCATTGCCTCCGAGAATATCGTATCTGAGCCGGTTATGATGGCGATGGGTACGGTTCTGACCAACAAATATGCGGAGGGCTATTCCGGCAAACGCTACTACGGCGGCTGCGAGTGTGTGGACGTGGTGGAGACCATTGCCATTGAGCGGGCCAAGGAACTGTTCGGCTGTGATTATGCCAATGTCCAGCCCCACTCAGGCGCGCAGGCCAATATGGCGGTATTCGTGGCTATGCTGAAGCCGGGCGATACAGTGATGGGCATGAATTTAAACCACGGCGGCCATCTGACACACGGAAGCCCTGTGAACTTTTCCGGACTGTACTTCAATATCGTGCCCTACGGCGTGGATGATGAGGGATTTATCGACTATGATGAGCTGGAGCGCATCGCTCTGGAAGCCAAGCCCAAGCTGATTGTGGCAGGAGCCAGCGCCTATGCCAGAACCATTGACTTTAAACGCTTCCGCGAGGTTGCGGATAAGGTGGGCGCTTACCTGATGGTTGACATGGCCCACATTGCCGGGCTGGTTGCAGCAGGCGACCATCCAAGCCCCATCCCCTACGCGGACGTGGTTACCACCACCACCCACAAGACCCTGCGCGGCCCCAGAGGCGGTATGATCCTGGCTAATAAGGAAGCTGCCGAGAAGTTCAACTTCAACAAGGCCATTTTCCCGGGAACCCAGGGCGGCCCCTTAGAGCATGTGATCGCAGGCAAGGCAGTGTGCTTCGGAGAGGCCTTAAAGCCTGAATTCAAGGAATATCAGCACCAGGTTGTAAAGAACGCGGCCGCACTGGCAGAGGCTCTGAAGGCCCAGGGCTTTAAGATTCTCACCGGCGGTACCGACAACCATCTGATGTTAGTGGACCTGCGGGGCATGGAAGTGTCCGGCAAGGAGCTTCAGAACCGCTGTGACGAGGTGTATCTGACCCTGAACAAGAACACTGTTCCCAATGATCCCAGAAGCCCCTTCGTGACCTCCGGCGTCCGCATCGGAACACCGGCCATTACCACAAGAGGCTTAAAGGAAGAGGATATGCCCAAGATTGCGGAGTGCATCTGGCTGGCAGCCACGGACTTTGAGAACAAGGCAGATTATATCAGGGCTGAGGTGACAAAGCTCTGCGAGAAATATCCGCTGTATCAGTAAATTGAATGAAAATGCCGGACATTGTGCTGTATGTCCGGCATTTTTTATATCAGAATCCCATCATGTTTGGTTCTCCACGAAATGGCCGTGGGTGATAAAACCGCTGGACGGATATTCCGGGTCAGTGGTTTTTAAGTTACTAAAGTGAATGGGCAGGCCCGCTGAAAACAGGAAAAACCGTCCGCGCTGGATTTGAAAATGCACATGGGGCTCGCTGGTATTGCCGCTGTTGCCGCACCGGGCAATGGTCTGCCCCTTTGTGATCCGGTCCCCGGACCTGACGGTAATACTGTCTTTTAACAGGTGGGCGGTCAGGCTGTATTCATGTCTGCTGTGCCGGATTAGAATGAAATTCCCCTGTATCCGTGGCGCAGCGCAGGCCGCCTGCCCGGCCTCCCCTATGGGAGTGTCCGGGTAGGAGTCCCTGGCGGTGACAACGGTTCCATCGGCCGTGGCAAGGATATCCTGGCTATAGCAATAGTAATTGTTAAGTCCGGCTCTGTCCCCGGAAAATGACTGTTCCCCCTCATCAAGCATAAGGAAGTCATATGCGTATCTCTGAGAGCAGGCAGCCCAGGAATGGGAGGTGTCCTTTGTAACACCGCCGTTTGCAGCATACCATCTGCCCTTAAAGGGCAGAGCGTAGCGGCACTCCGGCTTGCAGCTGTCTTTATCCGGCAGCTTGAATCCATAGCGGAGATGGGTGAGGGGGATGCCCGCCAGCTGCCCCAGACATTGCATCAGAAAGAACAGGCTGCCTGCAATCTTTTTCATTCTATCCCTCCGCCAACTTGACATCAATCCCCTTCTCCTCCAGCGCTTCCCGCATCTTCGTGCTTAACCCTCTGTCCGTGATCAGGGTGTCGATCTCCGAGGGATTGGCAAAGGTCACAAAGGAGTTCTGCCCGATCTTCCCGCTTCCGCAGAGCAGGATCACCTTGTCCGCCACATTTAACATGGTCTTCTTGATTTCAGCCTGGTTGATATCCGGGGTCATGGCGCCCCGGGACAGAGACAGGCTGTTGGTTCCCATGAAGGCCTTGTCCACCACCAGCCGCCCGAAGGGCTCAGAGCCGAAGCTGCCCACCGTGCAGTTGTAGTGCTTGCGGATGATGCCGCCGATGAAATACAGGGTGATCTCTTCCTGCTGGTCCAGCAGCAGGGCGATCTTCAGATCATTGGTGACCACCCGCAGGTTCCGCCTGCCGCCCAGCAGCTTGGCAAACTCCATACAGGTGCTGCCCGTGTCAATGATAATGGTGTCCCCGTCTGAGACCATTTCCGCCGCCACGGAGGCGATGGCCCGTTTCAGATCCAGGTTCTCATCCCGCTTGCTGGGCTCCAGCTCGTAGGAGGAGTTGGACATGCGGATGGCGCCGCCGTGGGTCCTGCGCAGCAGGTTCTCATTCTCCAGGTCCCGCAGATCCCCGCGGGCTGTAACAGGGGAGATGCCGAAAAGCTCGCACAGCTGGGCCACAGTCACCTTCTCCGTATCCTTTAAAAGCTCCAGTATCTTATCCTTCCGCTCTTCAGCAAACAGCGTTTCCTTTTCATTCATTTGACGAATCCTCCCTATAAAATGCACTGAAACCATTAAATCACAAAACTGTCGGAATTGAAAAAAGAAAGTAAAAGAAAATATAAAAAATAAAAAGACAGAAAAAGTGCCCAATATTTCCGGGAATATCTTGACAAAACGTAAATATATGATAGAATAAAAAGCGTAAACGATACTAAAAGAAAGGAAACGAAGGAATATGACTTTAGACGGATTGACAGCAGAGGGTCTGGCCAATATGTTTGACCATACCTGTCTGAAGGCCTTTGCCGGCCATGAGGATTTCAAGAAACTCTGTGAGGAGGCCAGGGACAACGGCTTTAAGATGGTGGCCATCAATTCCTCGCCGGTGAGCTACTGTAAGAGCCTGTTAAAGGATACGCCGGTTCACGTCGGCGCTGCCATCAGTTTTCCGCTGGGCCAGACCACCATTGAGACCAAGTGCTTTGAGACTCAGAATGCCATTGACAACGGGGCGGATGAGATTGACTATGTTATCAATGTGGGGGAGCTGAAAAACGGGAATTATGCCTACATAGAGGATGAGATGCAGCGCATCACAGACATTTGCCGGAAGGCGGGCGTGCTGGTGAAGGTGATCTTCGAGAACTGCTACCTGGAGAAGGAGGAGATCGTGAAGGTGGCTGAGATTGCCAGGAAAGTGAAGCCGGATTTCATTAAGACATCCACAGGCTTTGGCACAGGGGGAGCTACGCCGGAGGACGTGAAGCTGATGAAGGACACGGTTGGAGATGAGATCAAGGTGAAGGCCGCGGGCGGCATCCGCGACTGGGAGACCTGCCGCAGGATGATTGAGGCGGGAGCGGAGCGCATTGGAACCAGCAGCAGCTTTAAGATCCTGGAAGGCTTTAAGGAAACGCAGAGATAGAGGGAGAACGGCGGAGAGAGAGGAGAGTCCCCCTCACAGAGGTTCGGCGGAGAGAGAGGAGAGTTCCCCTCACAGCAGTTCGGCGGAAAATGAGGAGAGTCCCCCTCACAGCAGTTCGGCGGAAAATGAGGATGAGAGGTAGATGGGGAAATGTTAAATATAGAAAGTCTGATGACAGAGGATCTGGTTTTGTTTGACATGAAATGTACAGGCAGGGAGGACTGTATCCGTCAGATGGCGGAAGCCCTCCGGGCAGCGGGCCGGGTGACTGACCTGGAACAGTACATAGAGGCAGTGATGGAACGGGAACGGCTGGGGGTTACGGGCATCGGTATGCAGGTGGCCATACCCCATGGCAAGAGCGGGGCAGTGAAAACGGCTTCTCTGGTATTTGCCCGCTGTCAGGAAGGGGTGGACTTCAGGGCAGTGGATGGAAGCCTGGCTAATCTGGTATTTCTGATCGCAGTGCCGGACACGGCGGACGACCTGCATTTAAAAATGCTGAGCCAGCTGGCCAGAAGCCTGATGCACGATGGTTTCCGTGAAAGCCTGCTGCATGCAGACACTAAGAGGGAAGTGCTGGATTTACTGAAAGGAGAATGAGTATGAAGATTGTAGCGATTACATCATGTTCAACGGGGATTGCGCACACGTATATGGCGGCGGAGAAGCTTCAGATGGAGGCAGCAGCCATGGGCCATGAGATCAAGGTAGAGACCCAGGGCTCCATCGGAGCGGAAAATGTACTCACAGAGGAGGATATCCGCCAGGCGGATGCCGTGCTGATCGCAGCCAACACTGGGGTGAACAAAGACCGGTTTGTGGGGAAACGGCTTTACTCCACCAATGTGGAGGACGGAATCCAGAAGCCCAGGGAGATCATCGAGAAGGCACTGGCCACAGAATACATATACCAGGATGACAAAGTACAGACCCAGGCCGAGACGGACCGCAAGCCGAAGATCGGGGTGTATAAGCATCTGATGGCAGGCGTTTCTTATATGATTCCCTTTGTGGTGGCGGGCGGCATCTGTATTGCCCTCTCCTTCGCATTCGGCGGCATCAACTCCGAGGGCGCTCTGGCTCAGGCATTCCACAAGATTGGAAGCGGAGTGTGTATGGCTCTGATGTTCCCCATCCTGGGCGGCTACATCGGCCACTCCATCGCCGACCGGCCCGGACTTCTGCCCGGCATGGTGGGCGGCATGCTGGCCAGCGCGTTAAATGCAGGCTTCCTGGGGGCGCTGATCGGCGGTTTCCTGGGCGGCTATGTGGCTTTGTTCCTGAAATCCCATATCAAGCTGCCCAAAGGCCTGGAGGGGCTCATGCCTGTGCTGATCGTTCCCCTTCTGTCCTCAGTGGCTGTGGGCATGACCATGATATTTATCGTGGGAACCCCCTTCACTGCCCTGAATAACGCCATAACCAATTTCCTGAACAACTTAAGCGGTGTCAATTCCGCTGTGCTGGGTCTGATTCTGGGGGCCATGATGGCCATTGACCTGGCGGGCCCCATTGGAAAAGCAGCATACTTCTTCGGAGTGGCCTCATTGACAACCCTGACCACAGGGCAGACTGCTCCCGTGATGGCGGCGGTTATGGCTTCCGGCATGGTGCCGCCTCTGGCCATGGCGCTGTCCACCATTATTGCAAAGGATAAATATACTGTGGATGAGCGGGAATCCGGCAAGACAGCCTGGGTTCTGGGCGCCTCCTTCATCAGCGAGGGAGCGATCCCCTTTGCCGCGGCTGATCCCATCCGCGTGCTGTTTTCCGTAACCATCGGCTCCGCTATCACCGGCGCCCTGTCTATGCTGTTTAACTGCGGCCTGGCAGTGCCTCACGGCGGCCTGTTTGTACTGCTGATTCCGGGCGCAGTCAGCAATCTGTTGATGTATATTGTATCCATTGCCGTGGGCACGGTGGTGTCCGCTGTGATAGTAAGCTTTATCAAGAAGAAAATCTAAGGCTGTCATGCAGCCTGTTGGGAGGAATGATTGTGAAAGATAATGTGAATCTATGCCTGATCGGCGCGGGGCGTGCCGGGATGATCCATGCCAGGAACTTCGTTTCAAAGGTGCCCCATGCCAGAATGATCTCTGTCTGCGATCCCTCTGAGGAGGCCTGCAGGGCAGCTGTGCTGGAGCTGGGAATCGAAACATATTTTACCGACTACAGGGAGGCGCTTGAGGATGAACGCGTTGACGCGGTGGTGGTGGTGACGCCCACCGCATACCACAAGGACATTGTGGTGGCCGCAGCCAGGGCAGGCAAGCATATCCTGTGCGAGAAGCCCATGGCCATGACCCAGGAGGAGTGCCGGGAAATGATTGCGGCCGCCGAAGAAAACCATGTAAAACTGCAGGTGGGCTTCATGCGCCGGTTTGACGCAAGCTTTATGCGGGCCAGGGAGATCCTGGAGTCTGGTGAGATCGGCGATCTGGTGCTGGTGAAATCCCTGACCAGAGGCCCCAGCATCCCCAAGCCCTGGATGTACGATATACATAAGAGCAACGGGCCTCTGGCAGAGGTCAACAGCCATGACATTGACACCATGCGCTGGCTGTCCGGCTCGGAGTTTAAGACCGTCTATGCCCTGGCAGGCAACTACCGGTGCGGGGAGGCCAGGGAAGAGTTCCCAGACTTCTATGATAATGTGATCCTGAATACCCGGTTTGAGAGCGGTGCGTTGGGCTGTCTGGACGGCGCCCAGGGCGTGCGCTATGGCTATGACGCCAGGGTGGAGATTCTGGGCACCTGCGGCTCCGTCATGCTGGGCGGCCTTCAGGACAAAACCACAGTGACCTATACCAAAGACCGGGGTAAAACCAGCGACGTGATCCAGAGCTGGACGTACCTGTTCCGGGAAGCCTATGTCAATGAGGATATCAGCTTTGTGGAGGCGGTCCGTGAGGACAGCCCGGTGAAGGTGACCGGCCTGGATGGACTGAAGGCAGTACAGGTGGTAAATGCCGGCAACCGGTCCATTGTGACGGGGCAGGTAGTGGAAATATAAGGGAGTAGGAGATAGCAGCATGAAAGCAGTGCGTTTATATGGAGTATGTGATTTAAGGCAGGAGGAGGTTCAGAAGCCGGCGGTGGAAGCCGGCGATATCCTGCTGAAGGTAAAAGCCACGGCCCTGTGCGGCACGGATGTGCGCATGTATTTAAATGGGGCTGCGGGAATTGACGCAGAGCATCCCGGGATCATCGGGCATGAGATCAGCGGAATCATTGAGGAGACCGGAGCGGGCGTGCACGGCTATGAACCGGGTATGCGGGTCTGTGTGGCCCCCAACTTCGGCTGTGGTGTCTGCGACTCCTGCGTCAGCGGCAATACCCACCTGTGCGGCACTTACCAGGCGCTGGGTATCAATCTGGATGGTGGTCTGGCAGAGTATGTGAAAGTGCCTGCCCAGGCAGTGGCCCAGGGAAATGTGGCCGTCATGGCGGACCATGTGGGCTTTGAAGAAGCCTCCATCGTGGAACCCCTGTCCTGCGTGTACAACGGCCAGGAACAGTGTGGAATCCGCCCGGGAGACAAGGTGCTGGTGATCGGCGCAGGCCCCATCGGCGTGATGCACGCCATGCTGGCGAAAATGCAGGGTGCAGGAATCGTGATGATGAACGACCTGTCCCCGGACCGGCTGAATGCCTGCAGTGAAATTGACGATACAATAGTGACTGTTCCAAGCGATGGTCTGAAGGAGCGGGTCGCGGAGCTCACCGGAGGAAAAGGCCTGGATGTGTGCATAGTTGCCTGCCCGTCTCCACAGGCCCAGACCATGGCCGTGGAGCTTATGGGCCTCTTTGGCAGGGTGCTGTTCTTCGGCGGCCTTCCGGCCTCCAGACAGCCGGTGCCCATTGACACCAACCTGGTGCACTATAAGCAGCTGAGCCTCCACGGCAGCACCAGAGCCAGCCTGCTGCAGTACCGGAAGGTATTGGAATTCGTGCAGAGCGGCCGCCTGGACTTAAAGAAGATCATCACCGCAGCATACAGCCTGGATCAGATTGATGAGGCCTTTGAGGCGGCGAAGAATGCAGTGGGCATGAAGCATGTGATTGTGTTTTAGAGAATAAGGGCAAAAACCGAAGTTGGTTTTTGCCCTTATATGTTACATAAAGCTGGATTGAACATTAGTCATGGCTTCAAATACCTTCTCACAGTCATATTCCGGGGCAAAGGCTGCCGCGGCCTCGCATATGTCGGCAATCTCAGCAGGATCTTCCTCCAGATCATCAGCGATGGCTTTGGCGTCTTTTCCTTTACCAAGCTTCCGGCATACCATCTGGATCAGTCTCATCTGCCGTCCTTCCTCAAAACTCAGCTTCTTTTCACTTCTGATATGCAGTTCAGTTAAGTATGCATCTTCTTCCAGAATCATATTTGTCACCTCCCCACGATGTTATACTGCGCCTGTACACTTTTCATACCTTTTTCTCCTTCAATTGTACTACATTTGTCATGGGGGTGTAAATCGGAACCACAACAGTAACCTGAAAACAATAGTCTGCAAAAGAATTATATTGACAAGTATACTTGGCGGTGATACTATATATGACAAGAAAACTTGGCAAAACCAAGGACAGGTATATCAAGGAGGCAACTGGATGAACCGGGAAGAAATATTAGCAAAAAGTAGAAAAGAGAAAACTGATGAGGGCATGATATCCGCAGAGAACCGCGGCCGGAAGATTGGCTTCAGTGTATTTTGCCTGATATTTATTTTTATTACACTTTTTAATCTGTTCAATGGACAGCCCAACTATGGTCCTCAATCCATGTTCTGGGCATTTGTGGCTGCAGAGGCATTTCCAAAATACCGTTTTACGAAAAACAAGGCATACATGGTCACCGCTGTTGCTGGTACAATCGCCTCTGTAGCCTCTCTGGCCAGCTTTGTCATCTCCGTAATCAGGTGACGGTCATGGATGATGAGCTGATTTTAAAAAACCGCCTGAAAGAGGCCAGAGCAGAGCAGAAGTTGTCACAGTCCGCCCTGGCGGAGCTGGTTGGAGTCTCGCGCAACACCATCAGTTCCATTGAGACAGGACAGTTCAACCCCACGGCCAAGCTGGCCCTGACCCTGTGCATTGCACTGGACAAAACTTTTGAGGATCTATTCTATTTTTAAACCCGGCATTATCCAGCATATGAATCCTGCAGCCGGAAGTGCGCCGCCTATACAGCAAAAGGCCCGTGATACGTTAACACAGCGTTTCACGGGCCTGATCCTATATGTCGTTCTCTTTTTTCAGATTCTTCTGCGCCGTCGCCAGCATCAGCTTAATCCTGTTCAGCTGATTTACCTCGCTGGCGCCCGGGTCATAGTCCACGGCAATGATATTGGACTGCGGGTAATTGCGCCTCAGCTCCTTGATCACGCCCTTGCCCACTATGTGGTTGGGCAGGCAGCCGAAGGGCTGGGTGCAGATGATATTGTTTACGCCGCTGTGGATCAGCTCCAGCATTTCCCCGGTGAGGAACCAGCCTTCGCCCGTCTGGTTCCCCAGGGACACAAAGCCCTGGGCCATCTGGGCCAGCTGGTCAATGGCAGCAGGCGGAGTGAAACGTCTGCTGGCCGCCAGCTCCTTCTTGGCAGTCCTGCGGAAATATTCCAGCAGTGAGATGCCGGCATTGCACAGGTAGGCGGTGGATTTCTTGGTGCCCAGGTGGCGGGCCTTGAAATTGTTGTTGTAGAAGCAGTACAGCAGGAAGTCCATCAGGTCCGGCATCACTGCCTCAGCGCCCTCGTTTTCCAGCAGCTCCACAATGTGGTTGTTGGCCAGGGGGGAGAATTTCACCAGGATCTCGCCAACGATTCCCACCCTGGGCTTCTTCACATCCCGGACCGGCAGCTGGTCGAAATCGCGGATAATCCCCCGGATATTTCTGGAGAATTCCATCATGGACGCACTGCGCTTGGACAGGGAGGCGATACAGCGGTCCTTCCATTTCCCGTGAAGGGCGTTGGCGCTGCCGGGCGTTGCCTCATAAGGCCTGGTGGCGTAGACCACCCGCATGAAGATGTCGCCGTACACAATGGCCTGCATGGCCTTGGTTAGCATCGGCAGTGTAATATTAAAGCCCGGGTTGGTCTCCATATTGTTGGCATTTACCGAGATCACGGGGATCTGGGGCATGCCTGCCTTTTCCAATGCCCGGCGGATAAAACCGATATAGTTGGAGGCGCGGCAGCCGCCACCGGTCTGGCTCATGAGCACAGCCGTGTGGTCTAAATCGTATTTGCCGGACAGCAGCGCATCCATCACCTGTCCGATGACAATCAGTGAGGGATAGCAGGCATCGTTGTTCACATACTGCAGCCCCACATCCACTGCCGAGCGGTTGTGGTTCTGAAGGATTTCGATGTGGTAGCCAAATGCGCGGATGGCCGGCTCCAGCAGGTCAAAATGGATGGGTGACATCTGAGGGCAGAGAAGGGTGTAATCCTTCTTCATCTCCTTGGTGAATACCATCCGGTTGTAGGAGCTGGATACCACATGGCGCTCATAGTGCTTCTGGTCCCGGACCCTCAATGCCGCGATCAGGGAGCGGACCCGGATTCTGGCCGCGCCCAGGTTATTGACCTCATCGATCTTTAAAACTGTATAGATCTTGCCGGATCGGATCAGAATATCGGACACCTGGTCTGTTGTCACCGCGTCCAGGCCGCAGCCAAAGGAGTTGAGCTGGATCAGATCCAGATTCTCCTGGGTTTTCACATAGCAGGCGGCGGCGTACAGCCTGGAATGGTACATCCACTGGTCTGTTACCACCAGGGGGCGCTCCACATTTCCCAGATGGGAAATGCTGTCTTCGGTCAGCACCGCGAAGCCGTAGGATGTGATCAGCTCAGGGATTCCATGGTGGATCTCAGGGTCCGCGTGATAGGGCCGCCCGGCCAGCACAATGCCGTGTCTTCCTGTTTCCTTCATCCAGGCCAGCACTTCCTCGCCCTTCTTTTCCATATCACGGCGGGAAGCCAGCAGCTCCTCCCAGGCAGCGTGAACCGCCATCTTCACCTCCGCGGCAGGTATCTGGAAGGATTTGGTAAATTCTTCTACCAGAGCCTTGGACAGCACCCCTTCGTTGGTGAAGGCCATAAATGGATTCATGAAGTTAATATGCTCCTCAGCCAGTTCCTCCACGTTGTTCTTGATATTTTCCGCGTAGGAGGTGACCATGGGGCAGTTGAAATGGTTGCCTGCGTCCGGCGACTCATTGCGCTCATATGGGATGCAGGGATAAAAGATGAATTTCACGCCGTGTTTGATGAGCCAGCTGATATGTCCGTGAACCAGCTTGGCCGGATAGCATTCCGACTCGCTGGGGATGGATTCAATGCCCAGTTCGTAGATCTGGCGGGTGGACTGGGGTGACAGGGTCACATGGAAGCCCAGTTTCTCGAAGAACACCGCCCAGAACGGGAAATTCTCATACATGTTCAGCACCCGAGGGATACCCACCACGCCCCGTGACGCCTGATCTAAAGGCAGAGGGGTGTAGCCGAACATGCGGCTGCATTTATAGTCAAACAGGTTGGGGATCTCTTTCTTGGCCTTCTCCAGGCCCAACCCCCTCTCACAGCGGTTGCCGGAGATAAAACGCCGGCCGCTGCCGAACTGGTTGATGGTCAGCACGCAGCTGTTGTTGCAGCCTTTGCACCTGGTCATGGACGTGGTGTATTTGAGGCTGATGATCTTGTCTAAGGACAGCATGGAGGTGGCTGCCTCCTGGCCCTCAGGTATTGCGTGGTAGCGCTCCCTGGCGATCAGGGCCGCGCCGAAGGCGCCCATGATGCCCGCAATATCGGGCCGGACCGCCTGGCAGCCGGAGATCTTCTCAAAGCTTCTGAGCACTGCGTCATTGTAAAAGGTTCCGCCCTGGACCACCACATGGCTGCCCAGATCCTCAGCCCTGGTGATCTTGATCACCTTAAACAGGGCGTTCTTGATCACAGAGTAGGCCAGGCCTGCGGAAATGTCGGCCACAGTGGCCCCTTCCTTCTGGGCCTGCTTCACATTGGAGTTCATGAATACCGTGCAGCGGCTTCCCAGATCCGTGGGATTGACTGCGAACAGCGCCTCCTTTGCAAACTCCTCCACGCCGTAGTTCAGGCTCTTGGCAAATGTCTCGATAAAGGAGCCGCAGCCTGAGGAGCAGGCCTCGTTGAGCTGGACGCTGTCCACGGTGCCGTCCTTTATTTTGATGCATTTCATATCCTGGCCACCGATGTCCAGGATACAGTCCACCTTTGGCTCAAAGAATTCGGCCGCATAGTAGTGGGAGATGGTCTCCACCTCCCCCTCATCCAGCATAAGGGCGGACTTTAACAGGGCTTCACCGTAGCCGGTGGAGCAGGACCAGGCGATGGAGGCATCCTCCGGCATCTGTTCCTTAATCTCCCCGAATGCCCGAATGGCAGTGGCCAGGGGGCTGCCATTGTTGTTGTCATAGAAACGGTACAGCAGCTCTCCGTCCTCTCCCACCAAAGCTACCTTGGTGGTGGTGGAGCCGGCGTCAATGCCCAGGTAGGCGCGTCCGTGGTACGCGGACAGATCTCCTGTTTTCACCTGGGTGGCTGCGTGGCGCTCAGAGAAGCGCCGGTAATCCTCCTGATCTTTAAACAGGGGGTCCATGCGTTTGACCTCAAAATCCATCCGGATACCTGAGGTGAGGGCATCGATCATCTCCGCCAGGTAGATTCCCTCCTGGTTTTCCTGGGGATTCATGGCCGCTCCCACGGCTGCGAACAGGTGGGAGAGTTCAGGGGCAATGATCTGGTCGCCGGACAGATGAAGGGTGCGGATAAATGCATTCCGAAGCTCCGGAAGGAAATGAAGAGGGCCGCCCAGGAATGCCACGTTGCCGCGTATGGGCTTACCGCAGGCCAGGCCGCTGATGGTCTGATTGACCACTGCCTGGAAGATAGAGGCGGCCAGATCCTCTCTGGTAGCCCCCTCATTGATCAAAGGCTGGATATCCGACTTGGCGAACACGCCGCAGCGCGCTGCAATGGGATAGATGGCCTTGTAATTTCTGGCATATTCATTGAGGCCGGCTGCATCCGTCTGGAGCAGAGAAGCCATCTGATCAATAAAAGAACCGGTGCCGCCTGCGCAGATTCCGTTCATGCGCTGGTCAATGCCCCCGGTGAAATAGATGATCTTTGCATCCTCCCCTCCCAGCTCAATGGCCACATCCGTACGGGGGGCGTAGTTCTGCAGGGCGGAGGCAACGGCCACCACTTCCTGTACAAAGGGGACTTTTAAATGGCTGGAAAGGGCCAGGCCGCCGGAACCGGTGATGACAGGCACCACCTCCATAGGGCCGGTCTGCTGCCGGGCTTTTCGCAAAAGATCTGCCAGAGTTTCTTGTATATTGGCATAATGCCGTTCATAATCGGAAAAAATAATCTGGTAATCCTTGTCAAGGAGCGCTATTTTTACTGTTGTGGAACCGATATCGATTCCAAGTGTAGGGGATGTATGTAATAAACTCATAATTGTGGGATATACCCCAACCTCCTTCGTAACCAGTAGTCAATATAAATAAGGTATAAATGTCAAACATGGCTGCTGGCGCATGCATCCTAGAGTTTAACATAAAATATGAAGGAATACAATCGGAAGACCTCGTTAAAATCTCGTAAAGAAAAAGCAAAATTTGTGCATGATTGCGGTTGTATACCGACAATCCATTTGACAAACCACATGACAATCACTATAATGAGTACGTATATTTCATAATGGGGGGAGAGTTCGCATGATTCGAATTTTTAAGACAGAAGACGGGATAATGCACGAGAAGGAAGACTTTATGCCGGGGAGTTGGATCGCGATGACGAATCCCACCGCATCGGAGATCATGGACATCGCAGACATGTACCAGATTGATCCGGATCACATCAAAGCGCCTCTGGATGAGGAGGAGCGTTCCCGTATTGAGGTGGAGGACGAATACACCCTGATCCTGGTGGATATCCCATCCATTGAGGAGCGCAGCGGCAAGGACTGGTTCGTGACGATCCCAATGGGCATCATCACCGCGGGTGACGTGCTTATTACCGTGTGCCTGGAGGAGACGCCTGTGCTGACGTCTTTTATGGACGGAAGGGTGAGGGATTTCCATACATTTATGAAGACCAGGTTTATCCTGCAGATCCTCTACAAGAATGCCACCCAGTATTTGCAGTATCTGCGGATTATTGATAAAAAGAGTGAAGTGATAGAGCGCAAGCTTCACCAGTCCCAGAAGAACTCAGAGCTGATTGAGCTGCTGGAGCTGGAGAAATCCCTGGTATATTTTACCACCTCCCTGCGATCCAATGAGGTAGTGCTGGAGAAGCTTCTGAAGGTGGAGAAGGTCAAGAAGTATCCGGAGGATACGGACCTTTTGGAGGATGTTATCATCGAGAACAAGCAGGCCATTGAGATGGCTAATATTTACAGCGGTATTTTAAGCGGAACCATGGACGCATTTGCATCGGTTATCTCCAACAACCTGAACATCGTGATGAAATTCCTGGCCACGGTGACGATTGTGATGTCTATTCCCACCATGGTGGCAAGCTTTTACGGCATGAATGTGAGTTCCCACGGAATGCCCTTTGCAGAGAGCCCCTACGGCTTTGTGATCGTGCTGGGCTTTGCACTTCTGCTGTCGTTAATTGTGGCATTTATTTTTAATAAGAAGGATTTGTTCTGACAACTACGCACAAAAAGGATGATTCAATGAGATTTTTTCAGAAAATGGAACGAAAGTTTGGACGTTACGCCATACACAATCTGATGTATTATATTATTTTGATGTATGTGGTGGGCCTGGTGCTTTTTTACGCCGCGCCCGGTTTTTATGGGTACGGCGGTTTCTATAACCGGTATATGAGCCTGGATGCTGCCATGCTGCTGAGAGGGCAGATCTGGCGGGTTATTACATTTATGATCTATCCGCCCAGCACCAATCTGATCTTTGTGGTGTTTGTGCTGCTGCTGTACTATTCTCTGGGGCAGTCCCTGGAGCGCGTGTGGGGCGCTTTCCGCTTCAACGTGTATATTTTTATGGGAATTGCGGGCCATGTTGTGGCTTCCCTGGTCCTTCTGCTGGTATTTAAAGAGCGGATTTACCTGACCACCAGTTTCCTCAATGCTTCCGTGTTCTTTGCCTATGCGGCTATCTTTCCGAACGAAATGTTCTACCTGTATTTTGTCATTGCGGTCAAGGCCAAATGGCTGGCAATATTTGAGGGGGTTACCTTTGCGCTGATGTTCTTTTCAGGGGGTACCAAGACCCGTATTGAGATCTTCCTGGCCCTGGCCAACTTCCTGGTGTTCTTCCTGATGACCAGGAATTACAACAGGATCAATCCCAAGGAGATCAAGCGGAAAAAGGAGTTTCAGGCCCAGATGCGCCCCAGAACGCGGACCCACCATGTCTGCGCGGTATGCGGCCGCACTGATGAGGACAGCCCGGGCATGGAGTTCCGCTACTGTTCCAAGTGTGAGGGCAGCTATGAATACTGCATGGATCACTTGTACACACATCAACACGTGAAGAAGCAGGATCAGGACCAGGAACAGAAGTGATCCGGCCCTGCCCATTTACATGACATATCTATCAGTTATGGAGGATTTTCAAACATGAAAAAGACTAAAATTATCTGCACCATGGGTCCCAACACCAGCGACAAAAACATTTTAACAGAATTGGCAAAAAATGGGATGAACGTTGCACGTTTCAACTTCTCCCACGGAGACTACAATGAGCATATGGAGCGTCTGGAACTGCTGAAGGACGTCCGCAAGGAACTGGATATCCCGGTTGCCGCCCTGCTGGATACCAAAGGCCCGGAGATCCGCACCGGCCTGCTGAAGGACGGGAAGAAGGTAACTCTGAAGGAAGGCCAGACCTATACCCTGACCACCCGTGAGATCGTGGGAGACGACAAGACAGGCTTTATCAACTATGACGGCCTCAATGAGGACGTGGCTGCAGGCAACAAGATTCTCATCGACGACGGGCTGATCGAGATGGATGTGATTGAGGTCCAGGGCACCGACATCATCTGTAAGGTGATCAACGGCGGCGAGCTGGGCGAGAAAAAGGGCGTCAATGTGCCCAATGTGAAGATCAAGCTTCCGGCCCTGACAGATAAGGACAAAGAGGATATCATGTTTGGCATCAAGCAGGGGTTTGATTTTATCGCGGCCTCCTTTGTGCGCACCGCCGGATGTATCCAGGAGATCAAGGCTATCCTGGAGGAGCATGGCTCCAGCATGAAGGTAATCGCCAAGATCGAGAACGCGGAGGGTATTAACAACCTGGATGACATCATTGAGGCCAGCGACGGCATCATGGTGGCCCGCGGCGACATGGGCGTGGAGATTCCGGCTGAGAAGGTTCCGTATTTCCAGAAGATGATTATCCGCAAGTGCAACGAGGCATGTAAGACGGTTATCACAGCTACCCAGATGCTGGATTCCATGATCCGCAATCCAAGGCCCACCAGAGCGGAGGTAACGGACGTGGCCAACGCTGTGTATGACGGCACCGATGCGGTTATGCTCTCCGGCGAGACCGCCATGGGCAAGTATCCGGTGGAGGCCCTGAAGATGATGGCCACCATTGTGGAGGATTCTGAGTCCCATCTGGACTATGACGCGTACCGCAAGCGCAAGGTCAATGCAGAGAGCATGAAAAATGTCTCCAACGCTGTGTGCTTTGCCTCTGTTTCCACGGCCCATGACCTTCAGGCCAAGGCCATCATTGCCCCCAGCATCACCGGCTTTACCACCCAGATGCTGTCCAAGTGGAGACCCAGCGCCCCCATCGTAGGCATGTCCCCCAGCATGTCCACAGTGCGCCAGATGCAGCTGCAGTGGGGCGTGATTCCCGTGTGGTCACGCCGCGCGGATTCCACCGACGAGCTGATCGACAACTCCGCCGAGGAGCTGAAGGAGAAGGGCATTGTGAAGAGCGGAGACCTGGCTGTCATCACCGCAGGCGTGGTGACCTACGCCAGACGCCATGAGGCCGCGACCCAGACCAACATTATGCGTATATTGAACATTGACTAACAGCGAATAATCACTGGACAAAGGAGTCCGTCATGGAGTACAATGGTGCAAAAGCCCATTCGTATTCCTTGGCGGATTTTTATTGTAAGCGGTGAAGCGCCCGCAAATCGTGCGGTTCAGCGTTTCTTCTCCGCTGAACGCAGTAAGGATTAAAACAAGCAAAAGAAAGAAGGGAGCACTAAAGAGCATGGATAAAAAGCCGTTTGTATCACTTGAACAACTAAAGGAAATTGAGAAAACGTATCCAACGCCCTTTCATCTCTACGATGAGAAGGGGATCAGAGAAAATGCCATGAAGCTGAAACAGGCTTTTGCATGGAATAAAGGCTACAAGGAGTATTTCGCGGTGAAGGCCACGCCCAACCCGTTTATTCTGAACCTGTTAAAGGAGTGCGGCTGCGGTACGGACTGCTCCTCCATGACGGAGCTGATGATGTCCGAGGCCTGTGGGTTCGCGGGCAATGAGATCATGTTTTCCTCCAACGACACGCCGGCTGAGGAGTTTGAGTACGCCGCCAGGCTGGGAGCCATCATCAACCTGGATGATTTCACACATATCCAATATTTGGAAGACATTCTGGGATACATTCCGGAGACCATCAGCTGCCGCTACAATCCCGGCGGTGTGTTTAAGATCAGCAATGACATCATGGACAACCCCGGCGACTCCAAATACGGCATGACCACAGAGCAGATCTTCCAGGCATTTAAGGTCCTGAAGGAAAAGGGGGCCAGGCATTTCGGCATCCACGCGTTCCTGGCCAGCAACACTGTGACCAATGAGTATTATCCGCTGCTGGCAAGGCAGCTTTTCGAGCTGGCGGTGAAGCTGAAGGAGGAGACCGGCGCCCACATTTCATTCATCAACCTCTCCGGCGGAATCGGTATTCCCTACCGCCCGGACCAGGAGCCCAATGATATCCTGGTGATCGGCGAGGGCGTGCGCAGGGCCTATGAGGATGTGCTGGTTCCGGCGGGCATGGACGATGTGGCGCTGTGTACGGAGCTGGGCCGCTTCATGCTGGGCCCCTACGGCTGCCTAGTGACCAAGGCCATCCACGAGAAGCACACCTACAAGGAGTATGTGGGCGTGGACGCCTGTGCGGTGAATCTGATGCGCCCGGCCATGTACGGCGCCTACCACCACATTACCGTCATGGGCAAGGAGGACGAGCCATGCGGGCACATGTATGATGTAGTCGGCTCCCTGTGCGAGAATAACGATAAGTTCGCCATTGACAGGCTGCTGCCTGAGATTGAGAAAGGGGATTACCTGGTAATCCATGACACCGGGGCCCACGGATTTGCAATGGGATACAATTACAACGGCAAGCTGAAATCCGCGGAGCTGCTGCTGAAGGAGGACGGCTCGGCTCAGCTGATCCGCAGGGCAGAGACCCCAAAGGACTATTTTGCCACATTTGATTTCTGTGATATCATGAAAAATTATAATTAAGGGGTAAATGCAAATGGCTGAGATTGGCTTTATCGGAATGGGGAATATGGGTTATGCCATATTAAAGGGACTTTTGAAAATCTATGCTGCTGATTCCATGGTGTTCACCGCCGCCCACAAGGAGAAGATGGAGCAGGTGACCGAGGCCACAGGTGTGGCTCACGCTGCCTCCAACGCAGAGTGTGCGGCCCAGGTGAAGTACCTGGTGCTGGCTGTGAAGCCTCAGTATTTTGACGCGGTGTTTGCTGACATTCAGCCCGTGCTGCGCCCGGACCAGGTGATCATCTCCCTGGCTCCAGGCCTCACCATTGCCTCCTACAAGGAGCGGCTGGGCGCCGACAAGCGCTTCGTCCGCGCCATGCCCAACACCCCGGCCCTGCTGGGGGAGGGGATGACAGGCGTGTGCTGGGAAAAGGGCCTGCTCACAGCCCAGGAGGAACAGGAGCTGACCGCCCTGCTCTCCTCCTTCGGGAAAATGCAGGTGGTGGAGGAGCGCCAGATGGACGCAGTGGGCTGCGTCAGCGGAAGCTCCCCGGCCTTTGTGTACATGTTTATCGAGGCCCTGGCCGACGGAGCGGTGAAGTACGGCCTGCCCAGGTCAGCAGCCACCCAGATGGCCGCCCAGGCGGTGCTGGGAAGCGCCAAAATGGTGCTGGAGACGGGCAAACACCCGGAGCTGCTGAAGGACGAGGTGTGCTCCCCCGGCGGAACCACCATCCAGGGCGTGTCCGCGCTGGAGGAAGCGGGATTCCGCAGCGCGGTGATCAGGGCCTGCGATGCCTGCTATAAAAAGAGTACGGAGATAAAATAGGAGAAGGAACAACATGAGCGGTAAAGTTGAAAATGAAGGAATGCCGGTGGTCCGCCTGGACCGTCAGCTGAAATACCAGGGAAATATACTGAAGATCTACGAGGATACGGTGCTGGCCAATGGACATGAAGCCCACTGGGATTACATACACCATGACGGTGCGGCGGCGGTGCTGCCGGTGGCTGACGATGGGAAGATCCTGATGGTGCGCCAGTACCGCAATGCCCTCAACCGCTACACCCTGGAGATCCCGGCGGGCAAGCTGGACGAACCGGACGAGCCGAAGATCGAATGCGCATACCGGGAGCTGGAGGAGGAGACGGGCTTCCGGGTGGAGCAGCTGGAATACCTGATGAGCCTGAGCACCACAGTGGCTTTCTGTGACGAGGCCATTGACATATTCGTGGCCCATCACCTGATCCCGTCCCGCCAGCATCTGGATGAGGACGAGGTCATTGACGTGGAGGCCTGGGCGCTGGAGGATCTGGAAGAAATGATCTATACCGGTAAGATCACTGACGGCAAGACCATTGCCGCTATCATGGCATACGCCAGGAAATACCGCTCTGTGGACAAGATGGACGAAGCCATTTCCTGACATAATTCAGGGACAGCTTGCATAAATTGTGTAAACAAGCTGAGACTGGCGGTGGCTGTCTGTGAGAATGCGGCGCCTTCGATTGGAAATAACAAGATTTAATTATCAGGATTGGCTGCTGATCTGTTTCATCCTTGGAATTCTGGGGGGAACGGCGGCAGCCCATTTTTTTGGTGGACAAACGGTGAAGGCCCAGGTGCTGGGCGGGACGGGAACGGATCTGGGGCTGGATGCAGGGGGAATGCGGGAGCTGTTTTTTGACACCTGCCGCTTCCGGCTGACCCAGCTGGCGGCAGGCTGGCTCATGGGGCTGACCGTGTGCAGCGTGCCTCTGTTCTGCCTGACCGCGGCCTATGGAGGCGTGTCCCTGGCAGTGGTGCTGTCCGTGCTCACCGCCCAGAAGGGGCTTTTGGGGCTGCCTGCGTTTCTGTGCAGCCTGTTCCCACAGGGACTGCTGTACCTGATGGTGTGGCTGGTGCTGGCCGGATGGGCAGGAGGGGAGAAGAAAAAGGTGAGGCTGGTCTCCGTGCTCCTGCTGGCCATTATCATGGCCATGGGTGCATTTCTGGAAATTTACGTATGTCCTGTGTTCTATGGGTGGTTTTTTTAGAAGAGAGTTTAAGAGGTACATGAGATGTGGATTTTATATGCATTTGGAAGCGCGCTGTTTGCCGGAATTACGGCGGTCCTGTCCAAGATCGGCATGCAGGATATGGACTCGGATGTGGGGACGGCCATCCGCACCGTTGTGGTGCTGGTATTTTCATGGGTAATGGTGGGGATCACGGGTTCCTACACCGCGCTGGGGGATATAGACGGCAGGACATACCTGTTCCTGGTGCTGTCGGGCCTGGCCACGGGGGCATCCTGGCTGTTGTACTTCAGGGCGCTGCAGCTGGGGGATGTGAACAAGGTGGCGCCCATTGACAAGTCCAGCACCATCATGACCATGCTGCTGGCATTTTTCATTCTGGGCGAAGGGTTAACGGCCATGAAGCTGCTGTGCATGGCCATGATCGGGGCAGGTACGCTGCTGATGATCCAGAGGCGGGAGAGGATGGCGGCCGGCTCAGAAGACATCTGCCGGACCCGCTCTGAGAACGGCTGGCTGATCTGCGCCTTATTGTCCGCTGTGTTCGCCAGTCTCACCTCGATTCTTGGGAAAATTGGAATTCAGGGTGTGGAGTCCAATCTGGGTACGGCAGTCCGCACAGTGGTGGTGCTGGCCATGGCCTGGATGATGGTGTTTGTGAAGAAAAAGCAGCACAGCGTGGGACGGATCACCGCCAGAAGCTGGGGGTTCCTGGTGCTGTCGGGTCTGGCCACCGGAGGGTCCTGGCTGTGCTACTACCGGGCGCTCCAGGACGGGCAGGCCAGCATTGTGGTACCCATTGACAAGTTGAGTATCCTGGTGACGGTCCTGTTCTCACGTCTGATGTTAAAGGAGAGGCTGGCGGGCAGGGCCATGTGGGGACTCCTGCTTCTGACTGCGGGTACATTGCTTCTTCTGCTGTGATACTGAAGGGGTTTATCACCTATGAGTAAAGTTTTTGAGGTAGACATATGAGGGAAAAGAAGATTCATCATACATATCTGAGGCGGCTTTTTCTGGCAGCCTATATTCCGCTGGCAGTGAACATTACCGGAATTGCCTGGGGCCTATTTAAGGGCTGGTGGTTTCCGGGCAGCATTCTGGGGCGGCCTGTTTTTCTGGTCCCGGCCCTGGCGGCGTGCTGGCTGGTGTGGATGTACCTGAACATTCTGCCGGCGCCTGGGAGGCTGGGAAAGCCCTCCTCGCAAGGCTCGGCTGTGAGACAGGGAAGTCCCGCTCGGCTGCCTCTTACAGAGAAGCGCTGGGCGGCGTCTCTGCGCCTGACTGTGATGGAGGGCGGGCGCCATCTTTGCTGGTGCGCCCTCTATGGTTTCTGTGTCCAGGCCGTGGTGTTTGCCGCTGCTTATCCGGCGGCAGCCCGGCATCTGGAGACGGCCCGCGGGATCAGCCTGGGAGCCGCGCCTTATATGAGTACAGCGGAGGGCCGGGTGTTCTGGGGCAGCGGGATCTATGGGGTGGTTATGCTGTTTATCCTGCTGTGGAACGGGATTCTGCGGATGTTTTTCACTTCCCGGAGACTCCGGCTGTCCGTCCGCCTGGCGATGCTCCTTGCAATGTGGGTCCCTGTGGTGAACCTGCTGGTGCTGCTCTACGCCATGGGCAGGGTTCACCAGGAATATGATTTTGAGTGCTATAAAGAGTCGGTGCGCCTGGTGCGGGCTGAGTCGGACCTGTGCCGCACCAGATATCCGCTGATCCTGGTCCACGGTGTGGGATTCAGGGATCTGCGGTATTTCAACTACTGGGGCAGGATTCCCAGGGAGCTGACCAGGTACGGTGCCACGGTGTACTATGGGAACCAGGAGGCCTTTGCCACGGTCAGCCGCAATGGGGAGGACATTTGCCGGAAGATCCGGGAGGTGGTGGAGGAGACCGGCTGCGGCAAGGTGAATATCATTGCCCACTCCAAGGGCGGGCTGGATTCCCGCTATGCGGTCAGCTGCCTGGGAGCAGCCCCCTATGTGGCCTCCCTGACTACCATCAGCACGCCCCATGGCGGGTGCAGGTTCGTGGACAGGGCGCTGAAGCTGCCGGAGGGGCTGTACAGGGGCGTTGCCAGGGTCTTTGACCGCATTTTCCTGCGGTTTGGAGATTCCCACCCGGATTTTTACCAGGCCACGCGCCAGTTCTCCACCGCGGCTAGCGCCCGGTTCAATGAGGAGGTGCCCGATGCTCCTGGAGTGTACTACCAGAGTTACGCCACAGTGATGAGAAACTGTCTCAGCGATCCGCTGCTGACGATCCCCTATCTGATGATCAAGCCCCTGGAAGGGGAAAATGACGGTCTGGTGAGCACCGGCTCCGCCCGGTGGGGTGACTTTAGGGGCGTGGTGCGCAACCGGCGGCACAGAGGGATCTCCCATGGGGACATCATAGACCTGAAGCGGGAGGACTACCGGGATTTCGATGTGGTGGAATTCTATGTAAAACTGACGGCGGAGCTGAAAGACAGAGGTTTCTGAGAAAAAAGTTAGAAAAAATTTATCAGACATATTACAAGATCTTGGCTGGTTCAATATCCCGTTCCCTACATGTAGTATGTTTTATGTTAATCAGTCTAAAAACACCCCCAAAGTGGGAAAAATGTGTTTGATTTTATCCAAAAATGTATATATAATGATAGTCAGCACTAAAGAAAAGCAGAGTTTTTGAATGTAAGGGGTTAGGGGATAAGGAACTATGACGGCCGATATAAAATGCTTTATAGGGTATCTTCGGGATGTGAAAAGGTCATCAAATAATACGGTAATTTCATACCAGAGAGATTTGATCCAGCTTGCGGCATATCTGGAAGAAAAAGGGATCACAGATGTGACCAAGGTGACTAAGACGAGTCTCAATTCGTACATTTTGCATTTGGAAAAAGAAGGGAAGGCCACCACTACCATATCCAGGGAGTTGGCCTCTATTAAGGCATTTTTCCACTATGAGTTCAGAGAAGGGCGGATACACCGTGATCCGGCTGAATTCCTGAAAGCGCCCAAGGTGGAGAAGAAGGCCCCCACCATATTGACGGTGAACCAGGTCAATGACCTGCTGTGCCAGCCAAACGGCGCCAGTTCCAAGGAGATCCGGGACAAGGCCATGCTGGAGCTGCTCTATGCCACGGGAATCCGGGTATCGGAGTTAATCGGGCTGAAGCTGGAGGACGTCAACATGCAGGTGGGCTACATTACCTGCCGGGACCGGAACAAGGAGCGCATGGTGCCTTTTGGCAAGAACGCCAGACAGGCGCTGGTCCAGTACATGGGACAGTCCAGGGATGATATGTTAAAAGGCAGGCCGTCGGAGTGGCTGTTCACCAACTGTAATGGGCAGGCCATGAGCCGCCAGGGCTTCTGGAAGCTGATCAAGCACTATGGGGAGAAGGCGGGAATTGAGGCGGATATCACGCCCCATACGCTGCGCCATTCTTTTGCAGCCCACCTGATCCGCGGCGGAGCCGATATCCATGAGGTGCAGGCTATGCTGGGGCATTCGGATATGGCAACCACACAGGTCTATGCTAATTATACAACAACATTATGAGAATAGGGAGGGCCTGCCGGGAACGGCAGGCCCTTTCCGGCTGAATATGGAAATGGGGGAAAGAAGAATGATCAGACCGTATCAAGAGGGAGATCTGGACAGGATTATGGAGCTGTGGCTCCAGGGGAACAGGCAGGCCCATGCCTTTGTGCAGGAGGCGCATTGGGAGGGTCATGCCGGGGCTGTCCGAGGGATATTGCCTGAGGCGGAGGTATATGTGAGTGAGGAGGGGGAGGAGATCCGGGGATTCATCGGTCTGGAAGGAGACTATATCGCGGGAATCTTCGTGGCGGATTGCTGGAGAAGCCATGGGATCGGGCGCCTGCTGCTGGGGTATGTGAAGGAGAAAAAAGAGCGGCTGACCCTGCGGGTGTACGAGAAGAACACCAGGGCCGCCGCGTTTTATGAGAGAGAAGGGTTTACGGTGAAGGAGAGCAGCGTGGACACAGAGACAGGTGAGCGGGAGAGCCTGATGGTGTACTGCAGGCAGCTGTGATTTATGGCGGAAAGCGTTAAGCAGACTCATCGTTTTCCGCTCTGCACATACCTCATGAGCTGGCGCGCATATTCCGGCGCCGCCTCCCCTGAGGCAAACATTTCCGGGCAGTATTCTGCAAATGCAGGCTTGTCTTTATAATCCCGAAGGAGCACCGGGGTCCACAGTTCCTCAAACTGTGGGAGGAACAGGCCGCATTTCCTGGTGTAACAGGTCTTGGCGGTGGCCTTCACCCGGGCGTCCTTGTCCACGTATTCGCCGACGCTTTTGTGGACCGCGGCATCCTCAAAGGGGAGATAGTAGTAATCTTTAAAATTGGAGTAGAAGAATTTCAGCTCCCCCTCATACAGCTCCACACGGCAGGTGAGCCGGCTGCCCTCGGCGCTTACGCATACCCGTCCGTTCTCAGCCTGGAATTCCACGGGAACGTGGAATGGGCTGTCATATTCCAGATCCAGCATGGGAATGCCGTGGCCGAAGATGTCGCGTATTTCTGTGAGGGACTGCCTGGCCAGGGTCAGGGGGCCGTCCAGGAAGTCGGGGTAGCTCAGAATGGGAAGGATGGAGGGCATGCCCTTTAAATCGTCCTCATTGTGCAGGATCAGGAAGTTGTAGAGGCGCTGGTCCCTGGAGCGGAGATATTCCCGGTAGACCTCAATCAGCTCTCCGCCGGAGAACACGTCCGTCCGGGTGACGCCCAGGAACTGCTCGATGGCCTTCTGTTTCAGGCTGTCCAGGCCCAGCAGACGTTTTAAGGGGCGAACCTTTTTGTAGATGTCCAGGCTGACAATGCCGTCAAAGGAACCGTTTACGCCCAGGTGGGCGCAGCGTTTCAGCAGATAGGGGATGTCAAAGCCGTCACCGTTAAAGTGCACCAGAATCTTAAAATCCTTGAGAAACTGGAAAAATGCCTCCAGCACCTGTGTTTCAGAATCCCTGGTGTCCGCAAACCACTGGATCATGTTCCAGCCGCCGCCCCTGTAATAGGTGCAGCCGATCAGGTAGAGGTTGGAGGTGTCGCCGGAGAAGCCGGTGGTCTCAATATCAAAAAAAAGCAGTTCTTCTAAACTGCCGATCCGTGTTAGATCGTAGGTGTCCTGCAATTCCACAGGATGCTCAATCAGTATCATTTATTCACAACCTTCTTATGTATGGCAGCGCAGCCGGGTGCTCCCGGCTGCGCTTTAGAGCGTGTTTTCCGTCTTATTTATTGTAATCGAAGCAGATGGAGAAATCAAGAACATTTCCCGGCCATGGCCATGGAAATCCGGTCCATAGGCGGCTTCCCGCCGTCATAGGTGCCCATGATCCGGCCTTCAAACATCACGCAGATCCGGTCGGACAGCTCCACAACCTCCTCTATGTCCGCGCTGACCAGCAGCACTGCGCAGCCACTGTCCCTGGCCTTAATCATGCTGTCGTGGACATAGCGGGTGGCGCCGATATCCAGGCCCCTGGTGGGATGGACGGCAATGAGAAGCTCCGGTTCCCGTTCCAGCTCCCTGGCCAGAATCACCTTCTGCTGGTTGCCGCCCGACAGGCTGCGGGTATTCTGTCCGATCCCTGAGCAGCGGATATCGTACTTTTCCTTCATCTGTTCCGCGTACGCTGCAATCTGTTTCTTCTTCAGCAGAAGGCCCCTGCCCTCTGAAAATGCCTCTGTTTCCGTGTCCTTTAGCACCAGGTTCTCAGCGATGCTGAAATCCCCCACCAGGCCCATTTTGTTCCGGTCCTCGGGAATGTGGGATACGCGGGAATCGATGAACCTCTTGGGGGTGAACTTCAGGACCTTCTCTCCCTTTAAGAACAGCTCCCCCTCCTCAGGGGCCAGGATTCCTGTTACCAGCTGGGACAGCTGGGACTGGCCGTTGCCGTCCACCCCGGCGATTCCCAAGATCTCCCCTTTTTTAATCTCCAGGGAAATGTCGTTCAGCCCCTCATGCTTGGAAGCTTTGTGGTAGCTGACGTGGTTCAGGGAGATCACCGGCTGTGCCTGCGCCCGGCCTTTTTCGTAGCTCTGCACAGTCAGTTCCCGGCCGATCATTAAGCGGGCCAGTTCCTCGGGGGCTGTGTCCGACTTATCCAGGGACATAACCGACTGTCCGGCCCGCAGGATGGTAACCTTGTCGCTGATCTCCATCACCTCCCTCATCTTGTGGGAGATGAAGATCACGGATTTGTTCTCACTTTTGAGTCTGCGGATGATGCCAAAGAGCCCCACAACCTCCTCATCGGTGAGCACAGCCGTGGGCTCATCCAGGATCAGCAGCTCCGCACCGCGGTAGAGGGCCTTCAGTATCTCCACACGCTGCTGGGCGCCCACGGAAATGTCGGTGATCCGTTTGTCCAGATCCACGTCCAGACCGTATTTCTCCGACAGCTCCAGGATCTCCTTCTTAATCCGGTCTTTACGGATAAACAGGGAGCGGTCCCTGGTGGTGCCCAGGATAATATTTTCAAACACGGTCATGGCCTCGATCAGCATGAAATGCTGGTGGACCATTCCCACGCCCAGCTTCACCGCAGTGGCCGGGGAGTCGATCTTCACCTTTTTCCCTCGGATATAGATATCCCCCGCAGTGGGCTGGTAGAGGCCGATGAGCACGTTCATCAGCGTGCTTTTTCCGGCTCCGTTTTCGCCAAGCAGGGTATGTACCTCGCCTTCCTGCACAGTCAGGCACACCTGCCGGTTGGCTGTCACGGCGCCGAACTGTTTTGTTATGTTTTCCATCCTCATGATCTCACTCATAGGACATGTCTTCCTTTCTGGGAACATGGCCGCGGCCTGGGAAGATCCCGGACCGTGGCCTGCGGTTTATTGTATGTAAGGCCAAAGCTTGTGTGTCATCACTTCGTGATAAATGTCTCTGCCTTGATCTCCTCGATCACCTTCATATACTCATCCTGGACCTCCCCAGGAAGGTTATTGCCAAAGGTTCCCACGGACAGGCAGCCGTTGGCCAGATTGCCCATGACGGTGCGTTTGCCGAAATCCCCCTTTTTGTAATCTTCCATGCAGATTTTAAGGAGAGCCGCATTGTCTGTCACCACACTGCAGATAATGATGTCCGGGTCATTAGAGGTCATGTCGCTGGGCTGTCCGATCTGATAGCGGCCTTCGTGCTCTTTTAAGCCCTCGATGGCCCCGGTGTCCACTGCGCTGGCATCGCCGAACAGGATATCCACGTCATTGGCAGTTACCATGGAGGAGGCGATCTCTTTGCCCTTGGCAGTGTCGCTGTAGGAACCGGCCATGGCGCTGGATACCTCCACACCAGGATTTACCTTCTTGGCAGCTGCCTCATATCCCTCCAGCTTGCTCCTCGTGGTGTCGATCTCCATGCCGCCGATAAAGCCCACATGGTTGGTCTTGGTGGCAAGTCCGGCCAGGGCTCCGGCCATGTAGCCGATCTCCGTGGAATCCGGCATCACGTTGGTGATGTTGTCCACATCCTCCACAGCGCCGTTTAACAAGATGAAGCTGGTGTCCGGGAACTCGGGGGCAACTTCCTTCACCGCGTCGGTGAACTCGTTACCCGGTGCGAAGATGATATGAAAGCCCATCTCCGCGTACTGGCGGAACATGTTGGTAAAGTCGGTCTGGGCCACATTTTCCGTGGAAGCGGTCTCAAACCCGCACTCTTTGGCAGCGTCCTCCATGGCCTGATAGCAGCTGGAATTCCAGCCTCCGTCAGCGATGGGGGCATCGGCGATCATTGCGATCTTGTATGCTTTATCAGAAGCCCCGGAGTCCTGACTCTCTGCGCCGGATGCTGCCTGACTTCCCGCGGCCGGCTGCGAGGAAC
>OKVW01000360.1_pt1 | contig 28325 bp, 30 predicted proteins | sample 1606991 | NCBI WGS metagenome assembly OKVW01 (sample SAMN03281021, study PRJEB24777) | human gut metagenome | isolation source: fecal sample PR177 from 1 month old male Malay infant, vaginal delivered... | reverse complement strand
GGACTGACAGGTCCGCAATGATGCCCTCATTTTTCCGGTCCTCGGGCAGGTAGGCCATGCCCTGGTTCATGGACATCAGGGGATGTCTGGCCGACAGCCGGGAGCCCTTTACCTCCAGCCCGCCGCTGTCGGCCTTCTCCGCTCCGTAGAGCACACGGACCGTCTCCGAACGTCCGGAACCCAGAAGGCCCGTAAATCCTACCACCTCGCCCCTGCGGATCACCAAGTCAAAGGGCTTCACATACCCCTTTTTTCCAAGGCCCGCGGCCTTAATTACAATGTCCTGGCTGTCCTGTGCCCCCTCCGCGGCCTTCTCATGCCTGATGGCCGCCAGGTCGTCGAAATCCTTGCCCATCATCTTGGCCACCAGCTGTACCCTGGGCAGCTCAGCGGTGGTAAACTGACCCACCAGCTGGCCGTTTCTCAGCACTGTGATGGTGTCGCAGACCGCGTACACCTGTTCCAGAAAATGGGTGACGAACACGATGCCCACGCCCTCTGCCCGCAGCTTTCTCATCAGGTCAAACAGCTTCTCCACCTCACTGTCATCCAGGGAGGAGGTGGGCTCATCCAGGATCAGCACCTTGGCCGACATATCCACTGCCCGGGCAATGGCGATCATCTGCTGGATGGCAATGGAATAATTGTCAATGGTCAGTGTCACATCCGCATTTATATCAAGGCTGCCCAGCAGCTCGCTTGCTTTCCTGTTCATTGTCTTCCAGTCGATCAGCCCGCCCTTCCTTGGCTCCCTGCCGATGAAGAGGTTCTCCGCCACCGTCAGGTTAGGGCAGAGGTTGATCTCCTGGTATACTGTGCTGATTCCCTTACTCTGTGCTTCCTGGGGACTGCGGTTGATGACGGTATTGTCCTGGCCGTCAATCCTGATCTCCCCTGTCTCAAACTCCTCCACCCCTGTCAGAACCTTGATGAGCGTGGACTTACCCGCGCCATTTTCGCCCATCAGGGCATGTATCTCACCTTTTTTCAGGGTAAAATCCACGTTCTGCAGAGCTTTTACTCCGGGGAAGGTCTTATAAATGTGTTTCATCTCAAGAACAGAATCCTTTTCCATAAAAGCTTTGCCTCCTTCTTTCATGCCGTTTTGCCTTAATTTTGGCAGCAAAAAGGAGACGCAGGGGAAGACTTCGCCTCCAGGCCCACGCCTCCTGATGATTCTTAGTATGCTCTCTCTTTCAGGATGGTCTCTAAATCCATGCTGGTATCAAAGTAAGCCTCGTCCACGTACTGGATCTTCTCAACAGTCTCGCCCTTTTCCAGTTTCTGGATGATCTCAGCTACACGGGGTCCGTGCAGAGGATTGCACTCAAAGGTAGCGTTTAAATCGCCGGCGATCATGGACTCAAATGCTGCTTTCACAGAGTCAAATCCAACTACGATGATGTCGCCTTCCGGTCCGCAGGTCTTGCCGGCAGCCTTGATGGCGTCGATTGCGCCGAATGCCTCGTTGTCGTTCTCACAGATTACTACATCGATGTCGTCATAGCTCTTTAAGAAGGACTCCATCACTTCCTGGCCCTTGGCCTGTGTGAACTCACCGTTCTGCATATCCAGCATTTTCCAGTTGGGGTGCTGTTTCAGAATATTGCCAACGCCCTCGGTACGTCCCACCTGTGCAGAAGCGCCGATGGTACCCTGGATGGTAACCATGTTGATTTCCTCGTCCTTACGTCCCTGTTTCTCTAAATAATCAGCCAGCCAGTTGCCGCAGGTCTCGCCCTCTTTCACGAAGTTGCCGCCTACCCATGCAACATATAAATCATCATCAGATACCTGCATCATACGGTCGGAAAGGATAACCGGGATTCCAGCTTCCTTGGCTTCCTCCAGCACGGTCTCCCATCCGGTCTCAACCACAGGCGCCACCACGATGTAATCCACATCCTGCTGGATGAAGGAACGGATGGCCTTGATCTGGTTCTCCTGTTTCTGCTGTGCGTCGTCAAAGATCAGCTTATATCCGTTTTCTTCTGTAAATGTAGACTTAAAGGACTCTGTGTTAGCTGTTCTCCAGTCAGACTCTGCTCCCACCTGGGCATAACCAACTGTGATCAGTTCTTTTTCCCCGCCTGCCGTATCTGCCGGAGCCTGGGTCTCAGCAGGAGCTGCCGTTGTATCCGCAGCAGGAGCCTGGGTCTCGGCCGGTGCCTGAGTTGTAGCCGGAGCATCCGCGGCTTTCCCCGAACCGCAGGCGGTCAGGGATGCTGCCATTGCCACCATAAGTGCTGTCGCTAAAAATCTTTTCTTCATTAACTTTCTCCTCCTTATTTAGGTTCTTTTTGTTTATGAACTAATTATAAAAGATGCTCCGGTTTTTTTAAACAGAGCATCTTTTGAAAAAAGTTGATTATTTTACACTGATTTTTCCTGCTAAAGGGGCAATTTCCCCTTATTACCTGAAAAACTTATGAATTTATTGGAAAAGTTTACGATTTTTTACGATTCTGAGGTTTTTATGTGGCCCAGGTAGACTTTGATACATGTCCCCACATGCTTCTCCGACTCAATGGTGATATCTGAGCCTTCCCCATAGTACATTCTGATCCGCTGGGCCACTTTGTTGAGACCGAATCCGCCCTTTTGGCGGACCTCCAGATTCCCGCTGCCGCTGGTTTTCTGCCGCAGCATGTCCAGAGTCTCCTGATCCATGCCGATGCCGTCGTCCTCCACCTCGAATATCACGCCGTTGCGGTCCTCATACCCCCGGACAATAATGGTTCCGCCGCCCCGCTTGTTCTTGATGCCGTGGTACAGGGCGTTCTCCACAATGGGCTGCAGGATCATCTTCAGAACCACCCGGTCCCTGATCATGGGGTCAATGTTGATATGGTAGTCCAGCACATCCTCATAACGGATCTTCTGGATCTTTAAATAGCTGCGGATGTGGCTCTCTTCCTCCTGGACCGTGATGAAATCATGGCCCTCGGACAGCACGGTCCGGAAGAAATCGCTGAGATCCGTGGTCATCTCCACCACCTGGCGGTTGTTGCCTCCCTCGGCCATCCACACGATGGAATCCAGGGTATTGTACAGGAAATGGGGGTTGATCTGTTCCTGGCGCAGTTTCAGCTCCACCGCCAGCAGGTTCTTCTGCTCCTGCCTGGTCTTTTCCATCAGTCCCGCGATCTCATCACTCATCCGGTTGAAGGTGCGGGCCAGCACATTGATCTCCCCCAGGCCGCTGAGATCCGCCCTGGCTGCCAGTTCCCCCCGCCCCAGGCGCTCCGCGGTCTCCTTCAAGCCGTTGATCGGCCCTGTGACCGACTTTGTAACCATGGCGGAGAGAGTGAATCCCACCCCCAGAACGCCTACCAGAAGGGCCATGAATCCGCCCACAATCTGATGTGTGTGAACCTCCAGCTCCTTCTGCAGATCCTCCATGTTCAGCATCTCATAGTAGACGTACTGGTTGATATACTCCTGGATCATGGTGCACAGGCCCTGGATATCATTTTCCCAGATAGCGTTATTCTCATCATAGGTTCCCGGCTTCTTGGAGTTGGCGATCATCTTGTCCACCGCTGTCTCCAGGGAATCCAGGCAGGACAGAACGCCCCGGATCTTGATATCGCTGTAGGAGCCGGGAGCCCGCTTGATGTTGTCGGTGAAATCTTCCCTGGCCCGCCGGATCATGTTCTGGGGATTTTTTACAATTGTTGCGTACTGAGTCCTTCCCTCGATAATATCCCCGTTCTGGAATTTGTCCGTGTCGATCAGACCGATCATAACACGGTACATGGAATACTCCATATCTTCCTTGAATTTCATATTATATTCATTGGCCACCTTAAGATTGGCCATGATCTGGTTGTAGGAATTGGAATAATTCCTGATCATGGCCAGGATGCCGAGAACCATGCTGGTCAAAGGGATCGCAATGACCAATACCAGCAGGATCAGGCGCATCTTCAGCGTCAGCCTGCGGGCTGCTGTGTATTTATGTTCCGCGGGATTCTCCATCATTTCCCCTCCGTCAATTGCTGCTCTTATAATCCTTGGGCGACTGTCCCATAATCTTCTTGAAGGTGGCGCTGAAATAATGGGGATCATTGTAGCCCACCTGCTCCCCGATCTCCGAAGCCCGCAGATTGGTGCATTTGAGCAGCTCGCAGGCCTTGTCGATGCGCAGCCTGGTCAGATACTCCACAAAGGACTGGCCAGTCTCCTGTTTGAAAATGGAACTGAAATAGCTGGGGCTGACTCCAATGTGGGCAGATATCATATTTAAGGAAAAATCGTTCTTACCGAAATTCTCCCCCATGAACGTCTTGGCCTCAGCGATCAGGGAACCGTACCGGTCGTTGGAAACATTGTCCCGCATGGTGAGGGCCATTGAGAACAGCTCCTTCAGATAGCTGAGGGTGGTGTCCACCCTGCTGATTATCCCCGGAATCCGCTTGATGTCCTTCTGCCCGGGTGGAATGTCCGCGGTATTCACCTTGAGGCCCTTTAAAAATTCCATCACGCAGAAGAAAATATCCATCACCATATACTGGCGCAGCAGCAGGGACTGGTAATTGTTCTCCCCCACCGCGGCAAAATACTCATCGATGAAGGTGCCGCACTCGTCCGTGGATCCCAGCTTTAAAAAGTCCTCAATCAGCTTCCGGTTCACCCCGCTGTAATTGGTCCTGTCCAGAAATTCCGTGTATTTTTCATAGCTGACAAAATATCGCTCCAGCAGCCTGCTCTTCTCCCTCTCCTCCGCTATGGCGTCCGCCACCTTGCGCATAGCCTCGATCAGGCTGGCTGAGGTAATTGGCTTTAGCAGGTAATCGCTGATACCAATCTTAATGGCCTCCTTGGCATAGTCGAATTCATTGTAACCGCTGAGAATTACAATTTTGGTCTGGGGAAGGGCCTTCTTCACCAGACGGCTCAGCTCCAGGCCGTCCATAAAGGGCATCTTCACATCCGTAATCAGCAGGTCAGGCTCAGCCTTTAAGATCAGCGGGTAGGCGTACTCACCGTCCCCTGCCTCCCCCACAAACTCAAAGCCGTTGCCTTCCCAGTCGATGTTATCCCTGATTCCCCTGCGGATGATTGCCTCATCCTCCACTAGAAATACCTTAATCATGTCTCCCCCTGTCCCTCCGGCAGCCCGGGCCTTGGCCCGCAGCCGGCGATCTCTGTGATGTCAGCGTATTGCTATATTAGCATATCATACGGGGGGAATATTTTCCATATGCAGATCTAAAATCCATTTTCCTGTTTTCAGGCCCCTCTGCTCACGTCATACCCAGTCACCTTTGTGGCATCAGAAAAAATCCCCAGTGTGCTGCCCCCACCGGGGATCTGCCAAACATTCCTTATAAAATAATGTATCTTAAAATTCCAGAATCATATCATACCATGTTGCCCCGCCGTGGACGGACTGGGACACGCCCAGATTTCTATATCCGAACTGTTCATAATACCCGATCAGCCGGTCCTTGCAGGTCAGGATCAGCCCTGCGCGGCCCTGCTTTCTCGCCTCCCCGATCATGTGGTTCATCAGGTCCGACGCCACGCCTCTGTGGCGGCAGGCCCGGATCACATCTAGACCGAAGATGCTCTGGTACAGGCCGTTTGGTTTATGTAAACTCACATCTTCAAACATCTCATCTGAGATCGTCTTTTCATCAGTCACCGCCCCGTTGATGAAGCCGATGATCCGCCCCGCCTCCTGGCCGTCCGTCAGTTCCGCCACAAGAAAACTGTCCGCAAACGCTTCGGCCCTGGCCCTTAAGCTCTCCCTGGAAGCCGCCTCCGCAGCCGGGAAACACTCCGCCTCCACCGCAGCCAGCGCATCAATATCCTCAGGTCTCGCAGTGCGTATTCTGTATCCGTCTTTCGTGTGTTCCATCCTGCCATCCATCCTGTCTCTTCTTAATATTAACTGTACTCTTATTAATTCTTCACGTGGAAATAGTAGCCCACTCCCCATTTGGTGTGCACAAACTTGGGATCGCTGGGGCTTGGTTCAATCTTCTCACGCAGGCGGCGCACATGAACGTCCACAGTGCGGACATCGCCGCTGTCCATGGCCCGGTTGCCCCACACGTAGGTCAGCAGCGCCTCTCTGCTGTAAACCTTGTTGGGATTGCGCACCAGCAGCTCCAGCAGATCGAACTCCTTGGCCGTCAGGTTGATCTCCTTGCCGCCGATGTACACTCTGCGGCTCTCGATATCCATCTTTAAATCACCGGCCCCGATGACATGGTTGTTCTGTTCTTCCTTCTTGGCCCGCTTACTCTTGGCACTGCGGCGCATAATGGCCTTGATCCTGGCCTTTACCTCTAAAATGTTGAAGGGCTTGCTGATATAATCGTCTGCTCCGTACTCCAGACCTAAGATTTTATCCATATCGCCGCCCTTGGCCGTCAGCATGATAATGGGCATGTCGGAAAATTCACGGATGGCCTGACACACCTCGTATCCGTCAAACTTAGGCAGCATCACATCCAGCAGCACCATGTCGTACTCTGTTTTCTTGGCCAGCTCAATGGCCTCCTCACCGTCATATGCACAATCCACGTCCATGCCTTCCTGTTCCAGGCTGTAGCGGATACCCTTTACAATCGATTTCTCATCGTCAACAACTAATATTCTCGCCATTTTTCATTCCCCTTACTCTATCCTGCAAGCTCTCTAGTGCCTCCCGGCGTAAATACGCCGGGAGGCACTAGATGTGCCAGATCATTCATATCTGCCATCTGCGCTGAAGCACCGTCCATCGTTTCACACAGGCTGTACAACGATAACCCGCTCACTCTGCGCGCGGGTATCCGTCTTCAAAACGCACTCCGGGCGCAGGGTTCACCCGCGTCCGGAGTCCGGTTCCGGCATAAGTCATCACACCGAAATTGAATCTTTCATCTTCTGAAATGCAGCGTCCTTGATGCCTGGGATATTCATGATATCCTCGATGCGCTCAAAAGGCCCATAAGTCTCCCGGTAGCGGATAATGTCATCTGCCCGGGAGGCTCCGATTCCGCTGAGGGTCATCAGTTCATCTCTGCCCGCGGTATTGATATTCACCTTCACAGCCTGGCCGGCGGCATTCCCCGCCCCGCCTGACATGGCCGAAGCCCTGCCTGAAGCAGTCCATTCCCTGGCCTGCTCCTGGGTCGGCACTTCGATCTTCATACCATCCGCAATCTCCTGGGCCAGGTTCAGATACTGGCTGTCAGCCTCCGGGGAAAATCCGCCGGCCAGCTCCACAGCCTCATAAATCCGGCTTCCCGGCTCCATCTCATAGACGCCGGGGGCATTCACCTGACCACAGATATGAACAAAATATACCGCCTGTAAAGGCGGCTCTGATTCTGCGGCAGCAGGAATGTGCTCTTGGGAAACAGACGTCTCCACAGTAGTCTCATTTCTGCTGCCGGTCTCTTCATTTAAAAGAATCTCCTGGTTCTGACCCTGGCGTCCGGCGCTGCAGCTGTGACAAACGCCCGCAGCCAGCATTCCCAGGATTACGGCCAGCATTTTCATACGTTTCAGTGATTTCAGATTCATCTTCAACGGTATCCTCCTTTAAACCGGGTACCATCTCAGCCTGATACTACTATTCTATCGAAATCCACGTTTAAATACAAGTCCTATTTCCGGAAAATGATAATTCCCACCACAGCCACAGCCGCTCCGATCAGTTTATTCCACTGAAAGTCCGCCTTATCCACGCCGAACATTCCAAACAGCTCGATGCAGTAAGCCACCACAATCTGGGAGATAACGATCAGTATAGAGGCCTGAGCCGGGCCAAGTCCGGTCATGGCCCGGACTACGGTGTAGGTAATCAGCGCCCCCAGGATGCCGCCCAGAAGCACATATTTAGGGGATACCTGCATGAGGCCTCCCACAGGCTGGCGGCCGGTAAATAACCAGATGGCCACGCATGTGGCAAATGCGGTCAGCTGCACCCAGCCCGCGGCCACCCATATGCTGGTCTGGTCCGTCACCTCCGTGTTGAAAACCCCCTGTATGCTCATCAGGGCGCCTGATATTAACGCAATAATTATACCCATTTTCTGTATTTCCTGCCTTTCCATCGTTTCCCTTTAGAATGCCCGATCAGCCGGTTTTCTATGCAGGCCGGTCTTTACAGTGTTTCTATTCTGATGTATAATCACAGACAGTCAGGAGGCAGAGGATGCAGACATTTTTTCAGCGCTTTTTTCAGGCATCTGCGTGGCCCATGCAGACGCCTGATCCATATTCCATGTTTCACATTGTGTTGACTGCGGCGGGAATTTTAATGGCCGTATATGCGGCGCGAAGGCTGGCGGCACAAAAGCTGACGGCGCGGCCCCAGGGGAAATGTTCCTCCGACCGGGTGTTTCTGGTCTGCGGGCTGATCCTGGCCGCAAGCGAGATCTATAAGCAGGGGTTCCTTTATTATGCGGTCAACGGCTGCGTCTATGACTGGTGGTATTTTCCATTTCAGCTGTGCAGCCTGCCCATGTACCTGTGCCTGGCCATTCCGCTGCTGCGGGGGGAATCTGCGGCCCCCATCCGCAGAAGCCTGTGCACCTTTATCCAGGATTTCGGCCTGCTGGGCGGCATCATGGCTCTGGCCGAGCCGTCGGGTCTTATGCATCCCTACTGGACGCTGACGCTCCATGGGCTGGGCTGGCATTTTATGCTGGTGTTCCTGGGCCTGTACTGCGCAATGAGCGGCAGCTCCAACCGGGAACCAGGAGGATTTATATCCGTACTTCCCCTGTTTGCCGCCTGCTGCGTCATCGCCACGGCCATCAATGTGGCTGCCCATCCCCTGGGCAATGCGGATATGTTTTATATCAGCCCATATTATCCAAATGGGCAGATCGTGTTTCATGAGATTGCATTGGAGATCGGAATTGCCGCAGGCAACCTGATCTACCTGACCGGAGTGGTCTTTGGCGGATTTCTCTGCCACTTGGCCTGCTGCCGGATAACGGCCCGGATGTTTAAGGAGGGGCTGCAGTAAATATTGTTTAATAATGGAAGGAGAAAAGATAATGGAAGAAGAAAAGGTAATGGATGGAGAAAAGATGATGGATAATAAAAAGAATACAGACAGGGCACAGTCGGCAATCGCATATCACAATAAAGGTTACAACTGCGCCCAGTCCGTATGTTTTGCATTTTCAGACAAAGTGGATATTGATGATGAGACACTGTTCCGGGTCAGCGAAGGGCTGGGCCTGGGTATGGGCGGCATGGAAGGCACCTGCGGCGCCATCTCCGCGGCCTCTGTTCTAGCGGGGCTGAAATGCAGCACCGGGAACCTGGAAGCGCCCGACTCCAAGGCCGTTTCCTACAAGGCGGCCAAAGCCTGTCTCTCGGCATTTAAGGAGCAGAACCAGACATTGATCTGCCGGGAGTTAAAAGGCGTGGATACCAAGGTGCCCATCCGTTCCTGCCCGGATTGTATCAAGGACAGCGTACATATTATAGAGACACTGTTGTTTGACGGCCAATAATACCGGACCACATCCCCACAGTCAGCTGGATCACATAGCCGTTCAGCACCATGGAGGCCAGTGTGGCCCAGCCCAGGCTGCCGCCCATGAAAAATCCTGCTGCGGCCAGCAGCACATCCAGTGCAATCCTGGTGCCGCGGATGCGAAGCTTTAATTTCTCCGCGAAATATACCATCAGCGCATCCACCCCCGCTTCCCCAAGATGAGCGGATATGTAGGTCCCGATTCCGAATCCCATCAGCAGAAAACCAGCGGCCACACCCACGCACCGGACCCACAGACTCTGCGGCCCGGCCATAGGCAGCCAGTTGGAAAACAGGTTCACAAAGTATCCTACCAGCACGCTGTTTAATACGGAGCCGATGCCGATGCGTTTCCGGTCAATCACCAGAAGGACCGCCATGATGCTGATCATCAGAATCTGTGAAGCCCGGCCTAAGGTGATGCCAAACACGCTGCTTAAGCCGGCCTGGAACAGGGACAGAGGGTCCAGGCCGAAGCCGGCTAATACCAGCAGATCTATGCTGAGGCCCATCACAGCAGAGCCCAGAAGAACCATGAGCACCCGTGACGGCAGCCTCTTATCAGCAGCTCCCATTACATGAGGCTGCGGAATACCGCTTCGATTTCCGCTTTGCCCGGCTTATAGATGTTGTGGCGGAGGCTTGCATCCGGAAGGGTTTTCTCAGCCAGCAGGGAGATCTCCTCCTCCTTAACGCCCAGCTCTGCCAGAGGTTTTTTCGTTCCCACAGACTGGGACAGGGCTTCGATTCTGTCAATCAGGTATGCCGCCTGCTCCCCTGCAGCCATGTTCTGGCATTCCACGGGGAATACGGTCCTGCACAGCAGGGCATACCGCTCTACCGCCCTCTGATCCTTCATATTCAGGCGGGAAGCCTCAGGCATCAGGATTGCATTGCATAGCCCATGGGGAAGGTCGTACACAGCGCTGAGCTGGTGGGACATGGAGTGGATCAGGCCGCAGCCTGCATTTCCGAAGGCCAGCCCTGCGATGAACTGGGCAACGGCCATTCCCTCCCTGGAATCCTTGTCCGGGTTGTGTACGGCATTTTCCAAATGCTGGAAAACAAGGCGCACCGCTGTGGCAGCAAGCTCTGACGTGATCAAAGCACCGTCCTCTGATAAGTAGGCTTCCACCGCGTGGGTCAGGGCATCCATTCCGGTTCCCGCGGTGAGGGAGGCGGGCATGTCCATCATCAGCTCCACATCGTCCACGGACAGCACCGGCATCACATTCCGGTCGCCGTTGCCGTATTTCTCATTGGTTTCCTCGTCCACCACCACATAGTCCAGGGTGCACTCGCTTCCGGTTCCTGCTGTGGTGGTCACTGCCATCAGAGGGTATGTTCTTTCGCTCATGTCTGAGCCTCTGTAGTCCTCAATTTTTCCGCCGCCCGCAGCCACAACAGAGATGGCCTTGGCGCAGTCATGGGCAGAACCGCCGCCCACAGAGATCAGGAAATCACAGCTGTTATCCACAAATGCCCCTGCCCCGCAATTGATGTTGGCTGTGGTTGGGTTGGGCTTGAACTCGCTGAACAGATAGTAATCCGTCCCCCCTGCCTCTAAAACTGCAGTCACCTTCTTCACAATCTCCGTCTCTCTCAGCTTGTGGTCAGTCACAATAAACGCTTTCTTTAAATTCCTATACTGGATCTCTTCTCCAATTCCCTGGATGCAGCCAAAACCGAACAGGGTGCAGCCCGGAGAATGATATTTAAATATGCTCATATTTCTCCATCCTTTATATTTTTAGTCATAAAACAGGCCAGCACCACAGCAAGCCCGCCTCCGGTCAGTTTGGCTGCCATCATGGGCGCCACCATGGACGGGTCCATGGACTGGGTGTAGGCGTAATGGGCTGTCAAAATGCAGATGGCGTTGGTATACCATGCCGCCGACAGGATAATCCCCCGCCGGTCCATATCTTTAACCAGCATAAACGCTGACATCACATTGACACAGGAGATGGGAAATGCAGCCACCGCCACATCGTTGATGTGCAGCAGACGGCCCGCCGCGGCCAGAGGCCGTTTCAGCAGGTAGATAAACAGATAGGCCAGTGGAATACTTCCCAGCTGCACCACGCACATGTCCGTCACCACCGCCAGAGCCGGTTCAATGGGGTCCAGCCCCTTCACCAGCGGCACGTGGGTTATATAGGCAAATGCAGCCAGCCCCAGGCTCAAAATGGTGATGACCCGCAAAAATGCGGCAAAATACATAAATCCCCTGATCACCCGGCTTTTAAATATCAGAAAACCGGCGATCACCAGGCCGGATATCAGCGCCACGGGGATGGTGTTGCGGATCAGCACGCCAAGATCCAGTCCCATGGCCAGTCCCCCGGCCAGAGAGCCAACAGGCACGGTCACCAGGCCGATCATCACGCCCATGGCGAAATCATCCTGGTTCTTCCTGGGGATCAGCCCCAGGGCCACCGGTATGGTGTACACGATGGTGGCCCCCAGGGTGGAGGAGACGATCAGCCCGGAGTACAGGCCCAGCTCCCGCCCGTCCGCCATGGCCATTGCCAGGGGATAGCCGCCCATGTTGTTGGCCAGAATACAGCCGAACATGGCCGGGTCGATGCCAAAGGCGCGGAATGCGGGGGCGGCCACCGCCCCGCAGACCTGGCCCAGCAGCGGGGCCAGACAGATGATCCCCACCATGCTGAGAGCCGTTGGCCCCATACACAGGAAGCCCTCCTGGAACTTATCTCCCAGCTTCAGCCGGTTGCCAAAAACACAGTCCAGCGCCCCGATGAGAGCGCCCAATGCGATAATGTAATTGAGCATCCCTGATCCGTCACCTGCCGTTTAGCTGGCCGCAGATCCGGTTCACCCGCTTCACGGCCTCAAACTGCACCCGCTCGCGGTCAATGGTCAGGAACTCGCCGTCCTTATATACTGTCTTTCCGTCAATCACCGTCATATACACATCCGAGGACTGGGCGGAGTAGACGATATTGGCCGCAATATTGTGGGTGGGCACCAGATGGGGCTTGTCCATATCCAGGATAATGAAGTCAGCCTTATATCCCGCCTCAATCACGCCGCAGTCCTTCCTGCCCTGGGCCATGGCTCCGTTGACAGAAGCCATTTTCAGCACCTGCTCAGGCGGCATGGCCTTGGGGTTTAAGAAGGCGCCTTTGGCTGCAAGGGAGGCCAGATGCATTTCCTCCATCATATTTAAATTGTTGTTGCTGGCCGCGCCGTCCGTGGCGATAACGATGTTGATGCCCTGCTCCGCATAGCTGCTGATGGGGGCGATGCCGCTGCCCAGCTTTAAATTGGAGGAGATACAGTGGGAAATGGTGGCCCGGCTTGCGGCCAGGATCTCCCGGTCCCGCTCCTCCAGCCATACGCAGTGAGCGCCCAGCACGGGATTGTCGAACACGCCGCACTGGTTGAGATACTGTACCGGAGTCAGCCCGCCGTGGCGCTGTTTACACTCCTCATGCTCCTTCTGTGACTCAGAGAGATGGGTGTGCAGGCTCAGCCCCTGCTCTTTGGCGAGGCCGGCCACAGCGCGCACCAGAGTCTCTGTGGAGGTGTACTCCGCGTGAAGGCCCACATCCACCTTGATTCTGCCGTCTCCTGCCCTGGACTGTCCAAGCAGCGCCAACGTATCCTTCCAGCCATTTAAGTCCTCCGGCCGCTGGTCCGGGTCCGAGGAGGAGAGGCCGTGGCAGATATTGGCCTTCATCCCCGCCTCGTCCAACGCGCGGGCAATGTCCAGAATGTTGAAATACATGTCGGAGATGGACACACAGCCGCAGGAGACCAGCTCCATAGCGCCCAGCAGGGCGCCGTAATAGCAGTCCTCTCCGGTCAGCTTCCCCTCAAAGGGGAACATCTTCTTGGTGAGCCAGTCATTTAAGCTTAAGCCCTCCCCCAGACCCCTGGTCAGGGTCATGGGGATATGGCAGTGGGTGTTGTAAAAACCGGGCAGCATCAGCTTGTTTTTTCCGTCCACCACGCTGCCGGTATAATCGGCTGCCGCTTCAGGTCCCACGTATGCAATGCAGCCGCCGTCCACCAGCACGTTCACATGCTCCACGGGCTGCATTTCTTTATTTAATATGGTTATGTCTTTAATCAGCATATGCTCTCCTTAATCAATGGGAACCGCGATCACCGCATCCAGGGCGATCTCGATTTCATCCTCTACAGCCTTGGCCACCATCTCCGGCTCGGGCTGGTAACCTTCCACGCCCACCAGCTCAAACGCCGGGGCATCCACAGCCAGAATCACGCCGGCCTTGACTTTGTTCAGGCCGCACACCACCAGCAGGCCTGCCGCCTCATTCTCCATGGCGATAACCCCTGCCTTCATGTACAGCCTCACAGTGGACTCTAAAAGACCTGGATAGAACAGGGCCTGGGTCAGGATGACTCCGCTGTGGGCCTTGATATTCAGATTGGCTGCGCTCTTCTCCAGCGCCTGGATCACATCCACATCCGCAACAGCCGGGTAGGACAGGGGCAGCATCTTCTCCGTCACTCCGTCCTCACGGCAGGCTGCCCGGCCGATTACAACGCTTCCCGCAGTGATCTCCTTCTGCATACCGCCGCAGGTTCCCACGCGGATGATGACCTTGGCTCCGGCGCGGCACAGGCTCTCAAAGCCAATGACCGCTCCGCCTTCCCCCACGCCGTGGGAGGTGACGGTGATGGGCACGCCCTTCCAGGTTCCTGAATAGGAGTGATACTCCCTGTTCTTCGCCAGGCATTTCACCTGATCCAGCTTCTTTGAGATCTTCTCCGCACGGGCCGGATCTCCACAGGTAATCACACGGGGATTGATGTCCCCCTCGCTCACTGCAATACAGGGCAGTATCAGTTTCTTCTCTTCCATAATTACTTACTCCTCTATTTCTTTTTCAATTTTCTGCTGCCGAAAATGGACAGCGCGATGATGGTTGCTATGTAAGGAATGGCCAGTGTCAGCTGGGACGGAATCACGTTCTGCAGGGATACGCCCAGGGCCTGACAGAAGCCGAAGAACAGGCTGGAGATAATGATAAACAGTGGCTGGCTCTGTCCCATGCTGGCGGAAGCCATGGCGATGTAGCCTCTGCCGGAGCTCATGTTCTCCGTGAACAGTGTCACCTGTCCCATGCTGAGTACAGCGCCGCCCAGACCGCACAGGGCGCCGGATACCAGCACTGCCAGGATCTGGATCTTCAGGGTCTTGATGCCTAAGCTGCCCGCAGCCTCTATGTTCTTGCCCACACTCTGGACGTGGAAGCCCTGCACGGTCTTGTACAGGTACACGAACATCAGTATTGCCAGCACATAGGACAGATAGTCGATAAAGGTCAGCTGCTCCAGGGCACGGCCGATAAAGGGGATATCCCGGATCACCGGTATGCTGATCTTTGGCAGGGTCTTTAAATCAGGGCTGGAGAAGCTGCCCTTCACGCCCAGGATGGTGTTTAAGAGCACGCTGGTGAGACCGCTGACCAGCAGATTGACCGAGGTGCCGATCACCATGTCCGCCGCCTTGTATTTCACCTGCAGCACTGCCACAAGGGAGGCCACGGCCGCTCCTGCCAGCACGCCGCAGAGCACTGCGATGTAAACATTTCCAGTAAAGTAGTTTGCCACAATGGCTACAAAGGAGCCGATGAGGATCTGTCCTTCCAGGGCGATGTTGAACACGCCCACCTGGCTGCAGATGGCGCTGCCCAGGGCGGCCAGAAGCACAGGGGTTGTGGACCGTATGGTACTATTGATGATTACTGCCAACAGATTTGCATTCATGCTGCCACCCCTCCCTTGTCATCCTTTTTCTGTTTCCGTTTCTTTAAAAACCTGAATCCCAGCTTGGCAGAGACAAACAGCGTAATGCTGCTCTGGATTACCGTGGCCATCTGCAGGGGAATGCTGGACGACCGCTGGATCGCCTGGCCGCCCACCTGAAGGCCTGAGAGGAAGATGGAGGAAAACAGGATTCCCACGGGATGAAGGTCCGCAATCAGGGCGGCCATCAGTCCGGTCCAGGCATAGCTGGCGCTGGTGAACATGGCATCCGTGTAGCGGTATTTGTAGCCAAAGATTTCGCACATTCCGGCCAGAGCCGCAATGGCTCCGCTGAGCGCCATGGTTTTTAACATCACCCGCTTCTCAAACACGCCGCCGTATTTGGCAAAATTGGGGTTCAGTCCCGTCATTTTAGACTCATAGCCGAACACGGTCTTGCGCTCCATGAAGTAGAATAAAACCACCACAATGGCTGCGATTACAATCCCGAAATTCAGCGTGTTGGAATCTGAAAACTGGAGGAAATGGGTTCCCTCCGGAACAGTCTTTGTCATCAGGGACAAGCCGTCTCCGGCGGTATCCCTGAAGGGGTAGCTCACCAGGTAGGAGGCCACATAGTTGGCCACATAGTTGAGCATCAGGGTGCAGATGACGATGGAGCTGTTGAACTTCATATTCAGCACAGCCACCAGAGCTGCATACAGTCCGCCTGCTGCCATTCCCGCAATGATGGAAAGGGGCAGCAGCAGGAAGCCGGGAAGGGGCACATGGAGCGCCACAATAGTGGCTGTAAATGCGCCGGTGATCATCTGGCCTTCCACACCGATGTTGATATATCCTGCTCTCCAGGCCGCAGCCGTGGCAATTCCGCAGATGATAATGGGCGTGGCCCTGGTCAGGGTCTGGGTCAGGTAATAGGGGCTGAAAAAGGATTTCTGGAACATATTGAGATAAATCGCCACAGGATTCTCATTGGATGCCAGAATAAACACAGCGCCCACCAACAGTCCCAGCAGCGTGGCGATCACAGGCTGGATCATGATCTTTCCAAAATGTTTGGCGTATGGCTTAATCTTATTCATCGTGACCTCCCATCATCAAAAATCCTACCTTCTCCGTGGCCACCTCTTCCCTGGCGAACTCGCCCCGGATCTGGCCGTCATATATGACGTACACCCGGTCGGACAGGGACAGGACCTCCGACAGCTCCGAGGACACAAGCAGCACCGCGTCACCCCGGTTGCGCTTCTCCACAATCCGGTCATGGATGAATTCCTGTGCTCCGATGTCTACGCCTCGGGTAGGCTCTGCCGCAATGAGGAACTTGGACTGGTGTTCGATCTCCCGGGCCACAATCAGCTTCTGGATGTTGCCGCCGGAGAGGGCGCCTGCCCGGTCCTGCATGTTGTCGTATTTCACGCTGTATTTTTCCAGGATATCCGAGGTGAACCTGCGGTTCTGGCCCTTGTCCAGAATCCCCCGGCTGGAGAATTCCTCCTGGTGCTCGAATCCCATGATGGCCGTCTCCTCCAGGGACGCCTTGGACGCGCAGCCGTAGTCATACCGGTCCTCGGGGATATGGGCACAGCCCGCTTCACGGATGGCCCGCACTCCCATATGGGAGATGTCCTGGCCGTTTAACAGGATGCTGCCCTTTGACACATGTCTGAGGCCCGTGAGGCACTGGATCAGCTCGGTCTGGCCGTTGCCTGAGACTCCGGCCACGCCCACGATCTCCCCCTCCCTCACGGTCATACTCAGGCCGTTGAGCACGGAAACGCCGTCATTTTCACAGCAGATGTCCCTGACCTCAAGGACCGGAGCCCCTGCTGCCTTGGCTTCCACCTCTCTGGCCGGGATGCCCTTGCCCACCATCAGGTAGGAGAGCTCCTTAATGTTGGTCTCGCTGATCTTGCGCTCGCCCACGAACTCGCCCTTGCGCATAACCACCGCCCGGTCGGCCACATCCATGACCTCCTGCAGCTTGTGGGTGATGATAATGATGCTCTTTCCCCTGGCCGCCAGGCCCTTTAAGGTTTTTAACAGCTCGTCAATCTCCTGGGGTACCAGAACTGCGGTGGGCTCATCGAATATGATGATGTCTGCATCCTGGTACAGCACCTTGAGAATCTCAATTCTCTGGCGCATGCCCACGGCACACTCCTCCACCCGCAGGTCCGGATCAATATGGAGCCCGTACTCCGCCCCCAGCGCCCGGACCACCTCCCTGGCCTTTCTCCTGTCAAAGAACAGGTTTTTCCTAGGCTCCTTGCCGTAGACGATATTCTCCGCCACAGTATAGTTGTCAAATAGCATAAAATGCTGCTGCACCATGCCGATGCCGTGGGCAATAGCATCCTGTACGGAGTGGATTGCCACCTTCTGGCCGTTCAGGAAGATATCCCCTGAATCCGCCCGGTTCAGGCCGTACAGAATCTTCATAATCGTGGTTTTCCCGGCGCCGTTTTCCCCGATTACAGCCAGAATTTCGCCCTTGTTCAGGCCAAAGCTGACATGGTTATTGGCAATGGTTCCGCCGAAAGTTTTCGTTATATCTTTTAACTCCAGGAACATTTCAAATCCCTCCTGTGTATGTGCTGTGATGAACCGCGCGCTTCGCGGACGCTTCACCATGTCCAGCGATGAACCGCTTCGTAAACGCTTCACCGCGTCCAGCGTTGAACCGCTTCGCAAACGCTTCACCGCGTCCAATAAAAGGCCCGCACTGCGGGCCTTTCACCATGCCTCTTATCTACCCACAGCGTTTACTGAACGTAGCTTTCCTCATCCGGAACCACGGACAGATCAATCTCTTTTGTTTTGATCTTTTCAACGGTGTCCTTCAGTTCCTTGATGTCCTCGTCCGTCAGCTTGTCGCTTCTTGGAGTCTCACTGTCATGGGTTACGAACACAGCGCCGATGGCTCCCTCTGCAACACCCAGGGACTCATTGTCTGTAGTCCATTTATCACTGTAATACTGATCCATCAGGTACTCAACAGTTGCATATGTATCCTTGATCTGGCAGGTAACCACATAGGGGTTGTCCGGGGTTGTCAGATCAACGTCCTGTCCGGAGGTATAGAACTGTTTCTCCTTGGCAGCCTCGAATACGCCCTTGTCGCCGCCTGCTGCTGCGGAGTTGATGAACTGGCAGCCCTGCTCATACTGCTGGATAGCGTACTCCTTGGCCTTGGCGGGATCATTGTAGCCGCCTACGTAGTTGAATACAAACTTGGTGTTGTCCTTCTCAGATTTAACGCCCTCCATGTAACCCCATCTCCACTTAAAGCTGCTGGGGCCCTGGGATACGTGCACCGCGCCAAAGGTGGTGGCGTCATCATCTGTAACCATGCCTGCGATCTTGCCGATCAGGTATGCACCCTCCTGCTCTCTGAAGGAGATACATTTTACGTTGGCAGCATCCACCTCAGAGTCGATCAGGGCATAGTCTGCCTTGTCCGGGAACTCTGTGGCAACCTTGCTGATGGCATCGCCTGCCTGCCAGCTTCCGCCGATGATCAGGTCCGCGCCCTCTTCCACCATGGCACGGCAGTTGTCCTCATATGCGGCAGCATCCGCGCACTCCGCGATGATCGCCTCAAAACCGTGCTTCTCCGCGCTGGCCTTCAGGCCTGCGATCATGTCCAGCACGAATACCTGGGTTCCGGCCACATCACATACCAGAGCCACTTTCTTCTTTGCCCTCTTTTGCTGGCTCTTTCTTCTCAGCCGCGCCGCAGCCGGACATCATTACCATAGATAAACATAAACCTACAGCCAGCAGCCTCTTAAAATTCTTCTTCATAATGATTCCCCTCCTTAAAATTCCATGTGCTCTATAATACTCTTCATATATTTTCTGAACTCCTGAGCCGACTGGGTTGCGGTGCGGTCCACCTCTTCCCCGTCCACCCGGTTTTCAACCACCCCTGCCGCCATGTTGGTGATCAGGGAAATAGCCAGGGTCTTTAATCCACAGTGGGCCGCGGTCAGGGCCTCCGTGATAGTTGACATGCCGCAGGCGTCGGCGCCCGCCATGCGCAGGAAACGGATCTCAGCCGGAGTCTCGAAATGAGGACCTACCTGGTAGGCATACACACCCTCCTGAACGCGCAGCCCGCAGTCGCCGGACAGGCTCTTGGCCAGTTTTCTCAGCCCCTCGTCGTACATGTTGCAGACATCGAAGAACCTGCGGCCGATCCTGTCGTCATTGGGCCCTCTCATGGGTGAGGCGCCCACCATGTTGATGTGATCCTTGATAATCATCAGATCTCCGGGGATGTAGCCGGTGTTGATTCCGCCAGCCGCGTTGGTCAGAATCACATTCTGAACCCCCAGCAGCTTAAACAGGCGGATGGGGGCAGTCAGCTGCTCGAAGTCATAGCCCTCATAGTAATGGAAACGGCCGGACATGCAGACCACCTTTTTTCCGTACAGCTCGCCCAGAATCAGCTTCCCCGCATGGGATTTCACCGTGCTGATCAGGAAGTTGGGGATCTCCTCATATGGAATCACCACGGGGTTTACAATGTCCTCCGCCAGCTTACCCAGGGCGGTTCCCAGGATGATGGCGATCTGCGGCTGAAAGTCAATCTTGCTTTTTACATAGTCCGCACTCTTCTCGAAGTATTCCAGATCATAGTTGTATTTCATTGCTCATTCTGCTCCTTTTGCCTGTGCTTGATTAATATCCGGATGCCCTCAGTCACAGTCCGGATGGCTTTCGTCATGTCACGGCAGGTCTCACAGGGGAGTCCCGCCTGTTCCCGCTCCTTGTTCCAGATCACGTGGAGCACTGCCCCTGCCCGGATTCGGCGGATCTGGGACACAATGAACACGGAAGCGCACTCCATCTCAGAGGCCAGGGCTCCGGCCTTGATCCATGCGTCATAGTGCTCCTTCAAATCCCTGCCCATGGGCATGGACATGGGGTCGTGCTGCCCGTAGTAGGAATCCTTGCTCTGCACCACACCTTTGTGGGCCTTCACCCCCACCTTGGCGGCTGCTTCATTCAGGGCCGTTATCACATCGAAATCAGGCACCGCGGGGTATTCCGTGTAGACATACTCCTTGGTGGTCCCCTCCTGCCGGATGGCGCCTGTGGGCAGTACCACATCCCCGCTGTTAATCTCCAGCTGCATTCCGCCGCAGGTGCCGATGCGGATCACGGTGTCCACACCGATCATGGCAAGTTCCTCCACCGCGATAGCTGCCGACGGGCCGCCCATTCCCGTGGAGATAACCAGAACCTTCTCCCCATCCAGATAGCCCTCGTAGCTGGTGTATTCCCGGTGTACTGTCAGGGGTCTGGCATTGTCCAGGAATCCGGCGATGATTTCAACTCTCTGGGGATCACCCGGCAGGATCGCATATCTGGCGCCCAGATCCGAGCTTAAATCAATGCTGCTGCAATATACGCGTTCTCCCATGTTCCCTCCTGCTCGTCATGAGCACTTAGCGCCTGTATCTTAGGCGCTTATGTGTGATACATGTTATCTCCACTTGGTGAGGTCTTCCACGAACCTAGTGGAGTGGCTTATTTCTCCTAGGCCTGGTAATATGCCTTCAGCTGATACGGTGAAAATACGCCAAGATCGGTCACCACTCCGTTGCACAGCTTGGGCGGTGTGATATCAAAGGCTGGATAATATGCCTTGACGCCCTCCATTGTCACCTTGGTGCCCATGGCATCCATCACAAGGTTCGGATCTCTGTACTCGATCTTCACCGTGTCAATGGTCTCATGGCCGCGGTTCGGCGTACCTGTGACAAAATATGGAATGTTGTGGTATGCGGCTGCAAGTGCGATCTGGAAGGTGCCCACCTTATTCACAACATAGCCGTCCATGGTGATCACGTCCGCAGCGGAGGTGAACACATCCACCTTCTTCTCCTTCATAATGAAGCCGGGCATATTGTCCGTGATCACAGTCACGTCCACACCCATATCGCAGGCCACGCTGGCGGTGAGTCTGGCTCCCTGGAAATAGGGCCTTGTCTCCGCGCAGATCATCTTGATGTCATTGTTCCGCTTGTGGCACTCATTGATCAGGGTTCCGATAATGGTCTCCGCAAAACACTGGGTCATGATGGTGCCGTTCTGGGGAATCAGATCCGCCAGATGGCTTCCGATAGTCTCGTATTTCAGGTAGTTGTTGTTGATGTACTGGAAGGCGTAATCCTGCAGAGTATCCACAAGCTCCTTCCCACATCTTCCCTCCCCGGCTTGGCTGCGCACCAGCGCCATGGCTCCGTCCACAATCTGTACCATCTTCTGCACGGTAGTGGGCCGCGCATGGGACAGGGTGTAGGCCGCCTTGTCCATGTACTCCACCAATGCTTCCCCGGACAGCTCCTCCGCCTCATGGGCTGCCAGCGCCATACCCATAGCAGCGGCTGTGTAAGGACCTCCGCTCTGGGTAACCATGTCGGCGATGGCCTGGGCCACCTCCTCATGCCTCCTGCAGACCACAAACTCTGTCTTAACGGGGTAGATTCTTCTGTCCAGAATTCTGACTGCTCCGTCCTCGTACCAGGCTACGTTCTCGTACCGGAGAAGAAATCCCATTCCTTCATCTGCTCGTCTCATTCCAACCTCCTTATCTCTCCTCATAACTGTTCAATTCCCTCGAACAGTTACCGCTCCTTCATATATTTTACATGTTTGTCATCAATGACTTTTACTTCTCCGTTGTTCAGGGCCAGACTGTAGATTTTGGCCGCATCCTCTGTGTAGACGGCTCTGATATGGGCCTGCTCCAGGTTCTTCCCCACAGCCAGGACTCCGTGATTGGCCATAAGGCACGCGTACCGGTCCTCCAGCTTTTTCACTGCCTCCACACCCACTTCCACGGTTCCCGGAATTGCGAATTCAGCCACATCCACATCCCCGCCTAAAAATGGAACCATCTCAATCAGAATCACCGGAATCTTTTTGTTGTTTACTGCAAATGATGTGGCGTAGGGAGAATGGGTGTGGATCACAGACGCAACCTCCGGCTTCTGTCTGTAGATCTCCGCATGCATCCGCCACTCGGAAGAAGGCTTTCTGCTGCCCTCCAGCACCTCACCGTCCAGCGTCATGCAGACCAGGTCCTCCTCCTGCATGGTCTCGTATGGTGTGGACCCCGGCGTGATGAACATCCTGCCTGTCTCATGGTCAAAATAGCTTAGATTTCCGCTGGTTCCTGCAAACAGAGCCTCACTGTAGGATCGTTTGGTCATCTCAAGCAGTTCTTTTCTTATCTCCAAGTGTTATATACCTCCTGTTCTTTGCATTTTGTGGAACTTTGTTTAATATCGTCATAATACCACATGTTTCTGCATTTTGCAACTTATATTTGAGCATTTTTTACGTTTTCTACCGAATATCCGCCACCTTCTTTATAATCTTTCAATACATATCCCATTGAATCAACACGGGTTCCCCTACAAAAATCACATTTATTTTGTTGGCTATACAATATTTTTCAGTTCAAACAAAAAGAGCGCTGTATTACAAGGGTGAATCCCTCATAAAACAACACTCTCACTTCTATAATAAGCCGTCCCCCGCGCCCTCTACTTCCCACACTCGATCAGCTTTATGTCATGCTCCTTCAGATAGCTTCTCCAGTCCGGCGACAGCTCCTTATCCGTAATCAGCATATCGATGCTGTCCAGGGGGCTGGTCCTGGCAAATGCCGCCCGATCCAGCTTCGTATGGTCCGCAACCAGGCAGATCACGTCCGCACAGTCCAGAATGCTTCGGTGAACCTCTGCAATCATGTCCCCTGAATCGTGAAGCCCATATACCATGTCCAGGCTGTTGCAGGAGATAAACGCCTTGTCAAAGCAGTGCCTCTTCAGGTACTGGATGGTCTCAATTCCGAAAAATGCCTGCGTCTTAATATCGAAATCCCCGCCCGGTATACATAGGTTGATATTGTTGTACTGGGACAGGGTCTCCATCACCGGCAGGGAGTTGGTCAAAACCGTCAGAGGCATATTGGAAATGAAGCTGCACAGCTCGTACACCGTGGTGGTATGATCCAGGAAAATGCAGTCATTGGGCTGGATCAACTTCGCCGCCTGCATGGCCATCTGCCTTTTTTCTTCCCTCATGATGGAGGACTTGACCTTCTGGGATACTGTGATGGTCTTCTTAAAGAGCAGCGACGCCCCGCCGTACGTCTTGATCAAAAACCCCTCATTGCTCAGCGATTCAAAATCCCGGCGGATAGTCTCCGTGCTCACATTAAATGTCTCTGCCATCTCGGCAACCGTCACATTCTTTTTTCTCAACAGGATTTCTTTAATTCTCTCTCTGCGCTCAATCGATAACATGTTATTCCCCATTTCCCATATCATGATCAGATACCACACAATCACACACAAGGCATCCTTATTTTAGTTTAATCATACCATTGTTTCGTGACTTTTTCAAATGCTTCTTTACTATTTAGTCCATATAACTGTCAACACTGATATTCTTCTATCTTACAGACCCATCAGGCAGCTTTCAATAATCAGGCTGTTGAAGCTGCAGATATATTCAACCAGCAGTTGAATTAAATCAGCGGGTAGGTTATACTGGCATCAGAGCATGTCCGAAAACTATACCCAGGAGGTACCACATGGAATTGGGAAAAAACATAGCAAAATACAGAAAAGAAAAACATCTGACCCAGGCCGCCCTGGCTGGAATGCTGGGGGTATCCTTTCAGGCTGTATCCAAATGGGAGAACGGTTATTCTATGCCTGATATCCAGCTTCTGCCCCAGCTGGCGGCTGTTTTGAATGTAAGCTGCGATATTCTGTTTGGACACTACCCATCTGTGTTCTCCTCCCCTTACGAGGAGCTCTACCAGTCCTCTGACTATTACTGGGGTACCCAGCCCACGCAGCTGAGCCTGAAGGTACTGTCCCTGTATCCGCCCCAAAACGCTCCCTCCATCCTGGATATCGGGTGCCGGGAAGGACAGAACGTGCTCTTCTTCGGCCGCAACGGTTACCGCACAACCGGCATCGATATCTCCGATACCGGCATTAAAAAAGCACAGCGTCTGGCCGGCAAATGGCATGTGCAGGCTGAACTGATCTGTGCTTCCATTGAGAATTACGTACCTACTCAGAACTTTGATATTGTATTCTGCGACAACCTGCTGCATCTGATCACACCGGCCAGCCGTCTGCGCCTGCTGCAGCAGTGCAAAGAGCTGACCAACCAAGGCGGAATTCACATAATCAGCGTCCCTGTGGAAAAAGCTTTCCTGTCCACCCCGCCCAATGTCCAGCAGTCCTTCCCCTGGTATTCCGGAGACCTGTTCTCCATATACAGGGATTGGGAAATACTGGAAGGCGGTGAGACAGGGCCCATGACAGAATCCCATTCCCGCTCCCCGGTTAAGCGGATCTATAACTATATTGCCGCCAAAAAGCCCGGCTGAGGAAGCCGGGCTCATCTCTTTAATAGGTTCCTTTTTTCAAAAGCTTCCGCAGATAGGCAAAGGTGTACTCCTCCCCGCACTCCTTAAGCATTACCAGCAGTTTCTCCAGCAGGGCTCTGGTTTCAGGGTGGATCGTGATGTAGTTTTTGGTGTATTCATAATACTCCAGCGGCGCGGCGCTGGTGTAATTCTTGCCCTTATATACCTGGCAGGCTGCAATTCTGTCACAGATCATCTCCGCCACATATTTTAAAGGCATCTTGTTGCCCACCAGCCCGTCTTCCTTATGTGCGGATATGTCAATCCAGTATTCATAATGGTGCTTGTTGCGGCCCTTGTGGTGGAGCCACGCCCCCGAGTAACCGGTCAGCTCCCGCTCCGCCGCGTTGGGGCTGCGGGTGCCCTGGTAATACTTCACACCGGTCCAGAATTCCTCGGGGCTGTACTTGGACAGATCGTGCATCAGCCCCTGGCGGTACAGGCCGATTTTGAAGCAATGCCCGCAGACCAGCTGCCGGTGCCTCGTTATTGTACAAAAATGCCGCCAAATGTTGTTTATCTCCATAAAATCCTCCTTCATTCGGTCAGGAAAACCTTGCTTTTAATATTTTATTCACTAAAGTATAGCACAAAACCAGAGGTTTGGGCCTCATTTCCTTATTTTTTAAGCTTTGTACAATAGATCCAAAAGTTTGGCCCTTCATATTATACTTTATCAACAAAAACGTTTGACACTTTCAGCTATTTGTGCTATTCTAATGGCAGTTGCGAAATTACTCGCAACAGACACATTTTTTAATTTTTTTGGAGGTATCAGAATGAAAGGTACAGTTAAGTGGTTCAACAACCAGAAGGGTTACGGATTCATTTCCGACGAGCAGGGCAACGATGTATTCGTACACTACTCCGGTCTGAGCATGGATGGTTTCAAGTCCTTAGATGAGGGCGCAGAGGTTGAGTTTGACGTTGTTAACGGAGCAAAAGGTCCTCAGGCTACCAACGTAATCAAATTATAATCATCGAGCAACAGTGTACCTTTTTCAAACATATATCATTACTGATAGAGTTGAAGTAAGTTATACGTGATTCAAGTGATTACAAGCAAGAGCCAATCCACTGGTGGGTTGGCTCTTTTTGTGCTGTACACGTGAAAATGCGGGGCGCCGTGTTATCCTATGGCTTTCTCCAGCATGGACTCCAGCTCTTCCACTGTAAATTCATAGTTCTTATTACAGAAATGGCAGTTTACCTCAATAGGCTTGCCGTCGTCGATCATTTCCTGAATATCCTTTTTCCCAACGCTGACCAGTGCCTTCTCCACCCGTTCTTTGGTACAATTGCAGTAGAAATCCACCGGCAGGCTGTCATTGATCTCCAGGCCAAACTGGCCCAGGAAGTGCTCCAGGATCATTTCCGGAGTATTCCCCTGATCCAGAAGCGTGGTGATGGAAGAAATCTCCTTCAAGCGCTCCTCCAGCTGGCTGATCATGTCCTCGGATGCCCCCGGCAGCAGCTGGATAATAAAGCCTCCGGCCTGACACACAGTGTTGTCCTTGTTCATCAGTACGCCCAGTGCAACCGAGGAAGGCACCTGCTCTGATGTGGCGAAGTAGTAAGTCAGGTCCTCCGCAATCTCACCGGTGACCAGAATCGTCTGTCCCACGTACGGCTCCTTCAGCCCAATGTCCTTGATGACGCTGAGTACGCCCAGGCCCAGAGATCCGCCTACATCCAGCTTTCCCTGGCTGTTGGGAGGCAGCATCACCTCCGGATTAAAGGCATAGCCCTTCACGTGTCCGTGGGAATCCGCAGTGACCATCAGTCCCTGGATAGGGCCGTCCCCCTGGATCTTCAGCGTCAGAAGATCCTTCTCCCCCTTCATGTCACAGCCCATCATTGCGCCGGCTGTCAGCAGGCGTCCCAGCGCTGCTGTGGCCACCGGACTGGTATTGTGGGCTTTTCTGGCTTCCTCCACCATCTCTTTGGTGGTTGCGGCAAAGGCGCGGATCTGCCCCTGGGCCGCTGTTGCTCTGATTATATAATCTGACATATTCTTTCTCTCCTGTCTTTTCAAACTGCCGAAGAGCGGGATCATTTCTTTATCTTCCCGCATTCTCTGGCAACCACATAGATCCGTTCGCTGTCCTGGCTTACCGGATTCCTGGTGCCCCCATCATAGGCTGTGACAAACTCCATGCCCGCCTCCCGGATGGCCCTTTGTATATCCTCAAGCGCATAGGACCGCTGGTAGTGAGTCTCCTCAAACTTCTGGTACAGCCTCTCTCCCGCTCCAGGCACCTGCCGGCGGATGAACAGGGTCAGGTCATACTCATTGATCTGCTCCTCCTCGTCAAAGTAATTGTCCCAGATAAAGCTGCTCTCCTCCCGGTCCTCAGCAAAGGTGCGCTCCCCCAGAAGTTCCCGGTATTTATAAGGTGTATTCAGGTCAAAGACAAACACGCCCCCTGGGTCCAGGTAATTGTTCACCAGGGTAAACACCTGCACCAGCTCCTCATACTCCAAAATATAATTCATGGAGTCACAGATGCTGACAACAGCTGCTACTGTCCCATACAGCTCGAACTCCCTCATATCCTGAAGCAGATACAGAATGTCCCTGCCGGAACGGCTGCGTTTCTCCATGGCTATCTCCAGCATTTCCCCGGAGTTGTCTACGCCAATCATATCATAGCCCTTCTGTGACAAAAGCTCTGTCAGGCTGCCGGTTCCGCAGCCCAGGTCCAGCACCAGGCCGTCCTTCACACCATATTCTCCCAAAAGTCCTGCCAGATATTCACACCACTGCTCATAGGGGACATTGTCCTGAAACAGGTCGTAAACTTGTGCAAAGCTGGTATATGCCTCCATGTCACTCCGTCCTTTTACGCGAAAATCGCCTGCCACAGTAGGGGCAGGCGAAATCTACAGTTGCTTATGCGTTCTTACCACAGCATTTCTTATACTTCTTTCCGCTTCCGCAGGGGCAAGGATCGTTGGGGAATACCTTCTTCGACTTGCGGATGGTGCCGGAAGCCTTCTGCTCCTTGAACAGCTCCTTGCGGCGCTCCTCGCTGAGAATGGTATCCCACTGAGGCAGCTCATACAGCCAGCTGGCCTTCGCCTCAACCATATTGTAATACAGTCTCTCCGGATCAATCAGGATCTTAACTTCCGTATCCTCTTCCATGGTGTCCAATGGATTCTCGTAGCCCTTTAAGCTCTCATTGATGCCATCCAGGAATCCGGTCATAATCAGAATCTCGGTATTGTACTTCTCAGCCAGTTCCTTCACGGTTCCGGTAACTGCGTCCTCCGGCTTGGAGAGGATCGCTTCATAGATACCCTTCTCAATTGTAAAATATCCAGACCACAATTCCTCTTTCTTTTTATCATCCAGGCCATCGCCATAGGCCAGATTCCGCCATGTCTCTAACAGTGCCATAAACTTATCCATCCTTCTTGTATTGATTTTAGCGCCGCCCGGCATGTCCGGAGCCGCCATATCCCATAGTATATAACAAAACAGAGAATAATTCAAATATTTATTGAAAATGTTTCATTCTTGTGTATAGAACCGGGAAACGCGGTCATAATAGGAGTATACACGAAAGAGAAAATAATTAATACTTATCC
>OKVW01000359.1_pt1 | contig 28399 bp, 30 predicted proteins | sample 1606991 | NCBI WGS metagenome assembly OKVW01 (sample SAMN03281021, study PRJEB24777) | human gut metagenome | isolation source: fecal sample PR177 from 1 month old male Malay infant, vaginal delivered... | reverse complement strand
TGAACGGCTCTCAACCTGTGCTAAAAAACGAAAGGACGGCATGCCATGAATATATTCGATCACTATCGCCAGCGCTACGAAGCTGCCAAGGACGAAGAGTTCACACTGCAGGAGTTTCTTACCATTTGTCGGCAAGATCGCAGTGCCTATGCCAATGCGGCAGAACGGCTATTGATGGCTATTGGTGAGCCAAACATGGTTGATACTGCCCTGGAGCCACGGCTTTCCCGTCTATTTTCGAATCGGGTGGTCGCCCGATACCCGGCGTTTGAAGAGTTCTATGGCATGGAAGACGCCATTGAGCAGATCGTCTCCTACCTGAAGCATGCCGCTCAGGGGCTGGAAGAGAAGAAACAGATCCTTTACCTGCTGGGTCCTGTCGGTGGGGGTAAATCCTCCCTGGCTGAACGGCTGAAAGCGCTGATGCAGCGCGTGCCGATCTATGTGCTGAGCGCCAACGGCGAACGCAGCCCGGTCAATGACCATCCGCTGTGCCTGTTTAATCCGCAAGAGGATGCGCAAATTCTGGAAAAAGAGTTTGGCATTCCGCATCGCTATCTCGGTACGATCATGTCGCCGTGGGCGGCAAAACGTCTGCACGAGTTTGGCGGGGACATCACCAAGTTCCGCGTCGTGAAAGTGTGGCCGTCTATCCTCGAGCAGATCGCCATCGCTAAAACTGAACCCGGTGACGAGAACAACCAGGATATCTCGGCGCTGGTGGGTAAAGTCGATATCCGTAAGCTGGAGCATCACGCGCAAAACGACCCGGATGCCTACGGTTATTCCGGTGCGCTGTGCCGCGCCAACCAGGGGATTATGGAATTTGTCGAGATGTTTAAAGCACCGATCAAAGTGCTGCATCCGCTACTGACCGCCACCCAGGAAGGGAACTACAACGGGACAGAAGGTATTTCCGCCCTGCCGTTTAACGGGATTATCCTTGCCCACTCTAACGAATCTGAATGGGTGACCTTCCGTAACAACAAAAACAATGAGGCGTTCCTTGACCGTGTGTACATCGTCAAAGTGCCTTATTGCCTGCGGATCTCCGAGGAGATCAAGATTTACGAAAAACTGCTCAACCACAGTGAGCTGGTCCATGCCCCTTGCGCACCGGGAACGCTGGAAACACTGTCGCGCTTCTCGATCCTGTCGCGCCTGAAAGAGCCGGAAAACTCCAGCATCTACTCAAAAATGCGCGTGTATGACGGCGAAAGCCTGAAGGATACCGACCCGAAAGCGAAATCGTACCAGGAATACCGCGATTACGCCGGGGTCGACGAAGGGATGAACGGTTTGTCGACGCGTTTCGCGTTTAAGATCCTCTCCCGCGTCTTTAACTTCGACCACGCGGAGGTGGCCGCCAACCCGGTACATCTGTTCTACGTGCTGGAACAGCAAATTGAACGTGAACAGTTCCCACAGGAGCAGGCTGAACGCTACCTGGAGTTCCTGAAAGGCTACCTGATCCCCAAATACGCCGAGTTTATCGGCAAAGAGATCCAGACCGCCTACCTGGAATCCTATTCCGAATACGGCCAGAACATCTTCGACCGGTACGTCACCTACGCTGACTTCTGGATCCAGGATCAGGAGTATCGCGACCCGGATACCGGCCAGCTGTTTGACCGTGAATCCCTGAACGCGGAACTTGAAAAAATCGAGAAACCAGCCGGGATCAGCAATCCGAAAGACTTCCGAAACGAGATTGTGAACTTCGTGCTGCGCGCCAGAGCGCATAACAACGGCCGCAATCCGAACTGGACCAGCTACGAAAAACTGCGCACGGTTATAGAGAAGAAAATGTTCTCTAACACGGAAGAGCTGTTGCCGGTCATCTCGTTCAACGCCAAAACCTCAACCGACGAGCAGAAAAAGCACGACGATTTTGTCGACCGTATGATGGAAAAAGGCTATACCCGCAAACAGGTCCGCCTGCTCTGTGAATGGTATCTGCGCGTGCGTAAATCGTCTTAAAACAAGTGCCCGGTAACGCGCTTACCGGGCCAACAAAATGTCCGGTACTTACGGACGCTGCAAGTTGGCAAATGCAGTACGGGGGATATATGACCTGGTTTATTGACCGGCGTCTTAACGGCAAAAACAAGAGCACGGTGAATCGCCAGCGCTTCTTGCGCCGTTATAAAGCGCAAATTAAACAGTCGATCTCCGAGGCCATCAACAAACGCTCGGTGACCGACGTCGACAGCGGCGAATCCGTCTCCATCCCTAACGATGACATCAGCGAACCGATGTTTCATCAGGGGCGTGGCGGCCTTCGCCATCGCGTGCACCCAGGTAATGACCACTTCGTCCAGAATGACAGAATCGAGCGGCCCCAAGGCGGAGGCGGCGGTTCTGGCAGCGGTCAGGGGCAGGCCAGCCAGGACGGTGAAGGCCAGGACGAGTTCGTCTTCCAGATTTCAAAAGACGAATATCTCGACCTGCTGTTTGAGGATCTGGCCCTGCCGAATCTGAGAAAGAATCAGCACCGTCAGCTCAACGAATACAAAACCCATCGCGCGGGTTATACCGCAAACGGTGTGCCCGCCAACATCAGCGTGGTGCGTTCACTGCAAAACTCACTGGCGCGACGCACGGCGATGACGGCAGGCAAACGGCGCGAACTGCGCGAGCTGGAAACCAGCCTGAAAGTGGTGGAAAACACGGAGCCGGCACAACTGCTGGAAGAGGAGCGCCTGCGAAAAGAGATCGCCGAACTGCGGGCGAAGATCGACCGGGTGCCGTTTATCGACACGTTCGACCTGCGCTACAAGAACTACGAAAAACGGCCGGAGCCTTCCAGTCAGGCGGTGATGTTCTGCCTGATGGACGTATCAGGTTCAATGGATCAGGCCACCAAGGATATGGCTAAGCGTTTTTATATTCTGCTCTATCTGTTCCTGAGCAGAACGTATAAGAACGTGGAGGTGGTCTACATCCGCCATCACACTCAGGCGAAAGAGGTGGATGAACATGAGTTCTTCTACTCGCAGGAGACCGGCGGCACCATCGTGTCGAGCGCCCTGAAGCTGATGGACGAGGTGGTGAAGGAGCGCTACGATCCGGCGCAGTGGAATATCTACGCCGCGCAGGCATCGGATGGCGATAACTGGGCGGATGACTCGCCGCTGTGTCATGAAATTCTGGCGAAGAAAATCCTGCCGGTGGTGCGTTACTACAGCTACATTGAAATTACCCGTCGCGCCCACCAGACGCTGTGGCGTGAGTATGAGCATCTGCAAGCGATGTTCGATAACTTTGCGATGCAGCACATTCGTGACCAGGATGACATCTACCCGGTCTTCCGGGAACTGTTCCAGAAACAGTCGTCCACCAGCAACGCATGACCCAACAGCCAGCGCACCCGCTGGCTGTTTTCTTTCAGCCCTCTCCGTCCCGTGCTAATGTAGCAAGCTACGTATTGGCAAATCACAGGTGAAATCGTTATGTCTGATGACGTGATCGGGACGACGACCCATCAGCGGCTAATCAGCTTATTAACCGAGCAGGAGGCGCGCTTTCGCGTGGTGGCGCATGAGGCCGTTGGGAAATGCGAAGCGGTCAGTGAAATTCGCGGGACCGATCTCCGGCAGGGTGCAAAAGCACTGGTCTGCAAGGTAAAAGGCAACGGTGTTAAGAAACATATTCTGGCAATCCTCGCCGCCGATCGGCAGGCCGATCTGAGCCTTCTGGCCAGTCATTTCGGTGGGCTAAAGGCCTCGCTCGCCAGTCCGGCTGAAGTGGATGCGCTTACCGGCTGCGTTTTCGGCGCCATTCCCCCCTTCAGCTTTCATCCGGATCTGACGCTGGTCGCCGATCCGCTGCTGTTTGAGCGCTTCGATGAGATCGCCTTTAACGCCGGCCTGCTGGAAAAGTCGGTGATTATGGACACCCAGGACTATCTGCGTATCGCCCGTCCTGAACTGGTGACGTTCCGTAAACAATAAATACTGCGGCTGGCTAACGGTCAGCCGTTTTCCAGCAGCAGCACGGAAGCAATCAAAATAATCGCGATAATAAAAAACGATGAGGAGATAATCAGCGTTTCGACAAACATAGGATCGTTCATGATGCCCTCTGCTTTGCCCATTTGCCTCTTTTTTACCCCCGCACAATGACAGTTAAATGACAATGACGCGTCCGTGAAATGACTATTTTTTCGCTGAAACGATTCGCTATTACCTATCCTCCACCGTATAAAGTCACTGTTTAAATACTTTATTTGTTACCGGTATCACGAAAAGAAATTTACGTAACCCCGATGCCAGATCTCGCAATTGTTAACCTTTTCATCATGGTTAACCCTGTTTACGGAGCACCTCAAAAATAAACCTTACACTGGCAAGGTGAATACAATGACCGAAATAATTACCCGTAAAGAAAAGATCAGTTATGGGTTAGGCGATATGGCGAGCCATATTGGGCTGGATAACGTCATTATTTTTCTGACGTTTTACTATACGGACGTGGTGGGGCTACCTGCCGCATTCGTGGGCACCATGTTTCTTCTGGCGAGAACCGCCGATGCCATAATAGACCCGGCGATGGGCTATATCGCAGACAGGACGCGCACGCGCTGGGGCAAATTCCGCCCCTGGATGCTGTGGCTGGCGCTGCCCTTTGGGGCAAGTTGTCTGCTCACCTACGCCGTGCCAGCGTCGCTCGATCTGCACGGTAAAATGATTTTCGCCACCGTCAGCTATACCCTGATGATGCTGATGTATACCGCAATCAATATTCCCTATTGCTCCATGGGCGCGGTGATTACGCCCGACAACGATGCGCGAATTTCCCTCCAGTCCTATCGCTTTTTCCTGGCCACGCTGGGTGGCGCGCTGTCGACATTCTTTATGATGCCGCTGGCAGAGTTTTTAGGCGGCGATGATAAATTACTGGGCTACCGCTGGGCGATGGCCATTATGGCGACCATCGCGGTCGTCATGTTCTGGATCTGCTTCGCCAATACGCGTGAACGTATTAAGGCTCCCGCCACCCACAATAATTATCTTGCGGAACTGCGGGATTTATTACGAAACGACCAATGGCGGGTTGTCGCCGTCCTGGTATTAACCAACATTGGTTTTGGCGTTATTCGCCTTGGCGCAATGATGTATTTCGTCACTTATTATCTCGGTAGCGCGAGCTATTTTATGTGGATGCTCGGGGCGCATATTCTCGGGAAAGCCGCAGGCAGCGCGCTGGCCAAACGTCTGACGCAGAACGTCAGCAAAGTGCAGATGTTTGGATACTGTTCCGTACTGGCGGGGGTACTCAGCATCGCCCTGTTCTTTGCGCCTAAGTCAGTGCTTATTCTGGTGCCCATGACGTTTATCGTCTCCACCCTTTACCAGGCCACCACCACGCTGATGTGGGTAATGATGGCGGACGTCGCCGATTACGGCGAATGGAAACAGGGCAAACGCATGGACGGCGTGATCTTCTCAACCTTTCTCGCCGTACTCAAGCTGGGAATGGCGATCAGCGGCGCGATTGTTGGCTGGACGCTGGGCTTAAGCGGCTATGTCGCCAACGCCCCGGAACAGACCACCACGGCCATGTACTGCATCATCGCCCTCTTCACCGTCGTGCCTGGCGTCTTGTCACTCTGCGCGTTTGCCACGCTGCGCTGGTACAAGCTCGACGACAGCACAATGCAATCCATCCATCTTGCCAAACACCCTGTTTAGAAGGACGCGTTTTCCATGAGTGAGCTGATCCAACATTCCAACAGTATCGAATGGCGTTTTGAACGCCAGACCCTGCGTATTGAACCGTGGGGTGAAAACAGCCTGCGCGTCAGGGCCACCTGCTCCCCGGCTTTTGATGACGCCTTACAGGCACTGTTGCCCGCCGCCCCTTACCAGGCTGAGATTGTCGCCGAAGCGGAAAGCCTGACGCTGCGCAACGGCAATATTACCGCGACGCTGAATCTTAAAGGTCAGCTGGCCTTCTACAATCAGCGCGGCGAACTGCTGCTGGAAGAGATGTGGCGCCAGCGTTCAACGGTGGGTATCGGTGCCAGCGAGAAGAGCCAGGATAAATATGTCAGCGCCCTGAAGCTGGATGGCCGCGAATTTAAGCCGCTAATGGGGGGGAAATATCAGCTCACCGTCCGGTTTGAATCGCGTCCGGATGAACGCATCTATGGCATGGGTCAGTATCAACAGCCGTGGCTGGATCTGAAAGGCTGTACGCTGGAACTGGCACAGCGCAACTCCCAGGCCAGCGTGCCCTTTATGCAGTCCAGCCTTGGCTATGGCCTGCTGTGGAACAACCCGGCGATTGGTGAAGCCAGCTTTGCAAAAAATCAGACGGAATGGCGCGCCCGCGTCACAGGAGAAATGGACTACTGGATCACCGCCGCCGACACGGTGGCGGATATCCCCCGCCAGTATGTGAAAGCCACCGGTACTCCGCCCTCCGCCCCGGCGTTTATCAGCGGGCTGTGGCAGTGCAAATTACGCTACCGCACCCAGCAGGAGGTGCTGGAGGTTGCGCGGGAGTATCGCCGCCGTAATCTGCCGCTATCGGTGATGGTCATCGACTTTTTCCACTGGCCGAATCAGGGCACCTGGTGCTTCGACCCCGTAGACTGGCCCGATCCTGAAGGGATGGTCGACGAGCTGCGCGAAATGGGTATTGCGCTGATGGTGTCGGTGTGGCCAACGGTAGAGGCGCGCAGCCCTCTCTACCCGCTGATGAAAGCCAAAGGCTGGCTGGTCAGCAGTGAACGTGGCGTGCAGGTCAACCTCGATTTTATGGGCAATACCACCTTCTTTGATGCGACCCATCCTGAGGCGCGGAAATTCGTCTGGGATACGGTGAAGAAAAATTACTACGACATGGGCATTAAGCTGTTCTGGCTGGACGAAGCCGAACCGGAATACCGCGCCTATGATTTTGACAACTATCGCTACCACGCCGGTCCGGTGCTGGAAGTGGGTAATCGCTACCCGCGTGACTTTGCGCAGGGCTTTTACGATGGGCTCCAGGCAAACGGCGAAACCGACATTGTTAACCTGGTACGCTGCGCCTGGGCAGGCAGCCAGCGCTTCGGCGTGCTGGCGTGGTCGGGTGATGTCCACTCCTCGTTCCATGCTTTTCGCAATCAACTCGCCGCGGGACTGAATATGGGGCTGGCGGGGATCCCATGGTGGACGACCGATATCGGCGGCTTCCAGGGAGGGAACGTTAACGACCCGGCGTTCCACGAATTACTGATCCGTTGGTTCCAGTGGGCGGTGTTTACACCGGTTCTGCGCATGCACGGCTATCGCGAACCGCAGATCCAGCCCCCGGAGCGCTACCGTGACGGCATTCCTCAGTGTAACAGCGGTTCGCCTAATGAGCTGTGGAGTTACGGAGAAGAGAATTACGCCATCATGCAGCACTGGCTTACCGTGCGCGAAACCCTGCGCCCCTATATTGACGCGTTGTACCAGCAGGCTCATCTGCACGGAGACCCGCTCATGCGTCCGCTGTTCTGGCACTATCCGCAGGATAAGCAGAGCTGGACGTGTGAAGATCAGTATCTGTTTGGCGAAGATCTTCTGGTGGCGCCGGTTATGCAGGCCGGTCAGCGTGAGCGCGATGTCTGGCTGCCGACGGGCAATAGCTGGGTCGCTCTCAACGGTGAGCGCTACGCCGGTGGGGAGCATATCCGGGTGCCTGCGGCGCTGGAAACCATCCCGGTGTTTATCCGCGAAGGAAGTCCGCTTATCCAGCAGCTGGTGGACTGACGTCAGGCAAGTGCCCAAAAATAGCCAATTTTTTCAGTAAAGCCTGCCTGCCGTCGCGTTTGCGCGTAAAGTAAGCAGGCTTACTATTTTTGGCAAGGATCCCGTCATGTTCGACCCTACACTGCTCATACTTTTGGCCCTGGCTGCTCTGGGTTTTGTCAGCCACAACACCACCGTCGCGATTTCCATTCTGGTCCTGATCATCGTTCGCGTCACACCATTGAATACCTTCTTCCCGTGGATAGAAAAACAGGGGCTTACCATCGGGATCATTATTTTGACCATCGGCGTGATGGCCCCGATTGCCAGCGGAACGCTACCGGCCTCAACGCTGCTGCACTCCTTTGTAAACTGGAAATCGCTGGTGGCGATTGCGGTGGGCGTTTTTGTCTCATGGCTTGGCGGGCGCGGCGTGACGCTGATGAGCAGCCAGCCTTCACTGGTGGCCGGGCTGCTGGTGGGCACCGTGTTAGGCGTGGCGCTGTTTCGTGGCGTGCCGGTTGGCCCGCTGATTGCTGCCGGACTGGTTTCGCTGTTTATCGGGAAGTCGTAGTCAGGCTGGCGATATAGCGGGCGGGCGTCTGTCCCAGTCCTTTCTTAAACATGGTGATGAAGGCGGTGGTGGAGTCATACCCCAGCGCCTGCGCCGCCTGCTGAACCGACTTTCCGCCGATCAAAAACTGCAATGCGACAATCAGCTGGAGCTGGTGCCGCCAGCGGCGAAAGCTCAAGCCAGTCTCTTTCACCACCAGCCGCGCCAGATTGCGTTCGCTCATGGCAAAGTGGCTGGCCCACTGCGCCAGCGTCTGCCAGGCGGCAGGTTCGTTTGCCATGGTCTCGCTCATCAGGCGAATTTTTGGATGCGGAGATACCGGCAGCTGTAGATGCTCCTGCGGTTGCAGGGGCAGTTCATCAAACAGGACGTCAACCAGCCTTCCGGTAGCGGGAAGAGGCAGTTCCTCCCGTGACCTGTCCGCAAGCGCCAGCACCAGCTCCCGCACCAGGGGCGATATTTTCAGCGTACAGGTACGCGTCGGCAATTCGAGCGCACCGGGTTCAATAAACAGCAGACAGAGCTGCGCGCCGGGCGTCGCCTTGTTGCTGTGCGGCGTTTGTCCCGGGATCCACACCGCATACTGGGGCGGCACCATCAGCATCGCGTTCTCCACTTCACAGGTGATCGCGCCACCCAGCGCCATAATCAGCTGCCCTTTGCGGTGCTGATGCAGCGGAATATATTGTTCCTGTGCCACCACGCGGATGCGAAAGGCCACCGCCGCGTCGTGCTGGCTATCGGGATCGTAGCCATCGAGCCCCAGTCCGTACATAAAGTTGTCCGATATTAGCGATAAACTGTCATTTTAGCCTGATTTCAACCACGACTTAAATCGGTATGGTATGCGCTCGCCTGAACGTAAGAGACAATAATGACTACTGCTATTCAACCTTCCGGGAAACAGGGTGCGCTGCTGATTGCAGGCATCCTGATGATTGCCACGACGCTGCGCGTCACCTTTACCGGTGTCGCCCCCCTGCTCGATACCATCCGACAGGACTATGGCTTAAGCACGGCGCAAACCGGCCTGCTCACGACGCTGCCTCTGCTGGCCTTCGCCTTTATCTCTCCCCTTGCCGCAGGCGTCGCCCGGCGCCTGGGCATGGAGCGCAGCCTTTTTATCGCTCTGCTGCTGATTTGCATCGGGATTGGCGTACGTTCGTTGCCGTCGGCCTCGCTGCTATTTATCGGTACGGCGATCGTGGGCTGTGGGATTGCGCTGGGCAATGTCCTGCTACCTGGCTTAATCAAACGTGATTTTCCGGGCCAGGTCGCAAAACTGACGGGGGCTTATTCGCTGACGATGGGGGCCGCTGCTGCCGCAGGGTCGGCGCTTATCGTCCCGCTGTCGCTGGGGAGTGGTGGCTGGCACGGGGCGCTGCTGATGCTGATGTTCTTCCCGCTGGTGGCGCTGCTGCTGTGGTTACCGCAATGGCGCCAGAAGCCGGCCGCCACCCTGACCGGAGCGGGCGCGCTGCACAATCGGGCTATCTGGCGCTCGGCGCTCGCCTGGCAGGTGACGCTTTTTCTGGGCATTAACTCGCTGATTTACTACGTCATTATCGGCTGGTTACCCGCGATTTTGCTTAGCCACGGCTACAGCGAAACGCAGGCTGGCTCCATGCACGGGCTTCTCCAGCTGGCAACCGCGGTTCCCGGTCTCGCCATTCCGCTGATCCTGCACCGTCTTAACGATCAGCGTGGCATTGCCGGGCTAGTCGCCCTGATGTGCGCCGTCAGCGCGGCCGGGTTCTGGTTCGCGCCGGGGCTGGCCGTCGTCTGGACGCTGGTGTTTGGCTTTGGATCCGGCGCCACCATGATCCTCGGCCTGACGTTTATCGGGCTGCGCGCCAGCTCGGCCCATCAGGCCGCGGCGCTCTCCGGCATGGCACAGTCGATTGGCTATCTTCTGGCGGCCTGTGGCCCACCGCTGATGGGGAAAATTCACGATACCGCCGGAGACTGGCGCATTCCGCTGCTCGCCTGCGCGCTGGCCGCGGTGGTGATGGCGTTATGCGGTATGCTTGCCGGGCGTGACCGGGAGATCACACCCCGCTGACATTCAAGGCAGACCCGGAGGTCTGCTTTTTTTATCCCTGCGCCGCCCGCAGCATGGCCTGTACCAGCACGACCGGGCGCCCTTGCAGCGCGGCCCGCTCATGCTGGAACAGGGTGAGGACAAAGAAAGGATGGGTTACCAGCTCTGCCGCGCGGATCTCGCCCTGCTCGTCCCAGCCCGTTACGCGCATGTCGCCCCGCTCAAGCTGGTCGGCAAACTCAGGTGAGACGCCGTAATTGCAGTGATACCCCTCCTGAATTTCCGGCTTGCCATACGCTTTAGCAATCAGCGTGTTATTCCGCAGCTCGATCGCGTCGGTTTTTTCCACCAGCGAGCAGGTCAGCGGCGCAATTACCATCCTTCCCTCGGTGTCGGTTTCGGCATGGCCTGCATCGTGCCAGCCCAGTACATTACGCGCATACTCAATCAGCGCATGCTGGAACCCGCCGCAGGTGCCGAGAAAGGGGATGCTATTCTCACGCGCGTAACGCGCCGCAATAAACGCCGCCTCGGTGTTTTTATACGGGCTTGCCGGTACCAGCCAGATGGCATCGTACCCGACGAGGTCTTCGGCGCTGGTCAGCTCAGGCGTGGCGAGCCAGTCATAATCAGCGGTGAGATCCAGAACCGCAGCGGCGTCGTCAATCGCCAGCGGGATCGCCTGGTGCGCAATAACATCGGGATTGTAATCACCAACCAGCGCAATGCGCAGCGTCGTTTTAACCGGGGAGAGTTCCATCAGAGATTCCTTATGCCGGAGGATTTTCAGATAACATAAGGAACCTCAGACTACCGATCTTTTGCAATTATCACAATACCTTAAATTGGGTGGATAAAAGCCGGGTGCTATAGTGTTCTTGCAGAACGTCGTAAGGAAATGAGGAGGACCCATGATTCAATGTAAACGCGTGTATGAGCAGGCGACCTCAAAAGACGGTTACCGGATCCTGGTCGACAGACTCTGGCCGCGAGGGATAAAAAAGACCGACCTCGCCTGCGATGAGTGGTGTAAAGCGCTAACGCCGTCCAGCGAACTGCGAAAAGCCTTTCACAGTGAAACGATAGATTTCACCGCGTTCAGTGAAGCCTATCGCAAAGAGCTGGCGCAGCATCCGGATGAAGGCAAACGCCTGGCGGCTCTCGCCAAACAGCAGACCGTGACGCTACTCTATGGGGCGAAAAATACGGAGCAGAATCACGCGCAGGTACTGGCGGACTGGCTGCGTAAACTGTGATTAACCGATCGCCAGCTCATCCACGTTGTGTGGCATCTCGTCGGGAGTAAGCGGCATCAGATGTTCCGGGCGAACAAACGCAAAACCGTGCTGATTATCAAAGGCATAAACATCACCGGTGACCAGCCACAGCGCACGCGCTGTCGTGGCGGGTAATTGCGTCATGACGCCGTTAACCGGGTTCACAAAACGCTGGCCCGGCTGACAGAGGCCAAACAGCTCGACGGATTTACCGATATTTCGACGGCCTGCCGCCGTACGCGCACCCACGATCATCGCCATGCTGCCCGGTTTTAACTGAAACATACTTCTTCTCGCAAACGTACTGCCAGAAACTGGCTAAGAATAATCCTAAAGAGAAGTGTATCGCAGTTTTATTGCCGTTGTCATCTGGTCGGTTGCGGGTGATCGCGGCGGTAGAGATCCCATTCATCGATCACTTCCCCGCCTGGCAATTTGCACTCGGTACGTACGCCCTGCGGGCTTTGAACAGGGATTTGCTCTCCCCCTTTCTCCAGACAGTACACTGACGCCGGGTTTGCCATACCAATAGCGTGCGGCGGTTGAGGCGCATCAGGAGGGGTTGTCTTTGTTGAGCAGGCGGCCAGCGGTAAAACCAGCGCCAGGAGAAGATATTTCATTATCATGATCCTTCAGGGTGTAAAAACGTCAGAGTAACGGGTCATCGCCGTTTTCTCCATGATTTCTCCATTAAACCTGCACGATTCCCCCTTATAGTGATGCCTGTTCTCACACTGACCAGAGAACATCATTCCGTAATCAAGATGTTTTGCCCCGATCTCAACATCGGGGCTTTTTTTTAGCCTCCCCCTAATCCGCCTTCAGAAGAATCTATAAAATTAATCCTGTTCATGTTTTACTATGGCTGGAGTCTATATTTTCAGCACAACATGCAGATACAGAGGTCTTCTGCATGGGAGTCATCCTGCCTCATGTCAGATATCATTCTTGCCCGTGTTTCGGAAACCCTCTCCACTGAGCAATCTCTCGACAGTCTGGTGCGTCAGCTACTGGAAATGCTGGAAATTGTGACGGATATGGAATCAACCTACCTGACGAAAGTCGATATCAATGCGCGTTTGCAGCACATTTTATATGCCCGTAACAGTAAGCAAATGCAGATCCCGGAAGGGTTCAGCGTGCCCTGGGACGAAACACTGTGTAAGCGCGCCATCGACAGCGACACGTTGTTCAGTAACGAGGTGCCCGACCGCTGGCCGGAGTGTGAAGCGGCCAAAGCACTGGGCATTACAACCTATATGAGCGTGCCGGTTCACCTGGCTGACGGTTCTCTGTATGGCACGCTTTGCGCGGCCAGCACCGCACAGAAACAGTTCAGCGAGCGTGGCGAGCAGGTGATCAGGCTCTTTGCCGGGTTAATTGGTCAGTACATTCAGAAAGAGTCGCTTGTGCTTCAGCTTCGCGAAGCAAATGCGGCGCTCATTGCTCACTCTTACACCGACGCCCTCACCGGCCTGCCGAATCGTCGCGCCATTTTTGAAAACCTTACCACCCTGTTCTCACTGGCGCGCCATCTTAACCGCAACGTCATGATGGCCTTTATTGACCTCGATGATTTCAAGCGAATCAATGACCAGTACGGGCATGAGGCGGGCGATCGCTTCCTTGTACAGGTCGGCAAGCGGCTGACTCACGAGCAAACGCAGGATGAGATTATTGGCCGGCTCGGCGGCGATGAATTTCTGGTTGCCAGCCTGAGTCACAGCGATGATGGCGACGCCAGCAAAGGGGTCAACGCAATCAAAACCCGCCTCAATGGTCTTATTGCGGGCGAATACGGGTTAGGTAATGCCACTATTCTTTATCCCGGCGCAAGCCTTGGCGTCGTTATTGTTGATCCTCACCGCACGGATGAAGATAGCGCCCTGCGCACCGCAGACCTCGCGATGTATCAGGATAAAAAAGGAAAAAGCAAAACAGGCTTTGTCGCGTTAGATTAAAATCGTACACTCTACGGCCTTATACAAACTCAAACAGGTGATGGCATGAGAATAGGGATCCTCTTTCCGGTGGTTATTTTTATCACGGCGGTGGGGTTTTTAGGCTGGTTTTTCCTTGGTGGTTACGCCGCGCCGGGGGCTTAAATGAGAAAAACGACCATCATCATGCTGATTGTCGCCATCGTGGCCGTCGCCGGTACGCAGTTGGGCTGGTGGTAACGCCCAAAGTAAAAAGGCCGCCGTCAGGCAGCCTTTTTTAACTCAGGTCAGATTTAGCTTTTGATTTTTCTGTAGATAAACAGAACAACCAGCGCGCCAATCACCGCGACGACAAAGCTGCCGAAGTTGAAGCCATCAACTCTGCCAAAGCCGAACAGGGTACTGATCCAGCCACCGACGACTGCACCCACAATCCCCAGAATGATCGTGACGATGAAACCGCCGCCATCTTTGCCCGGCATAATCCACTTCGCCAGGATCCCCGCAATCAGCCCAAAGATAATCCAGGATAAAATTCCCATAGCTTTCCTCTCTGTATGGTTTTTGTCATTAAATCAACGACACAGAAAAGGATAGCACAGGATCTGAGAAAGGAAATTTGTGATAAGAATCACACGGTTCGTTTGATTAAAATATGAGCAGTAAAAAAATGCCGTTCCACACTCATCGTGGGGTTGCATCTTTTACTGAGAAAGATTATCTTTCTCATTACTGAATAGTTGAGCAAATCACTCAGGTATTCAGTACGACATTGCTCACATTGCTTCCAGTATTTCTTGCCCACTCTTGAGTGGGCTTTTTTTTGCGCGAACCCACCAAAATCTGGCGTTTCTTCAGTGGAGGTGAAACGCTATTCTCTGTGGCTACTGAACAACAAAAACGTTGATAACATGAACGTATCAAGCAAGTTTGTCATCTGCCTTAATCTTGTTTCTGCCAGTACGTTACTGCTACTGCTCTCAACACGGTTTGAGTGGTACTGAGATGAAAGGAGCCTGGCATGGTGGCTTTCCTTTCGATTCCGTGCAGCCTCAACTCTCATACTTGTAGCTTTTATGACCTGTGTTAAGATCCCTGCACCTCAGGACGTGGTGGGACAACAGGAAAATGAAGAAGGCCATTGCCGTTGCTATCATCTCAACCTTTATGGTCGTCCTGTCGCTGTATGCTGTTAACGCCATTATCGCTGAGCAGCAAAAGAACCGGCAGAGGGAGATCTCCCACACGCTCTTAAGCTATTCTGAAGAGTTAACGCAAAATATCGCCAGTACGCTTAAAAATACCTCCGCGCAGGGATGCGATAGCGCCAGTCTGAACGTCTACCGAAAATTAAAGATGCGAAGTCTCTATTTCGCCGATGTGGGGTTTATTGAAAAGGGGAAAATCACCTGCACCGCGTTTTGGGGCAAGCTGGCAAATCCCATCGCCCTTCCCTCTGAGCTGCATAATACCCAGAACGGTTTCAGCCTGGCGCAGTTTTCGCAGAAAGATTTCTTTGTCGGCAATGCGACAATCTATAACCACCTTATTATCTTCACCTCCCGTTCAGCCTACGATAAATTTGCCCCCGTTACCGCCAACTATTCGCTTCGTTCTTCCACTAAAGATTTCGGCCGCACTTTTTTCACCGTTACGCCGCCATCAGAAAACTTCAGCCGCTTACAGTCTCTGTTATTTACGCTGGCTGTGACAGAGTGCAGTACACGCTGGGATTTGTGCGTTACCGTCACACACCATGATGCCGGACTGGCTTCGCTCTCCCACGTAGTGATGGTGCTTCTGTGCTTGTTTTTATACTTTATCTGGGTATCCCTGACGCTGTTTTCTCTTCGACTTTATGAAGACCGACGTTCTCTGGAACGAACGCTGGTCAAAGCGGTAAAAGCGAATACCATCAGCGTTCATTTTCAGCCTGTTATTCGGGTTGCTGATAAGAAAATCGTCGGGGTTGAAGTGTTATCAAGATGGCAGGATAACAATCACAAAGAGGTTTCTCCTGAGCTGTTTATCCCGTTAATTAAAAAAATTGGCCTGTATAACGTTTATTATCAGAACATGATAAAGAAATCCCTGGCGGAAATTGCCGCGCTGGCCGCTGAACATCAGTTAATGATTTCACTGAACGTTGGCCGGACGGAAATTGAAGACGGCAAATTCCTGGCGGTATTACGTCATGAATGCTCAGAGAACGCGATTCCCTTATCGTTAATCAAAGTTGAGTTATCCGAAAATGGCGTTTCCACCGCGGCCATCCTTGAAGAGTTTTGTGAGGAGCTTAAATCGGCAGGCGTCAAAATTTCAATAGACGATTTTGGTGTGCAAAACTCTAATCTGGCCAGGCTATCAAATCTCAAATATGACGAAATCAAGGTGGATAAGTCGTTAGTGGACGGCATCAGCGAGCACTATAAACAGGATATCCTGGTGATCTTCAGCGACGCGCTCGCTAAACTGCACAAAACCCTGGTTTTTGAAGGGGTTGAAAGCGAAACGCAATATCAGTTCATCGCGCAGAGATACCCCGATGCCCTCGTCCAAGGCTGGTACTTTTCAAAGTCGCTAACCCGGCACGACCTCGCCAGGCTGCTGGCAGACTCAGCGCGATGACGCGTTATTCATTGCCCCACTGATTCAGGAAGTTCGCAATATCGTCAATGCGCGCTTCGTCTATCTCCGCCTGGACAGCCATCTCCCGCTGCGCCTCTTCACTGATTTCCTCATTGTTGTATAAGCGAGTGAGCAGCAGCTGAAAATAGTGTGCCAGCGGCGTACGCTCTGCCTCTTCTACCGGTTTCGCCGTTTCAGTCGCATACTCGTCGACGATGTCATAATACTTGAGCGGGATATCATGGGTCATAGCGTTGTTTCCGTCTTGTGTGCATAAAAAACGGGAACCCTCAGGCTCCCGTTGTCATTTAACCCAGCGAGTGGATTACATGTTCGCGATAATCGCGTCGCCAAACTCTGAGCATTTCAGCAGTTTAGCGCCTTCCATCAGACGTTCAAAGTCATAGGTGACGGTTTTCGCGTTAATCGCGCCTTCCATACCCTTAACGATCAGGTCTGCGGCTTCGAACCATTCCATATGACGCAGCAGTAGTTACACTCGATTAAGATATGTCATTGAATAAATTACTTTTTTCATTAATTTCATTATTGATACGAACATTTTTACCTTCATCTTAACCCACTGATTTTGTATAGTTTAAATAGAGTTTTGATAACCGCTTTATGGCTATATGGAGGTAAGCTTGAAGACTTCTGTTCTCATTCAAAAATTGATTGAAATTGATAAGACAGTCCCATTCGATGCGGATGTAGTAACCGGTGAAGATTGGTGGCCGACTCCGATTTCTCGTGTCTATCACAATCCTCCCGATACATTCATAGAATTTGAGTCAGGCGATCAATCCCGAGATGACACTGATGAACTAACCATTTATTCCGAGTTGAAAATTCGCACCCATCAAATGATGCAAATTAGAGATTTTGTGCAGTCAAATACAAATCTTCATCCTGACGAAATCATCTCTGAATTGGACATTCAAATTAAGCGCTTGAGGGCCATGGCTGAGGCGGTTTTGAAAAAATAAACTAGCTTTATCTGTAGTAAAACGACGGCGGGTTCAACTCCCGCCAGCTCCACCAATCATAATTGGACAGTGATAGGACATCACTAGCAATAACAGGAAGTTAGCAGTCTCGGCAGGACACCGACCAGACGGTGAGGAGACAAAAAAGGATACGCAAAGGAGCCGCGGCTCCCGAGTGACAAAAAAGCCCGCTTATGCGGGCTTTTTTGTTTTACTTCACTGACAAGCAAACCGCTGTATCATGCCGGTATGAAGATGAGCTAAGGAAAGGCTTTTGTATCAGCTCAATGTTCATATAAAAACATTTCGAACTTTGGTGCACAACACTACATAGGGATAACTTTATGTCTCTTCGTTTCAGACAAACCTTTACTTTGTTTCCTGGCGTTAGGCTCAACATTGGTAAGCGTGGAGTAAGTGCAAGCATCGGTGTACCCGGTGCAACTGTCAATGTTGGGAAAAAAGGGCTCAGAGCGACCGTAGGACTACCGGGTACAGGCTTATCTTATACTACACCTACCGTGCCATATGATTATGGGCACTCAGTTACTAATCCATTAAATCCGTCCTCCACAGAACCTCATTTTGGAGTGCCGGAGACATCCCCAAGTAACACACCATCGAACGCTAAAATTTATATGCCCATGGCTGGCATGAATGAAATTTCCAGCGCTTCGGTAGAAGTCCTGACAAGTTCCTCCCTTTTACCTTTACGAGATTTGATTGCTAAAGCACGAGAACAGAGGGCAGAGATAAAAGCGGATCTACAAGAGGCTCTTGCTGAAGAATCAAAACAAAAGAACGAGCTGGTTCGTCGCAAATCAAGCCTATTCCGTTGGTTTTACAAACAGCGCATCGCAGAACTTGAGACAGAGCTCCCCCTAACGCAAGCTGAGATATCTCGCCTAGTATCCTGGGAAGACAACACAAAAGTAGCCATAACATTCGAGAGCAGTGATACTTCGCAACGCGCATATGCAGCAATGGTCCGTGCATTCGATATGTTAAAATCAAGTGTTAAAAAATGGGATATTACTGCAGATAAAGCTACAGACCAGTTCGCCGAAAGAACATTGGCAACCCGGTCTGTTAATCGTCACCCAGTTACCTTTGATTTCTGTTCAACAGATCTCATTCAATTTACAGGGCGTGCGATGCGGTTTGAAAATGTGAATGGCGACGATATTTTGCTTTATCCAGGAGTTGCAGTCATACCACGAGCTGATGGGGCGTTCGCTCTGATTGATTTACGCGAGTTACAAATCAGTTCAGAATATCGAAGATTCCATGAGGAAGAAGGTGTTCCCAGTGATTCACGCATAGATGGGTATACATGGGCGAAAACGAATAAGAATGGCTCGCCAGACCGCCGATTTAAAGACAACTACCAAATCCCTATTTGCGTTTATGGCAATATTACCTTCCATTCTCAAACAGGGGTGACAGAAGAATATATGGTATCAAATGCAGATGCAGCGCAAGCCTTTACTGATGCAGTAAAGCAGTATCAGACCTCACTTACAGAATCCGAAGCGTTGGGAATGGCCTAACTTATAGCTGACATGGGGTGTCGGGGGTCGGAGGTTCAAATCCTCTCGTGCCGACCAAAAACACATTTAAAACCAGCCTCTTACGGCTGGTTTTTTTATGTCTATTTTCTGTACGGGGAATCACTGGGGAAAAATAGGGGAAAAATACCGTCAAAAAATCAGGCACAACAAGCTAATTGCCACCGATCCGTTTGTAAGACTTACCAGCACGCTACTTTTTCTCACTGCCCTATACTTTCAGTCTGACATCCAACTGGAGGTTTCTATGTGTGGACGCTTTGCACAAGCCCAAACCCGTGAAGAATATCTGGCATATCTTGCCGATGAAGCCGATCGTGACATCGCGTATGACCCGGTACCTATTGGCCGATTCAACGTCGCACCCGGTACCAAGGTCCTGCTACTGAGCGAACGCGACGAGCAATTACACCTCGATCCGGTGTTCTGGGGTTACGCACCGGCATGGTGGGATAAACCCCCACTGATTAACGCGCGTGTCGAGACGGCTGCCACCAGCAGAATGTTTAAACCTCTTTGGCAGCATGGCCGGGCTATATGTTTTGCGGATGGGTGGTTCGAATGGAAGAAGGAAGGCGAAAAGAAACAGCCCTACTTCATTCACCGCACCGACGGCCAGCCGATTTTTATGGCAGCGATTGGCAGCACACCGTTTGAGCGGGGCGATAATGCAGAAGGTTTTCTCATTGTTACATCGGCAGCGGATAAAGGTCTGGTCGACATTCACGACCGCCGGCCCCTTGTTTTGTCACCAGAAGCGGCCCGGGAGTGGATGCGCCAGGATATAGGCGGGAAAGAAGCTGAGGAGATAGCCGCCGATGGCGCTGTGCCTGCCGGCAAGTTTATCTGGCACGCTGTGACGCGCGCCGTGGGCAATGTGAAAAATCAGGGGCCGGAGCTAATCATGGCAGCACAATAAAAGATAAAAGAGACCTAGCACGTCCTAAATGAGCGAGGAGCGGTCGATGCTATCTTTGTTTCTCTGAACATTCTACAAGGGCTCGATGGATATGAAATTGTCAGGTGGATGTTTATGTGGATTCATCAGATTCACAGCGATAAATCCTTCTTCCCCTCATTCCTGTTCCTGCGATATGTGCCAGAAACATACTGGCTGTCACACCGCAGTATGGATTGAATTTGATTCCGCAGATGTTGAATGGACTGCCGAAGGGGGGGCACCATCGCTGTTCCGCTCATCAGCAGCTTCATCCAGAGCATTTTGCGCCCGGTGTGGCACCTCGGTCGGTGCTATTGATGACTCTCACGTAACTGCTTTGCTAAGCGGTATATTTGACAACAACCAACGCGACTTGTTTTCGCCATCATCCCACTCATTTCAAGATATGAAACCTGAATGGTGGAGAATAATCATGCCTGATATCGCTCAATAAACACTCAAGTCTTACATGTAGCCATCATGATGCCACTCAAAGTTGAAGGTGAATGTTAATTATGGTCTTTAGCTGTCCGTAAGGAGCGAAAAGCGGATGTCAAAATCATGGCGATAGTGATGTTATTCTACATTAGACATAACAACCCGGCCACGAACTCACGCATCAGGCGGTAAATGGTGGATGACTACAACCTCGGAATCCATCTTTATGGACGGATAGTGCTCACGCATCCCTTCCAGCATTTCGGCATCCGGCCATTCCGCACTTTTATTAAGCCTGGCCGCAACGACAGAAAGTGGCATTTTTTCAACGTGCGTGACACATACCATGACCGTGTCAGAGGCATCCTGAGCATTTTCGTAAAGCATAGGGCCCGGCACAATTTCCCGTTCCCGCCAGCGGATGGTATGAAGCTTCCTGCCTGCGCGGACGTCCGGCAGCAGGCGAGGCACGATCTTAAGTTTCTGCAATGACATTATCTCCGGTGAAAAGGCTCCTCCCGGGGGCGGGTGAGTGATGACGAAATATCCTGCGGCTACCACGCATCCCATTTTTAACATAACAATGCTTTCCTGCACCACTTGATAGGACCTCATCTCGTTTCGCGGCCTCAAGCCTGTTTACAGTATCTTTTCCTGTCTGTATATCGAAACGCGCCTGATTATCCCGGCTTGTTTGCATAACTATGCTGCGAATGTAGTTCTAGATGGATTAGTGAATGTAAATGTTAGAAACATCCGCTTCTGGCACGTAGCGGACTAGTTCACTGGGCAGAAGGTCCACTCTGAGCGAGAAGCGGACCTTCTGATCCTGTGCTGTACTACGAGCAGTACCAGTGTAATAGCATGATTGATTTACATAAAGTACGGCTTGTCGCCGTCGGTCCCTGGCTGGTTAACACCGATATTTTCACCAATATGTTTTTCAGGTTTATCAATCATATCGGCGATTAATGCGGCGACGCTTTTGCGGGATACAACCGTGCCTTTGAACAGTTCATTGCGGGTAGTGAGTTCATAATCAATCGTATCTTTATCCGTCAGCCAGGCCGGACGCAGGATGGTGTAATCCAGCCCGGAGGCTTCAATCGCATCAGCCGCACGGCGGAATGGCCTGAGAGGTTCACCAATAGTGGCGTTATTCCACTCGCCGAATTTTCCCGGGACCTCATCATAAATACCGAGAGAAAGGACGAAAATCAGGCGTCTTACGCCAGCGGCTTTCATCGCCACAATCACCGCCTTCGCCTGAAGATCCAAATCCTCCCCGGTCAGATTGGCGTAAACCACATCCTGATCCACCATGGCCTGTTCCAGCGCCGCATGGTTTAACACATCGCCCATGATAATCCGGCTATTGGCCGGGTGAGGCTTATGGATTTTAACCGGTTGACGGGCAAATAATGTTTGTACAACGGTTGGTTTATCCGCCAGTTGGTCGATAACATGGCGGGCAATCTGCCCGCTGGCACCCAGGATAAGGACGCTTTGCATCATGTTCTTCACGGGGCATTACTCCAGGTGTTCGGCAAAAAATGGAAGCACTTTTATCATTGCTTCATGAACCGCTTCTGGTTGGTCATACAGTTCGTAATGCGAAAAATCGGCTAATGAGACCAGTTGACGGTCACGCGAGGCTACAGCCCGGCCATAGATTTCCAGCCCGTCACGGTAAGCACCGAAAGCGCCCACTTTTTCGCCGACCACCACCATTACTGGTTGAGTCAGCAACACTTCAGCAAAAGCGAAGGCATCCCAGGCCAGCGTTTTCTGCGCATGCGAGAACACCATTCGCGTTGCCCCGCCTGGCTGCTGGCCGCGAGGTGTTTTGTAGTAATCTGTTGCCTCAAATACGTCACGCTCAGTCAGTCCACTGGCCGTTGCCATTTCCGGGCTGGCGGGGAGCAGTTCATTAACCTGAACCTCTCCTCCGCGAGCTTCATTTGTACGCTGTGCCGCCATCGCATTCAGCGCGCCAATAGGGTCGTAATTGCTGAAACCTTCGCGGAAAAGACGGCCGATATTTACGCCGGTGATGCTCACCACGGCTTTAATACGTTTCTCCGTCAGTGTGGCATTAATGGCATAACCACCGCCGCCGCAAATACCCAGCACGCCAATTCGTTCAGCATCAACGTAAGGCTGCATTACGGCGTAATCAATAACGCGACTGATATCTTCCACGCGCTGAGTCGGATCCTCCACCCAGCGTGGAGAACCGCCGGATTCCCCCTGGAAACTGGCGTCATAGGCGATCACAACATAACCTGCTTCAGCCAGCGCTTTTCCGTAGACATTGCCGGACGTCTGTTCCTTACAACTGCCAAAAGGGTGGACGCTGATAATTGTCGGATACTGTTTTGTTTTATCGAACACCGGTGGAAACTGAATGCTGGCGGCAATGTGCCAGGCCATATCGGCGTTCTGGATTTGTACGTGTTTCATTACAAGGTCTCCTCGAAGAACGGGGCTAATACGGAAACAGCTTCCGTGACGTATGCTTCACCGTCATACAAGTCCATGTGGTTGGCGCCTTCGACAATGTGGTAACGTTTATCCTGGCTTGAGGCACGATCGTACAGATCGTCGCTCATCCATTTACTTCCCGCCGAGCTACCCGCAACAATTTGCAGCGGCTGGCTCAGGTAAACCTCCGCCATATGATAAGCGTCATAGGTGATGATCTGGTTGAGGCTTCGCAACGTGGCGTATCCGGGCGCTGTTGGATACTGTGCCCGTGGTGTGTGGTAATACTCCCAGGCCTGGCGCAATTCTTCATTTGGCGCATCAGACTCCTTCATGGGCGCCAGCGGCATGGTGGCATGTGCACCGCTGCTGATATCACCGGTACGGGCATTGGAACCTGCTTCAACATACGGCAGTGCATCAATGGACTTCACATTGTTTTCCCAGCCATTTCGAAACATCGAGCCGATATTAACGGCGCTGACGGTTCCAATGGCTTTGATGCGGCGATCCTGAATCGCGGCATTGGCGGTGTAACCCGCACCGGCGCAAATTCCCATTGCGCCAATTCTCGCGGTGTCGACATAAGGTAGTGTGGTCAGGTAATCAATCACCGCACTGACATCTTCGGTACGGATGTGTGGGTTTTCCAGCTGGCGCGGCTCTCCGCCACTTTCGCCCTGATAAGACGCATCGTAAGCCACGGTCACAAACCCTTTTTCTGCCAGCTTTTCGGCATAGCTTCCGGCAGTTTGTTCCTTAACGCCACCTCCCGGATGAGAAACCACAATAGCCGGATACTTGCGGCTTTCATCAAATGCGGGTGGGAAGTAAAGCACGGCGGACAAAGAGATTGTCGGGATATTGCTGTTGGTGAAACTGATTTTCTGGTTCATCATCCGGTTCCTCATTGGGCTGTCGGTTATCTGTCATGCTTGATAAGATAACTATAGCCATTGATTATTAAGATGATTAGACCCAAAATAATGATTGGACTTATCATTTAAATGATTAATTGCCCGGATGAAAATACAGAGATGAAACGCGATGAGATAGCAGACCTGATGGCATTCGTGGCCGTCGCCGAAGAGCGTAGTTTCACCCGTGCCGCCGCCCGTCTTGGCATGGCGCAGTCAGCGTTAAGTCAGATAGTTCGTCGCACGGAAGAGCGGTTAGGGTTACGGCTTTTAACGCGAACCACACGCAGCGTCGTTCCCACAGAGGCTGGTGAACACCTCTTGTCTGTTCTTGGCCCAATGCTGCATGACCTGGATTCTGCTCTGACTTCCCTGAGCGACCTGCGCGATCGTCCGTCCGGCACCATACGCATTACCACAGTGGAACATGCTGCAAAGACAATATTGCTTCCCGCCATGCGCACGTTGTTGCAATCCCATCCCGAAATTGATGTGCAGATCCTCATCGATTACGGCCTTACTGATGTCGTCTCTGAGCGCTTTGATGCCGGGGTTCGCCTGGGGGGAGAGATGGATAAGGATATGATTGCTGTTCGAATCGGACCCGATATCCCGATGGCAATTGTTGGTGCGCCGGAGTATCTCTCGCGAAAAGGTATTCCAGTGTCTGTGGCGCACCTAGTCGATCATCAGGCAATCAATCTGTATCTACCCTCATCGGGCACCGCAAATCGCTGGAGATTAGTGCGTGGAGGGCGCGAAGTCAGGGTTCGCATGGAAGGACAACTTCTATTAAATACAATAGATCTGATCCTCGATGCCGCAATTGACGGGCACGGACTCGCGTATCTGCCTTATGACCAGGTTCGGCAGGCCATTGAAGAAAAAAAACTGACCCGCGTTCTGGAGAAATTTACGCCAGACTTACCGGGGTATCATCTGTACTACCCACACCGCCGTCATGCGGGTTCGGCATTTTCTCTGTTAATTGATGTGCTGAAGTATAATGGGGCTGTTTAACTATGCTTTTTGATGGTGAAGGCGTTCAGAGGGTACTAATACACCTTAGTACAACGTCCGCTTCTGGCACATAGCGGATCTAAGAATCAAAATCATCGAATCCTAAGAAGGTCTGAATACCTTGTGGTGTAGCGTGGAGATAACATTTCACGCTTCATCTGCCACTGTTGCTGTACGCCCTGCCCGGCAAAATAGAGCGTGCCCTTTCCATCTTTCGCATTCAAATGATCCAGCACTTCCATCAACCTTTCACTTCCAGCGCGTGGGGCGTTCTCGTCAAACAAATTGAGCTGGGCAACGCCCTGACTGAAAAAATCCCCAAGCATGATGCCCGCTTTTTGATATCGGTGACCATCTTTCCAGATTTTGTCCAGGCACTTTACCGCAGCGTTGATGATGTCTCGGGAATCCTGAGTGGGGGTGAGAAGCCTCATGGACGCACTGTTACCGTAATATGGCTCGTTAAGCGCAAAGGGAGAGGTCTTAACGAATGCAGAGATAAAGCGGCAATACTGGTGCTCACCACGTAGCTTTTCAGCGCCACGGGCAGCATAGCTGCAAATGGCCTGCCGCATCTGCTCGTATTCGGTAATGCGTTCGCCGAATGAACGGCTACATACAATTTCCTGCTTTGCTGGTGCGAACTCTTCCAGATCTAGGCATGGCTCGCCGCGCAACTCTCGGACCGTTCGCTCGAGTACTACGTTAAAGTGTTTACGGATAATCCACGTGCTTTGTTCAGAGAGGTCCAGAGCCGTTTTGATGCCCATGGCGTTCAGTTTCTTACTGATGCGTCTGCCGACGCCCCATACGTCCTCAACGGGTACCAGAGCCAACAATCTGCGCTGACGGTCAATATTGGACAGGTCCACTACCCCGCCCGTCTGGCGCTGCCATTTCTTGGCGGCGTGGTTTGCCAGCTTGGCGAGGGTTTTCGTCTGCGCGATGCCAACCCCGACAGTCAGGTGCGTACGCTTCAGAACGGTAGCGCGGATCTCTTTGCCGAACTCCGTCAGATCACGGCAGTTGCGAACTCCTGTCAGGTCGCAAAAAGCTTCATCGATGCTGTAAATTTCGACGCGAGGACTCATTTCCTCAAGCGTTGTCATTACCCGGTTCGACATATCAGCGTAGAGCTCATAGTTGCTGCTGAAGCAAACAACGCCAGCGCGCCGGAATAAGTCCTTTTGCTTGAAGAAAGGCTCTCCCATAGTAATTCCAGCAGCTTTGGCCTCGGCGCTGCGTGCTATGACGCAGCCGTCATTATTCGAAAGAACAACCACCGGCCGCCCTCTCAAATCGGGCCTGAACACTGTCTCGCATGATGCGTAGAATGAATTCACATCACAGAGCGCAAACATATCAGCTGGCCGATTTAACAATGAAAGTAACTACGCCGAAAACGTCCAGCGTATCTTCGCTGCCTACCAAAATCGGACTGTAAGCACCGTTCATCGGATTGAGCTGAACAGTAGGACGCAGTTGAAGGCGTTTAACAGTAAATTCCCCATCCACAGCCGCAATGACAATGTCTCCGTGTTCAGCAGTCCGTGAGCTATCAACCACCAGCAGATCACCGTCGCTGATCCCCGCTTCTATCATCGAATCCCCTGCGGCTTTAACGAAATAAGTTGAGCTGGGATGGGAAACAAGCAACTCATTAAGATCAATACGCTGCTCTACATAATCAGCTGCGGGGCTGGGAAAACCACATTGCACCAAATCGCTGTATAGTGGGATTGCGATAATTTCTCGCAGTTCAGTAGGCCTGATAAATTCCATTACGCATACCTCAAATACTGTTTTTATATACAGTAGTTTCGTTTCTGTTAGCGCGCAATACACCTTAGTCGTAGCGACTGTTTAAAGCTTCACCGCTTCGTTTCTAAGTTTCTATCAGGCTTCGAATTATTATTTTTGTAAATTTTCCGACTGAAATCCCAGATGCACAAATTTAAGCCGATTTGGATGCAGGGAATTTTTTATAAAGCGTACAGACAGCAACATCATAGATAATTGCCACCTGCTTTCTGTCCACGCCGTTTGAAATCAACCTGCCGGCTTGCGCCCATTGCTCTGGGGTTAACTTCGGACGCCTGCCACCTATGCGTCCCTTCTCCCGAGCTGCCGCCAGTCCTGCCCGGGTGCGCTCCACGATTAACTCCCTCTCCATTTCGGCCAGGGCTGACATGATGTGGAATATGAAACGCCCCATTGGGCTGGAGGTGTCTATGCTGTCCGTAAGGCTTTTGAAGTGGATTCCGCGCTGCCGAAGCTCATCGACCAGCAGTACTAGGTTCCGCATGCTTCGCCCGAGACGATCCAGCTTCCACACTACCAGCGTATCGCCCTCATTTAACGTTCGCAGAAGCTTTTTAAGCGCTGGCCGATTCGCTAGCGTCCCGCTCATTTTTTCCTCAAAAACCTGTTCACATCCTGCGCGTACGAGAGCTTGTCGCTGAAGATCTGTGTTTTGGTCATTTGTTGACACCCTTACGTAGCCAATTTGCATATTTTTCACCCAATATTTTCTGCAAAAAAATCAGGTGAAGTTATCGGCATGGCTGCCGCAGGGCAATCTATAAAACGTCGGTTTGGGAAGTAGCGCGACTAAGGACGTCGGAACGGACTCCGGTAATGTCATGCAAGTGGGGGCGTTTGGGGTTGGTTCTATCCATGGCGATGGACCACTACTGGACGCTATGGACGCGTTTACACCGACCTGTTTCACCTCTCACTCCAATGATGGACTTACCCAGCTTGGGCTAACTGCCAATACAGGTATTACGTCAATAGTCGTCAACCGGGGCAGCCGTCCAACACGTATTCATCAGGCTTACATTCTGAGACGAACGTGGTTCTCGTATTACAGTGGCTCATCCTGGTCATATCAGGAGGCTTACACCACGGGCAATACCACTAAAGCCAGTGATGGTACCCTGAAAGCAGCATCTCCGGTCGCTCGTATCGTTGCGAGTGCTGATACATGCCTGCGATCAGATATTGCTGAGGATGGATTTTCATGGTGCGGCTGCGGTACGGCGAACACCGAAGCTGAAGGAATCAAAATTTTCCGGCTCGATGTGGGAGTTTATGTGTTGACTGGTTCGGCAGGGCTGGCGTCTGAGGGGTGGCAGTTACTGCCGCCAATGGACCCTGGCGGCATGGGGGAACTGGGTGTGGCTGAAGCTGAGCAAACCGCTGACAACGAGCTGACTATCCGCCTGTTTAAGCGAAAATACATGCTGAGCGATAACGGGGAGATCGTCAAAACGAAAGGGGAACCGATGGACGTGCCGGTGAGTAGCTGGATCGATGTTCGCCTGGATATGCCAACAGATTCAGTTTTCAAACGTTCAAAGCAGCGTCTGCAAAGTGATGAAGAGAGTTAGACAACTGTCGCACCGCGAAGGTCGGCCAGTTCTTTTTCGATGAGGTTTAACCGTTCGGCCAGCTCCTTAATGGCCTCAACATACAGGGCGCTCATGGCACTGTAGTCCACCGTTTTAAGATCGTTAATTTCCTCTCCTGCTGGCGTAGTGCCAGTTCCGCCAGAACTTACAGCAACGGGCAGAACCTTTTCCAGATCCTGGGCGATGATGCCTGCGCTGCGTACCGACTCCGATTCTGTGAGCTGAATTCCGAACGTGAAGCCCGTCAGGGAACATATCTTATCCAGAGCCGCGCTGACGGGCTCTTTGTCGAATTTAACCCGCTCATCTGAGGTCTGATTCATCGTGACGCAGGTAAACTTACCATCAGCCCCAAATGCAAAAGAGTATCCATTGGAGCCGCCGTTATCATTATTGTCAGGGCGGATCTGAATAATCCCTGTTTGGCCGGAATAAATTACCCCTCTGGA